>Ga0224508_10001243_pt1 | contig 23138 bp, 18 predicted proteins | sample SF_Jan12_sed_USG_4_FD_170157 | JGI IMG/M metagenome (GOLD analysis project Ga0224508, IMG submission 170157) | Sediment microbial communities from San Francisco Bay, California, United States - SF_Jan12_sed_USGS_21 | ecosystem: Environmental > Aquatic > Marine > Sediment | place: USA... | reverse complement strand
GCTATCCAACGCGCCCATATATATTGCCGACGCGATTAACAGTGCGGCGATCAGGGCCATGGTAATACCTACCGGCAGAATGCGTTCCAGCAGCCAGATTGCAACCCCGAGTAACACCACTCCGAATACGGCCTTGACGGAATCCATCCAGCCACCCGCACGTGGCAGCAGCTTGCCTGCCGATGTGCCGATCAGCAGCAGTGGCACACCCATGCCGAGGCCCAGCGCGAACAAGGCGAGTCCACCCAGCTGCCAGTCCTGGGTTTGTGAAATGAATATTAAAGCACCGACCAGGGGTGCGGTGATACAGGGGCCAACAATAATTGCCGAGAATAGGCCCATCAGCCCGACGCCGACGAGGGTGCCGCCCTGTTGGCTATTGCTGATCGCGGTCAGACGTGACTGAATCGCGTTTGGCATCTGCAACTCGTAAAAACCGAACATCGACAATGCCAGCAATACGAACACCGCGGCGAAAATGCTCAGAATGACCGGATCCTGAAACCAGATCTGGATGTTAAACTCGGCGCCGTAGTAGCCGACAATCGCGCCTGCAATTGCATAGGTCACCGCCATCGATAGTACGTAGATCAACGAAAGCACAAAGGCCTTGCCGGTGGTGATTGAAGAACCCTGGCCCGCAATGATGCTCGACAGTATTGGAATCATTGGAAACACGCAGGGCGTAAAAGTGAGTCCGATGCCGGCCAGGAAAAATAACCCGACCACGAGTAACAGGCTCTCGTCTTTTAAAAGCTGTGCAAACTGATCCTGCTCGGAAACCGGTGCCGGCGAGCTCCCGTTATCGGAGTCAATGGCGGGTTGTGACGTGCTTGTGCTGTCGGTCAGTTCCTTTGCCACCAGGATCAGGCCTTCAGCGGCGTTAATGCTTAGGTACTTGGTAACTGGCGGGTAGCAAATGCGATCTTCCACGCAACCCTGATATTGATATGACAACGCCAGTTGGTCACTGGCGTTGGCCTCTGAAATGACCGGTATCGAGACGTTGACCTGGTCATAGATAACTTCCATGGGGCCAAAAAATTCGTCATCCTTGATTTTACCGCGGGGTACCGAAATGGCACCGAGAGCATGACCATCGCCGTTAACCATCGCGATCTTGATCTTGTCGCGATACAGGTAAATGTTATCGGCCATCAGGATATTGGTTTGAATGACGTTATTGGCGTCGAGGCGCGCGGACAATATGAATGCCTCGTCGGGGTGAAGTATTTCGTCCTCGTCATCGAGCCCGAGGTCTTCGCCGAGCGCCTGCAATATCTCAAGGGGGTCGGAGCTCTTCGAGGTTTCACCACTTTGCGCTTGCGGTTCGTTCTCCAGGTTTGTAGTGACTTCATCGAGTAGTGCCTGCAACGCTGCGACATCATCACCTATGCTCTCGCTGTCTGTACTGCTTGCAACCCAGGCCGTCGGCATGACCCGGTTACTGGAGGCCAGGTTGATTGCCAGGGCTTGCTTGAGGGGTGGGTAACAGACACCGATATCAGCGCAACCCTGGCTGGTCGCTTTAACTTTCAGGTTACTTGCGGCCGCGTTATCGAAAATCATCGGCAACACGATCCTGACGCTGTTGCGATAGGTCTCTACGTCACCAAAGAATTCGTCATGCTTGACTTTGCCATCGGGAATGACCGCTACATCGAACCGAACCGGTGCGTCGCTCGAATCAACCTGGAAGTCGAAGCGTTGCCGATACATGTAGTAACCCGGCGCTATCTGGTACTCGGCAACCAGGTCATTACCTTCGACCCAGGCGCTTAAACTAAACGCCTCTTCCGGGGGCAGCAGTTCTTCTTCCTGCGCCTGCAGCAGGGGACTGGCGATTAGCAGCAAGAAGCCGAGGCCGAGGCCAATGATTTGCTTGATGATCTTCATTGCGTCGATTGCGTTATCCAGTCCAAGTATTCGGGGCTGCCAGAGTCTATCTTAAACTGCAGTATTTCGGCTACGGCATAAGGATGAGCGGCTTTAATTTCCCGCTGTAGGGCGTCTATGCGGTCAGCACTCGTCTTGATGAAAATCTTGTGCTCCTTGCCCTGTCGAAGTTCACCCTTCCAATGATATATAGACTCCATTTGCGGCAAAATGTTTACACTGGCTGCGAGTTTATTTTGCAGCCAGGTCTGCGCCTGCTGCCTGGCGCCCTCTATATCGGGCCAGGATGTAATCACGAGGTAATGCTCCGACATCGGTTTTCCCGCAGACACAATTGAATAAATGGTATGCTAACCACATATAGTACAAATAACAGTATTACTCTGGTAATACTCCCGAATACTAAAGGATTCGATGTTAACCATTTGTTAGCCCTATGTTCCCGCTGATCGCTACTATTTTTCTGCTTGTTCCGATAATCGAAATCTACCTGCTAATCCAGGTAGGACAGGTGATTGGTGCGGGCTGGACCATATTTTTTGTGGTACTAACGGCCGTTATCGGCGTCTGGCTGCTCAGGATACAGGGATTGTCGACGTTGATGCGGGCGCAGCGCAAACTGCAGGAAAACGAATTGCCGGCGCGCGAGATTCTCGAGGGCATGGGTCTCGTAATCGCTGGCGCATTGCTGCTAACACCTGGATTCTTCACCGATGCGGTGGGTTTTTTCCTGCTGTTTCCGCCGACACGGATCTGGCTGGTTAGCCGCATTGCATCGCGCATGGTGGTGTCGTCAACGGTTAATATGCATGGGTACCAGGCCGGTGATGACGACGTAATCGACGGTGTGAAATTTCACCGGGAAGACGATTCCCGCCAAAAACTGAGATAAAAGTCAGTTTTTATCTAAATATCACTTGAATCCCCGATTTTATCCCCCATTTCGCTTGACTAGGAAAAACCGCTGAATATTATTAGCACTCGCAATAAGCGAGTGCTAACTCGCGGCTAATTAAACAGGTCCATCCTTTGAGGATGGCGAGACATTAACGAAAAATTACGGAGCGTAGCAACAATGAATATTCGTCCCCTGCATGATCGAGTAATCGTCAGGCGTAAGGAAGAGGAACGTACCACAGCCGGTGGTATCGTAATCCCCGATTCCGCCACTGAAAAACCAAGCATGGGTGAAATCCTTGCGACAGGTCACGGCAAAGTCACCGATTCCGGTGATGTACGCGCCCTGGATGTAAAGACGGGTGACACCGTTTACTTCGGCAAGTACTCCGGCACCGAAATCAAGGTTGACGGCGAAGAACTGCTGATCATGCGCGAAGATGACATCATCGCTGTTGTTGAATAATTCGGAATATTAAAGAGGTTTAACTCAAATGAGTGCAAAAGACGTAAAATTTGGTGACGACGCGCGTACGCGCATGGTCCATGGCGTTAACGTTCTGGCGAACGCCGTAAAAGTAACTCTGGGTCCCAAGGGCCGTAACGTGGTTCTCGACAAGAGCTTTGGCGCACCGACCGTGACCAAGGACGGGGTATCTGTAGCCAAGGAAATCGAACTCGAAGACAAGTTCGAAAATATGGGTGCACAAATGGTTAAAGAAGTGGCTTCACATACTTCTGATATCGCTGGTGATGGCACCACCACCGCGACTGTCCTTGCCCAGGCGATTGTTCGCGAAGGCATGAAAGCGGTAGCTGCAGGCATGAATCCGATGGATCTGAAGCGCGGCATCGACAAGGCGGTTGAAGGCGCAGTCGAGCACCTCCAGTCCATTTCAACTCCCTGTGCTGACACCAAGGCGATTGCCCAGGTCGGTACGATTTCCGCAAACTCGGATAGCAGCGTCGGCGATATCATCGCGGAAGCCATGGAAAAAGTTGGCAAGGAAGGCGTTATCACCGTCGAGGAAGGCTCATCCCTGGCCAACGAACTTGATGTGGTGGAAGGTATGCAGTTCGATCGTGGTTACCTGTCTCCTTACTTCGTCAACGACCAGTCAAGCATGTCGGCTGAACTCGAAGAGCCGGCGATTCTGCTGTTCGACAAGAAAATTTCCAACATCCGTGAATTGCTGCCGATTCTTGAAACGGTTGCCAAGGCTAGCAAGCCATTGCTGATTATTGCCGAAGATATCGAAGGTGAGGCTCTGGCGACTCTCGTGGTAAATACCATGCGTGGTATTGTCAAGGTTTGCGCGGTTAAAGCCCCGGGCTTTGGTGATCGTCGCAAGGCTATGTTGCAGGACATCGCGGTTCTGACCGGTGGCCAGGTGATTTCGGAAGAAGTCGGCCTGAGCCTCGAGAAGGCAACCCTGGAAGATCTCGGTTCAGCAAAGAAGGTTTCTATCACCAAGGAAAACACCACTGTCGTTGACGGTGCCGGTTCGGTTGAAGATATCCAGGGTCGTATTACCCAGATCAAGTCACAAATCGCCGAATCGACTTCAGATTACGATACCGAGAAAATGCAGGAGCGTCTGGCCAAGCTGGCGGGTGGTGTTGCAGTAATCAAGGTTGGTGCCGCGACTGAAATCGAGATGAAGGAAAAGAAAGCTCGCGTTGAAGACGCGCTGCACTCTACCCGTGCTGCTGTTGAAGAAGGTGTGGTCCCCGGTGGTGGCGTTGCCCTGATACGTGCGCGTGCCGCGATTACGGATCTCAAGGGTGACAATCACGACCAGACTATCGGTGTCGATATTGCTCGTCGGGCCCTGGAAGAACCAATCCGACAGATCGTTACCAATGCCGGTGACGAGGCTTCCGTGGTTACCAATGATGTCGAGGGAGGCAAGGGTAACTATGGTTACAACGCGGCCTCCGGCGAATATGGTGACATGATCGAAATGGGGATCCTCGATCCGACCAAAGTAGCACGTTCTGCACTGCAGAATGCGGCTTCGGTTGCCGGATTGCTGATCACCACCGAGGCGATGGTCGCCGATGCACCGAAGGACGATGCACCTGCTATGCCTGATATGGGCGGTATGGGTGGCGGCATGGGCGGCATGGGCGGCATGATGTAGTTTCTGGCTGCTGCGCTCGCAATAGCGGCGTTATTTTTGCCGGCGAGACGCTCACGTACTTTTAGTACGCTCGCGCCTTCGACGTCAAAAATGCCTTGCTCTTGCTTCGCTCGCGACGCCAGAAACTCTTCTGGTTTCGCAAACGTACCAATAATGAGGAAGCCCCGCTCACGCGGGGCTTTTTCTTTATGTTTGCTGCGCTCGAGCATATGGATGTGCCGGTCCGGCGCTCCGGGGTGCCGGTTGCGCCGGGAGCGCAAACCGGCCTCCGACGACAAAAATCCTTCTGGTTTCGCAGAAGTGCCAATAATGAGGAACCCCCGCTAGTGCGGGGATCTTGCAACAGCTAAAGCTCTGCTTTTTGCAGGCTAAATTGATCCAGGTCGGTATTTGTTCCTGGTGATTACGCGAGTATTGGCGTATGGCGAGCAAGAAACCAGTTTCACTGAATCACACAAAGCTCTACCAGGCCTGCAATCTGCGGCAGTTTAAATTCAAGACGACAGACGATCTTGAACCGCTGGATCAACCGCTCGGGCAGGATCGGGCGCTGGAAGCCATTGAGTTCGGTGTCGATATTGAACAACAGGGATTCAACCTGTTTGTGGTCGGCGATACCGGCCTCGGCAAACACGAGCTGGTGCAGCAAATACTATCTCGACAGGCGCAGGTCTCGGACCTTCGATCCGATTGGTGCTATGTCAATAACTTTGCCAATCCACAGAAGCCAAAGCTATTGAAATTGCCGGCTGGCATGGGCCAGAAACTGCGCCTCGACATGCAATCGCTGGTTGAGGATTTATTAACATTGTTACCGTCGTCGTTCCAAAGCGAGGAATATCGAAATCGGCGCCAGGAAATCGAACAGGAATTGCAGGATCGACAGGAACAGTCTTTCCGCGAGCTCGACCGGGAGGCCGAGGAAAAAGGAATTATCATCATGCGCACGCCGGGCGGTTATACAATGGGACCGATGGTCAACGGCCATCTGCTTGACCAACAGGAATACGCGAAACTCTCGGATAGCGAAAAGCAGCGCATCGAGTCTTTAATCGCGGACCTGCAAATCAAATTGCAGTCTATTCTTCAGGAGATGCCCTTAGTACAGCGTGAGCATCTTCAGCAAATCAAGGCTTTGAACCAGGAAATCACCCAACATACGGTTGAGCAGTTAATCGCCTGGATGGAAAATAGCTATCGTGACCAAGCCGATGTCATGGAGTATCTGCAAGCGGTTAAGGAAAATGCAATCAGGGGTGTTGATGCTTTTCTTCCCTCGGAGCGGGCCCAGGAAACCGATAATATCGCCAGTCGTGTCGCGGAGTTCCACGCTTTTAGTATCAACGTGATTCTGGATAATACGGATACTATGGGTGTCCCCATCGTTTTTGAAGACAATCCCACTTACCAGAACCTCATCGGTCGGGTCGAATATTTGTCCCAGATGGGAACCCTGGTCACGAATTTCACCCTGATTAAATCCGGGGCCCTGCATCGAGCCAACGGCGGCTACCTGATTCTGGATGCCTATAACCTGTTAAGGCATGGCTTTGCGTGGGAAGGTCTCAAGGGGGCGCTCAAATCCGGGGAAATCAAGATTCAATCGCTGGAACAGATGTTGAGCCTGGTCAATACGGTTTCGCTTGAACCCGAATCTATGCCGCTCGAGGTTAAGGTGATCCTGGTCGGTGAACCCTGGCTTTACTACCTGCTGAGGTCCCATGATCACGAGTTTGAACAGTTATTCAAAGTCTCGGCGGATTTTGCACAAACCACAAAAAGAGATTCCGAAAGCACGCTTGACTATGCCCGCATGATTGCTGCGGTGCAGCAGAAATGCGGGGCCAGACCACTAGATAAAGCGAGTGTCGGCCGCATTATCGAGGAAGCCTCGCGCAGCGCCGGCGATACGGAAAAGCTTTCATTGCATATGGATGACATGCGCGATTTGTTGAACGAGGCCAATTACTGGGCCGGCAAGAAAAACAGAAAAATCATACGCCTGGCAGATGTAGAGCAGGCAATCGATAAGCGGACCCGTCGGCAGGACCGATATCGTGAGCTCTTACAGGAGCAAATTCTGCGCGGTATAAAGCTCATCGATACTGAGGGCAGCAGGATTGCCCAGGTGAATGCGTTGTCGGTATTGCAAATTGGTGCATATCGCTTTGGCCAGGCTTCACGCATAACCGCTACCGCAAGGCTTGGACGTAGTGGGATCGTCGACATTGAGCGTGAAGCCAAACTGGGTGGTGAGATTCATTCCAAGGGGGTCATGATTCTGTCGTCCTACCTGGCTCATCGTTATGCTGCGAATCAACCGTTACCGCTAGCCGCTAGCATCGCTTTTGAACAGTCATACGGTATGGTCGATGGCGATAGCGCTTCGGCTGCGGAACTATGCGCGCTATTATCGGCACTCGGTGAGATTCCGCTCAAACAATCACTGGCGGTAACTGGCTCGATCAATCAACTCGGTGAAATCCAGGCAATTGGAGGAGTTAACGAAAAAATCGAAGGATTTTTTGAAGTCTGTGTCTCCCGCGGCCTAAACAAGGAACAGGGCGTCATTATTCCCTCGGCCAATCGGGTACACCTGATGCTGCACAAGGATGTCCGTGAAGCGGTTAAAAAGGGCGAGTTTCGAATTTATCTTGCTGAACAGGTCGAAGACGTCATGCGTTTGCTCTCGGGTCTGGAGCCGGGCCAGGCTGACGCAAATGGTTTTTATCCGCAGAAGAGCTTCAATTACCGGGTGCAACAGCGCATCGAAAAGCTACAAAAAATGCAAAAAAAGCACACCCGGCAAGACTGGGAAGGGGAATCCAGAACCGATTTAGGTAAAAAGCAGTGACGGTAAAAAATTCAAACGACAGGCAGCCAATGGTGATGCTCGCGGTCGATGTTAGCAATTACTCTGTTACTACGGTCAACCTGGCGGTAGATATGGCAGCATCGGTTCAGACCGGTTTGCTGGGATTATTTATAGAAGATGAAGATCTGCTCCAGGTCTCAGGATTGCCATGCACACGCGAGATAACCCTGACAACGACGCGTGAACGTCCTACCAGCACCGACCAGATGCAGCGCTCGCTGCGTTCAGTAGCGCAACAATTCAAACAAACATTGCAGCGGGAAGCCCAGGCATCGAAAATAGCCTGGCACTTTGACACGGTCCGCGGGCGCATGCGGGATATTGGCTTAAAATCCGAACGGGATGTGACCTATACGATTTTTGGTCGCTCGGTGTCGCATCGATTGCAACCCTCCCGGAAAATCCGCGGAATCCGAAAGATCTTGTTAATTTTAGACGACTCGCCTCGTCAAAAGCTCGCGCTAGACGTGGTCTTACGTCGCTTTCATCACGAAAAAATTGAGCTAACCGTAGTCGGAGAAGATCCCAAGCAGAAATTGTCGTCGGTGCTATCTTCACAAATTGCGGGGAAGGATAGCGAGCTTGAATTGACCAGGTATGATCGTGACGACCTTTTTGAGTTGCTCGCTCGAGCCGGCTCCAGCTTTGACTGCGCAATCATGTCGCAACACGAGAACAACGCTGATTTACCTCGCATTCTGAATGCTCTGCGTTGCCCGACAATTCTGGTCGCATAGATTTAATAACGATTAGAGCCAGCATTACCAGGGATATTCGATTCACTTGTTGAATACATACAGATCCAGCTTGTCCAGGTCCGGTTCCTTTTGATAGCTATTTTCAAATTCGAAGCCCAGTTTGCAAAGCAGTTTTGCTGAGGCTAGGTTATCCGGGGTCAGGATAGCGACTATGCGCTCTATTCCAAGCCTGGTGCGGCCGTGCTCAAGAATCGCGGTGGCTGCTTCGAAAGCGTAGCCCTGTCTTCTGTATTCAGGTAGAAGGGCAAATCCGATATCGACATCAGCAAGTGTTTCACGTTTCAGCAATCCACAGATGCCGATTGGCGTACCGTCTTGTTTGAGTGAAACGTGGTTCAGGCCAAATCCCAGCTTTCGATACATTTCGACGGGACCCGTTTCGATGTAGGTTTTGGCGTCTTCGAGGTTCGAGACATTTTTGTCCCCGATGTAGCGGATCCACGCCGGGTCGTTGACCAGGGTATAAATGAATGCCGCGTCGCCGACCTCCAGCCATCGAATTTTTAAACGGGGGGTTTCGATGACTAGCGGCGTTATCACCTGGGGTCAGGAAGGCAGGAAGTCGATCGGATAAGTGACCGTGATTTCAGCCACGCTGGAATTGCTGAACTTGAATTTTTTAATCTTGAGCATCAGTTTGCGTTCCAGTGCTTCGTCTCCCAGCTCGCTGGATAGAATTTTAACCGCGGTCACCTGCCCCCCAGGTGCGATTGTCAATTCGACGACAACCTGTCCGGCCAGCGATGGGTTCTTGCGCAATGCGCGATTGTAGATATTAAAAATACCACCCTTATTCTGCTGGAAAACACGTTCAATTTCATCCGCGCTGCGTTTTACACCCGTTCCTTGCTGGGATTTCGTCGACGATGCCTTGGCAAGCTTTTTACTGTCAGCCTCGATTTTACTTTCAACCCGGGTGGTCTGACGCTGTGTTAACTCGTTGGTTTTTATGGTTCGGTTGAGGGTATCTGTTTTAATACCGCCACTGGTTTTTTGAGCGTTCGAGGTCAGCAAGTCACTGGCAGTGGCCACTTTGACTTCCTGCTTACCGCTAGTTTGTTGTGGCAGTTTGACCACATCGTCAAGTGCGAAGCTTTCGCGCAAATCTTCGAGTTCGTCACTTAACGCGATCAGGCCACTTTTCTTGGCGACTTCGCGAGCGTCCGGCTTCTTCACTTCTTTTTTCTTCGGTTTCGGCTTCGGTTTCGGCTTCGGTTTTTCCTTCTTCTTCTCAGGCTCTTTTTTCTTTACTTCCTTGGGTTTTTCTTTCTTCGGTGGTGGTGGTGGTTTAACCTTTTGTTTTTCCAGGATCAGCTTCGCCAGGCGAGGCGATACGTCGACCAGGTTTTTCTGTATTACTTCCGGTAGCTTGATCGTATTCAGTGCCACACCAACGCCTAAAAACAGCAGCAGCGTAACAATCATGATGCGGCGAAATCTGCGATCTTCCTGGTGGTCGACCCAGGGTAGATTCGGTTCCGGTATTGCGACTGCCCGTGCCATCAGGTCTCTGCTGCCTTCTGGTTTACTGCAAACGAAATGTTGGTATATTCAGCGCCAGCACAGGTCAGCATAATCTTTTTTAGCAGCAGGTAAGGAATTTCCTGGTCACCCATAATCGTGACGCCCTTCTTGTCGCTAATATCCTTGACCTTTACCGAGGCATTTCTCAATGCAATAAACAGGGGCTTGATCGAGTTCTTGTTACCCTTAAGTGCATCCTTTACGGTGACAATGGCTTTCCCCTGCAGGCGGATGACACGTTCGTCGACCGCGATGACCAGGTTACGCGAGGGCAGTTTTTCGGCTGCTGCTTCGGGTAATACAATATTCTTGGGCGAGGGTAGTACCTGGGTACTGGTTGCATTGACGAGCAGGAAAAATACCAGGATCGTAAAAATATCCATCAACGACACCATGTTCAACACGGCGTTCCGATTCTGGCCGCGTTTGTGGTGCTGCTGCATACGTTTGGCACGTCTGGAATATTTCATTCGGTTATGACCCTGTGATTACCTGGCCGCATCGCCAATCGATATGTCCGGGAATAGTTCGGCGAAGACCCATTCACCGTCAACCTCGGCCCGATAGGAGCGCGAGCTATCCATCGCCCTGATCAAATCGTCGTAACGCGTCTTTTGTTCTGCCAGGATCGTAATGTTGGTGTGCCCCGGGATTCGCGCTTTTACCTGTTTCAGGGTTTGCTTCAATTTTGCGAAATTATGCTCCTTGCCTTTCGATGGTATCCGCTGGATGAGTCCCCGGCGGTTGTCGGACAGCACCAGCATATTCTTGCGAATGGTTATGCGCAGTTCGTAAGGCGGCTTTTTCGGTTGCTTGCTGTCTTGCGCACCTGGCGGAGGCAGGTTTAAATCGAGTATGGTGATATGGCTGAATACCGCGGTCATCAACAAAAACGGTACCAGTACCACCATCAGGTTCATGAAGGCAGTAATGTTCAGCTCAGCAGCAGGATGCTTGCGTCTGTGTACCCGTTTTGACATGGGAGTACTTACTCGGCGGTGTTTTTAACGCGGGACAAATGATTGACGAACTTGACCACAGTCATCTCGAGACTGTCGACGATTTCGGTCGTCTTGGTTTGTAACACCGTGTAAAAGAACAACAGCGGAATCGCGACAATAAGACCGAATGCAGTTGTATTCATTGCTACCGATATACTGGTCGAAAGAATCTCCGCTTTCATCGAGGGATCAACCTGGGCGACCGCGGTAAACGCCTTGATCAGGCCGATAATCGTACCCAGAAGCCCTAGCAGCGTGGCGATATTGGCAAACATCGCGAGGTAGTGGGTGCGTTTTTCCAGGCGTGGAATCGCTTCCATTATGCTTTCGTCCATCGCCGACTCGAAATCGTCCCTGCGGCGGGCGGACTTGTAGTGCTCGATGCCCTGCAGCAGAATCCGGCTCACCGTGGCGCTTGATTTGCTGGCGAGCTGGCTGGCACTGTTAACCTCACCTTTCGCCACCAAGGGCATCAGCTTGGCGATCATGTGGCGGTTTTTGGTTTTTGCTACGGTGAGGTGTAACCAGCGTTCCAAGGTGATTGCGAGGCCGATGGCCAGAACAATCAGGATCGGGTACATGAAGGGTCCACCGTCCTGGAAAAACCTTATTACTGTAATTAGCATTTCGTTCATTGCGAGAGTCTCCGCGGTCTCTGGTCTACTGCCGGTTTATTGCAGTTTTGCCTTTGAAAATATGGCGTCGTGATAGTGAATTTTTCGTTTGAAAGCGGCCCGTTCGATAGGGGTCAGTTTTTGATCCATAATACTTGTTATCGGCGGTGACGAAATTTCAAAACGTTCCGCCGATTTCCATGGAACGATGTATAAAACCCTGGGCAATTCCTTGTTTCCGGTTATCTCGGTGCCTTCCATCTGCAATCTTTCTTGAGCACTCACATAAGCACTACTTGAAATAGCAAAGATTAGGAAAAATGCGAGCGAAAGTTTTCTCATTTACTTACCCCTGGGACTTTGTGGTGGTTGATTTCAGGCGTCGTTCAATGTCGACGATCCAGCCGGCAACCTGGGTATTTTCCTCGCTAACCAGGGCCTGGTATTTCTGGTAATGCCGTAATGCCTGTTTCAGATCCTGCAGGTATATATCAAACAGGATGCCGAGGTTCAGGTGTGCAGATGCATAGCCGGAATCGATCGAAAGGGCGCGCTTATAGTGAGTACGGGCTTCGTTAAATTGCCCCTTTTGACGCTGTAGGATACCAAGGTGGTTGTGCGCGACCGCATCCTTATTGTTACGGGCGATTGCCTGCTTGAAGGCCTGTTCGGCGAAATCCAGTTGCTGCAGTTTGAAGTAAGCCAGCCCGAGATTGGTAAAAACATAGGGTTTATCGGGTGCATCGTTGCTAACTTGAACCAGAATTTCTAGTGCGCGCTCGGTCTTACCGCGCTTTAGCGAAGCCAGTGCCTGTTCATAAAATTGCTGATTAGCGTCATCTGGTCCTGATTCAGCCGCGGCTTCTTCAACCGTCGGCGATGTTGCTACCGCAGGCTTCGGCGCAGGCGCCTTGTCGGGACCACTCTGGCAGGCTCCGAGCAGCAATACGACCATTAATAGCGCTGATCTGTTATTGAATATCGACATAAATATCGGTGCTCTCTACCCTGGCGTAGCGAAACGGCATGAGTTTACCCAGAGCCTGCAGGCTCTTCTTGATGGGTTCATCGTAAGTGCCGTCGGGAATGCGTTTGAAGTTGGCAAGGTGTATATCAATCGCTTTCTCTTCGAATGGAAAGGCCTGTTCCTCCAGCAACAATTCGTACTCTTCGAGTTGCTCTTCATCCAGGCCTTTCGGTCTTTGTGAGTTCATTAACGAACTGGCGAAGTCATTATAAATTTCGGCAATCTGGAAAGTAGCTTCGGTTGTTACTTCCTGGACCTGGTATTTCATTGCCCGGCTATAGGCATCGATCGATTGCTGCATCAACTTTTTCTTTTTCTTCAGGCTGGGTTTTAACGGTATCGTCAGCCTGGCTTTTTTATAGGATTGATGCAACGGTTGGATTAACTCCAGGCTGGCGCTGGCGGCAAGATATTTGCTGCGTGCACTACGCTCAGATTTCCCAGCAGCGTCCGCGCGGATAATTTCATTAAGCCAGAAATTACGATTCTTGGTATCGTTTTTGGCACGATAGGATTCGACAATTTTATGACGTAACTCAATTGAACGCTCAAGCGGGTAGGGGTAGGCCTTGACATATTTCTTGTAGATCGCGATTGCCTGCTCAGGCTGACCGTCTTGCTGATACAACTCGGCAGCACGCCACATCAGGTCTCGCTTGCGTTCGGCTGTGCCGGGAAGGGTCGATAACGCAAGAATCTCCCGGGCCGCCTTGGACTGGTTGCCATTTTTACTATAGGCAAGTGCAAGTTTCTCGGTGACACCCTCATTGAATTTTTTATTCCCGGGATATCGCTTGCGAAAAGCTTCCAGTTGCGCGATCGAGGTTGACCAGTCTTCCAGTTGAATATACGCGTTAGCCGCGTCGTAGTCGGCTACCACGCGCTTGGGTGATTCGGGGACAACCTGTCCAAGCCGGGAGAAAGTCTGTGCCGCGAGCAGGTGATTACCGGCATCACGCGCGAGTTCACCCTGCTTGTAGATACTCGAGGCAATTTGCTCGCGCACGGCTTTTTGCTTCTTGTCCTGTTTCGGCAAAAAGGTCAGCAGTGTTAAATAAGAGGTTTCGGCCGCGGCGTAATCTGCGGTCGAAAACTGCGCATCGGAAAGTATGGTCCAGGCGGTTTGCCGGGTTGGCTTGTCGACTTTCTTGTTTTCAATCAGGCGATTTGCCGACGCGATTGCTTCGGGGTAGTTTTTCCATTCGTAGAATTGTTGTGCAGTCTGGAGTTCAACCACCGATATTCTCGAGTCATCGGGATAAGTGGTGGTGAAGCGAACTGCCGACTTGATGCGCTTCTTACGCAACGCAAGAATGTCGCTCGCATTGGTTGTCTTGAACAGGGCATCAAAAGCGATCAGTGCCGCATAGCCCGCCTCGGCACTGTTCTTATGTGGTTCATAGTTATAGGCCGTTTTCTGGTATTCGTCGATTGCCTGCGGATATTGACCGGCATCGTACAGGCTTTCAGCGAGTAGAAAATTAATCTGTGGCGCGCCCGGATCATTCGGGAAAGATCTCAGGAAACGGCGATACCAATCTGCCGAGACCCGGTAATCTTTTGCTTTCTTGCTGGCACGGGCGAGGGCATGAAAATGTGTGGCCAGCTCGGTCATATGCAGCACCAGGGTCCTGGTCAGTGTCTGCTGGGTGCTCTCTTCCTGCAGAGCCCAGTATTCACTGTTTACATCGTAGCGGTTCACGAACGCGATCTTTTCTTTTAGTACTAAATCCGAATACCCGGCTTGCTGGAAGGTCTGGATGGCGCGCTGGTGAAAAAACGGCGTATGCGAAGAGTAGGGATATTGCTTGGTGTAGGCCAGGAATAGATCCGAGCCGTCAATGATCCGTTTTTTATCGAGGTACAGCTCACCCAGCTCTAGGTAAAGCAGTGGTTCGTAGTCGCGTTCGCCGGTTTCTTTGAAATAACTTGAAATATAATATTTCTCTTCCTGGTAGGAAAAACTGAGCGAGACGACACGCAATACATCGTCAAGCAGTTCCCGATCGGCCCGGGGTAGCGAGGGATTGAAATCAATTTCATTAATTTTATCTTGTGCAAGATTCAGGTCGAGCAATTGCGTATAGCTGTCCAGGGCTTCACGGTAACGACTTTGCTTGAACTGGGTCCAGCCGTACTTGTACAGTGCCTTTTCGAAAAACAGCGATTCCGGGTAATCGCTAACGACCTTACCATAGGCCTGTTCCGCTGCCTGATATTCACGCGCGACAAACAGGTTTTCGCCACGGCGAAACTGGACTTCATCCATGTATTGAGAATCGGGGTATTCGCGAGCGATTCGATTTAATGCCGCGAAAGATTTTTCAGTCTCTGCTTCGAGCGCATAAGCGCGTGATAACTGGTACAGGATCATGTCGTTAGTTTCGCGCGCGGGATACTTCTCCAGGTAACCTTCGTAGATTCCGATCGCATGCAGGGCGTCTTGCTGCCCCATCTGCTGGGTTGCCTCGTCATCCGAGATCCGGTTGTCCAGGCTGGCTTCAAGTTCGAGATCGGCCAGGCGGCGCAGTTCATCGCCGGTTCCTCCGCCTTCCGCGGTAATGGCCACCAGGTCGCGAAAACTTTGAATGACCTGCTGGGGATCGACATCAAAACTGGCCTGTGGTTCCAGTTCCGCAGTCTCCAGCAAGGGCGGCAGATCCTCGAGGTCGGCAATCGTCGGGCCAAAATCGACCCCGTCGTAACTGCATGCGGTCAGTGCGGCGACGAACAGAATGACTTGTAAGCGATGGGCCAGGATTCTGATCATTGCTCTGCCGCCATCCTGTCGTAAAGTTTGGCCAGTTCGAAGCGGGCATTCAGGCGCAGTTGCACGATATGTTGTTGTTGCCGGCGAATCTCGTTAATCGCCATTTGATTGATAAGTTTTTCCTGCGCCGTTAACAAGGTGGTAACCCTGTTGCGCAGATCTCGGATTCGTTGGGTTTGTCCGCTGATTCGATCGTCGAAAAAGCCGAATTCCAGGTCGGTTCGCTCGCTAATGCCACGCAAGTCCTTGGCCCTTTGTTCAGATTCGGATAATGCTCGATCCAGCAGTATCAATTGCTTTTTTGATTTCCAGAATCTAACCGGGAAATCGGTAGCCAGCTCGTAGTTTAATAATCCTGACAACAACCGGAACATATCCTGCTGGTAAGCCGTGTTGCGTTCAGGCGCAAGCTTGTCGATTGTCGAGGCAACACGCTGCAGTCGCGACAAATGTTCCTGCTCCCCCGGGGTTGCGAGTGCCGCGTAATCCTGGTTCGACTCAATTGCATTGACCTGCGTGGCAAACTGGTTCCTGCGCTCTCGCAGCTGTTCGAGCTGATCGAAACTGCTGGATTTCTGCAAGCGCGGTAAATTTTGTTCGAAGCCGCGGCGACGTTCCTCCAGCATCAGCTCCAGGGCGGGAAAGTTAGTACCCCAGTACCTGAGCGAGTTACGGATATCGAGTAACTCCTGGTAGCGTTTAATTTCACGTTGAAACTCGGTCGAAGCCAACAAGATATGCAATTGCGGGGTCACGTCCGAGCTTGGGGGTAAGCGCTGCAGACTACCGCGATCGTAGAGAATTGTGTTTTCGCGCAAAGCTGCAATTAATCCATCATTTTCTATCGACTTGATCGACTGATCGAGTACCTGCAGCTGTAAATCAAATTGCTGTGCCGCAATTTGATAGTGATGTACCGCGAGCTTGTCCTGACCCGATTCGGCATAGTTGGTGGGAATTGCCAGGATCGCTTCCTGTGTCGCCGCATCTACTGCATTACGCTGCAATAGCACCCGCCAGGGGATCATTGCCTTGTCGAATTGCTCGAGTCGGTACCATGCCCAGCCGGATGCGAGTAGCGCCTGGTTGCTCAGGGGCCCTTCAAGTCGGACACGGGACAGGCTCTCCAGCGCAGGCTCAGGCAGTTCCATGCGCAGCTGTTTGAGCCCGAGTGACAGATTTGAGCGATCACGCAATGCCCTCAGCTCCGGCGAGTCGATAGTTTTCATCTGCCCGATACTGTTGAGCAAGTAACGGCCAGGCTCGTAGCGATCATCTTCAATCATTGAAACGCCCAGGTTATAGCGCGCGTAAATTTTCCAGATTGACTTCGAACTGATCGTATCGCTCAGATCGGCGGCCTCGTCGTACTCACGCGAGCCCAGGTGAAGATTGGTTAGCAGATATTTTTTTTCTGATTCGATGCCGCCAGGCAGTTTGTTATTAATACGAGATAGCAAATCTCGGGCGGCTTCAAAATATCCCTGTTCATAGCGTAACCGCGCGAGATTGAACCAGATTCGATTTAGAATTGAATCGGAAACCTCTGCAGCTAACAGGCGCGCAAACAATTCGCGTGATTCCTCGTAAAGCCCGTACCCATAATACAAATCGGCGAGTAGCAGGTGGGCCTCGTCGACCTGAGCGCGGGTGCGGGGCCTTTCCTCGGCGATCATCAGGTGGGTGATCGCCGACAGCTTGCTGTCCTGGAAAAACTGGTAAAGCGCGCGTCCGTAATCTAGGTCTTCGACCCGGTGTTCCGCCGTTTGCACAGCGTATAGCTGGCCGCAGACGCAACTCAGCAGTAGCGCGTAAAGCAGGCGTTTAATGCTGCTTGATACACGCCCCGTGTTTTGTCGATGGCGTTTATTCCCAAACACGCACATCAAACTGGGGCTGTTCTTTACCGGTGTCATCGGCGATCATGAACTCCACAAATTGCGGTTCGGTGGTTTTTTCTATCACTATTGATTCACCGAGACGGTAGTCTCGACCCTTGGGTCCGACCCCGGTGAATATGATGATGACCTCGTGCTCACCCGAAGGCAGGTTACCGATGTAAAGGCGCTGTACCCCGCCACGTTTGAGCGCAGCCAGTTCACGCTCGGTGTACAGGTGATTGGCGATGTTCTTGTCGTCAATTTTTAGCTGAATAGAATCGAGGCTGAACAGGGCGCCGGCATTCATCGACAGAAAAACACTGAACTGGGTGTTCGATGGAAACAGCAGGTCTTCCTCGAGAATGAACAGGTCGCGGTTTAACGACAGCACTTCCTTTTTCAGGGCTTCGATATCGGTATCGAGCGATGTTTCCTCGGACCCGTCTTCGTCAAGTGAACCGGCATCCGCTTCGGTTGCTTCATCCTGTTGCGGAACCTCGATCTCGCCCTCGATCAGTTCCGAGGAAGTATCCTGTGCCAAAACAGGGAAGGCGAGGTAGACAAGAAGGATGGCAGTAAGGCTGAGTGTTTTCATAGGTCTGCTGATTTAATGGACTACTGTAGTTTGGCTTCAGGGTCTTCGAAGCCAGAAGAATAATGAACCTTTCCGGCGTTATCGATAACGATAGCGTCGAATCCTTCCAGGCTCTCGATCATGGCTATACCGTCAATCGCGCCCAGAATAAAAATACTAGTCGATAAAGCGTCAGTTGCCAGTGCATCAGGGCCGATAACGGTGGCACTCCAGCTCGCCGTTGCAGAACGTCCGGTAGAAGGATTGATAATATGGTGCACACGGTTGCCGTTTTCGATAAAAAAACGCTCGTAATCACCAGAAGTTGAAATCGCGCTTTCACTGAGCGGCAGGCGCAGTGCAATGCCCGCAGGATCACGTGGGTGCTGGATACCGATGACCCAGGGATGCCCTTCACGATCTCCAATAATGCGGCTGTCACCACCCGCGCTGACCATGGCTTTGGCGATGTCACACTGGCGCACGATATCGACCGCACGGTCGACGGCGTAGCCCTTGGCGATACCGCCAAGATTGATACGCACCGAGTCGTTGCCAAACTGAACTTTATTGCCCGAAATCATAATATGATGATAGTCGATAGCCGGCAGTTTCTCCGAGATAGATGCATCGTCAGGCTGCTGACGTTTGCGATAATCGTAGGCATAGCCGATGCTGGCATAGGTGATATCGAATGCACCCCGTGATATTTCCGAAAAATGAATCGATTTCCTGATGAGATGCATCATTTCATCGCTGATTTCAACGGCGCGCAAGGCCGCGTTATTATTGATGTAGGTGAGTTCGCTATCTTCCTTATACGAGCTCATCAGCGCCTCTATACGGCGCATCTCGGCGAAAACCCTTTCGCTGCATTCATTTGCGAGATCGGTTTCTTTATGCCAGAGCTCGACCGAAATCCGGGTGCCCATGAGGTCGCGCTGCTGTTGTTGCCAGTCCGCGAGCGCGGGTGCCTGGCTAAACAGCTGCAGGGCCAGGAAGATGAGCGGGGCTAAAACCTGCTTAGGCAAACCATAGGTTTTGCCTGCCAGATACTCCGACATGAAAGCGTACCTAAATGAGGTAGCTTATACCAAAGAACCAAATGAAATAAAGCTGTCCAGGTTTGCCTGGTTACCCAGGCCGTGATTCGGAAATATATTGGTGAAGGCGGTTGTGTTTCCGGGCGACACCTGTCCGTTCAATGCCATGTAGTTAAGCATGACCATGTTGACCAGCAGGTTGACGTTATTCGCCGCGGGCGTGGCCGAGGTGACCACGGAAGCGCCTGCAGTCATACGTCCGATCTGGCGTGTGCCGACCAGCGTAGGTGCGGCTGTCGGATCAAACACGAGGAAAAATGAACAGGCGGTCGAAGAATTATCGCCGGTCCATTCGCCTTTACCGCCGCCGCCGACGGTGACATTGCCGTTGCCGTCGGTACCGCCGCCTGGCGCTGCGGTATCGTCGATCCGGCCGTTGCTCGCCACTGAGCCATCGCTGAACACGTAAATCATCAGCGGAGACGCCAGCAGGCGCGCATATTCGAGGCAGGCGCCGATGCAGCGTCCGGCCCGCAGATCCCGGTTTTCGCCAACGATTCGATCGCCGGTATGATAATCGTAACCGCCCATGGTGATGCAGCCACCGGCAGCATAACCATTCATGACCATTTTCATGACCGAGGCGGTTTTTCTGAACTCACCATCGTTGGCCAGTTCGGCTGCCGAAAAGATCGGACCGGCAATGTTGGTATCGAGTGTCGGATCGACTTCGACACCGGCAAAGCGGTCGGCGATGTCGGAGGCCTTGAGGTAGCCGCAACGCACCAGGTCCTTGACCACGTCGTCATTGGTCAGCCCGGTGTCGATCGTACCCAGCTGGAGTTTCTTGTGGGTTATGCGGGTGATGGATTCCATCACCGCGGTGACATCGTCCGGTCCCAGGATCGTGGTTAGATCCCCGACATCCACAAGCCCGGTGACATCGCTGGGGCGGTCTACCTTGGTGGGTTGGAAATTGGGGTCGATGTACATTGCCGGTGCCATCGAGTTGCCGCCCGAGACGCTGCTGCGTGAACCGATCAGGTCGACCACGCTGCCGCGCGCGCCGGCCATTGCCAGCGGGTAGAGCGGATTATGTGGATTGTTACCGGTGTCGTTGTCCGAGCGGGCCGGAATCACGGCGCCATCGATGTTGCCGATCGCAGCGCTGGCTTTTTCGAGAATGCCAAGAAGCATCGGGCTGTCCGCGTGAAACATCAGGTTCAAGTCACTATTGGTAAAGTCGCCGTTGCTAGTGTTAAGCAGCGTCACCCCGGTATCATCCTGTCCGGGTAGCATATCGCCGGGTAGACCGAGTTTGCTGTAACCAGCCGTGGATAACAGATCCATCTGGCCCCCACCTTGCCCGACCAGCACGTTGGAGCCGGCAAAATTAGCTCCACCGGCCAGGTCAAAGCTGATAAACGGTACGCTTTGTCCCGCGCCGACACCGCCCAGGATGCAGCCGATATCGGTGGCGAGGGCGTCAAGGTCGGGCGCGACCGCCGCACGCGCCATATTCGGATTCGCGAACATACTGAAGGCGCCGGCCGAAAGTACACTAGCCGAGCCGGTCATCAGGCCCTGGCGGATAAACTGCCGTCGAGTGACAGGACGTCCGTGGTCTTCATACAACAACGGTGCCTGGGGTGGGATATACTGGTTCTTTTTGAATCTGGCCATGATATTCGAATCCTATTGTACTAGCATTACCGCGCCACCAGTGGCGACGGCACATACTGCTTTTACGATTTGAGCGGTTCTAGCGGTAGTGTTAACACCGTCTGAGAGCATTTCTGTAATCAGGCTGCTGTAGGCATCGCCCGACAGCGCCGGGTCGAGGTCCTGCGATAACAGTCCCGGTGCGCTCAGTAAATCAGAGATTTCCAGTTCCGCCGGTTGCGTATTCAGATTATTCGCGGGCGCGCCCTGATCGACGTTCATCGCCGCGGTCAACAGCGGTTTGATGATCGCATCGCGCTGCGCTTGGGTGACAAACGCGTTTTGCGCGGTATCGCCGAAGCTGAAGTTGAGCAGGTCGAAATAGCCCGGGTTGCTGTCAACCAGTTCGCTACAGGAAGTCAGCGCGAGTTGCGCGATCGCCATCTGGTGCGATGGCAGGAAGGAACCGATCGTCTCTGCCGTCGGCAGCTGCTGGATGTAGTCGTCGTAAACCGCATCGACTGCCGCGTTGGTGACTGGAACGCCCGTAATTTCAGCAATTGTGGCGTTGATTTCCTCGAAGGTACGCATACCGATATCGGAATCGACCGGGTTGGCCGGGTCGCCCGGGTCGGCAGCTACTGTCGGAACGATATCACTAAAGGCCTTGGTAACGCCGTTGAAATCCTCGAAGGTGAGGAAGAACTCGTCGCTATCGGGACCTTTTTCGAGCGAAATAATGGTGCCCTTTGGAGACAGCTCCTGGCCGGTCGCCGGGTCGTAGGTGGCCGCGATGACGCTGGTGTCGAGGCTGGAAAAAGACTGGCCTGCGAGCGCCTCCTTGCCGTTGATGCCGATACGCAGGCCCTTGATGCTTATGTCTGTGCTTGGAGCACTGCCATCGAGGGTGACAAACGTGGGCTTGTTGAACAGGTAACTGTAGCTGTCGAACTGGGCCACTTCGAACACGATAAAGCTGTTGGGATTACCGGTTTCGCCCAGATGATGGCCGACATAGAATAGCAGCAGGAATTTCTGGCCGACGCCGAGGTCGAAGTTCTGCAGAATATCCGCTTCGGGAAGCGCCCTACTGTGCAACGCGACCAATTTAACCTGACCCATCCACGGGCGGTTACCCGAAATTTCGTTACCGAGGATGAAGGCGAAGGTATCGTCCCAGACATTTGCGATCGGTAATCCCGCCGCGGTATCGGTCAGGTTATTAACCCGTTGGCCGTTGACGTAAATGCTGCGGCCAGCGCCATTGCCAAGGCTATCCAGGGGATCATAGTTGATCACGACATGCTGCAGGCTGGCCTGCGCCAACTCTTCGTCGTCTTCCCCGGTGGACATAACGGGTTCGCCGTTCGGTGCCGGAATAACTGCGTCAATCCGGTTGAATGACTCGTAATTGTACATATCCTGGCCCAGAGTAAAGTTACGCGAAAGATCACCGCCAGAGTAACTGACAATATTGGCGTCTTCCTGGGTGACGTTGTTCGGGATTACCCAGGCCTCGATGGCATAATCAGGCGCGCCAGCATCCTGGAGATAGGTATAGATTTTGTCGCTGCTAATGGTATCGGCCTGCGCCCGTCCGCCGGTGAATTCAAGGCCATAGCCGCCAACCCAGTTGACGCTGCCGATCAGCGACAGGTTGATCGAGGCGCCGACACCGCTGGTGTCGAACGCGGTCAGTCCGGAGCCGGTTTTGAATTCCCAGATGGCGAATTGATTGGTTTCAGCGCGATTACCACCCGAGGCAATTATACCTTCGCCGAGGGTTAGTGCCTTACTGGTGACCAGGGTGGGGTCGATCGATGAAACCGCAATACCGTTGGCAAAATCAGTGATCCTCTGCACCATCAGTGTTTCGTTGGGGCCACAGGTACTCCAGCAGTTGTGCTGTTCGAACAGGCGCAAGGCCAGTCTCGAGTTAGCCGGCGTATCTATGTCCATTTTAGACTTGGCGGCCTCGTAGGCCACGTCGACATCGATGTGGGCAAAAAACGGCGCCTGCGACAAACCCGGTCCTTCGGTGTGGCAATTCTGGCAGTTATTGAGGTTAATTACCGGATTCGTGCCCTCCACCAGCGGATACACGGTGTTCGCGAAACTGGTGCCGTTGGTACCGAGAGTTGTCGCGGAGGCGGGAAACGACTTGGAGTCGCCCGGATCCCTGATATTGGCTGGAGCGGTCAGGTTAATCTGGCGCGCAACAGCGCCGCCATTGGCCGCATTTTTCCAGTCGTCGATCCAGCCAGCTATGAGCGTGGCACAGATCGTGTCATTAGTCTCCCAGCAAAAGTGGCCATTGTTGAGCTTGTCGACAAATACCGCGTTTAATGGATTAACCGTCGTCATGTCCAGAAGTGCCGGATCCCGAGCTACTGTCGCGTCGTAGGCCACGTTAACATTGGAGGTATCGAAGAATAACGGGGTAACCGGCGAACTGGCTTGCGAGTTGTGACAG
>Ga0224508_10001242_pt1 | contig 23141 bp, 15 predicted proteins | sample SF_Jan12_sed_USG_4_FD_170157 | JGI IMG/M metagenome (GOLD analysis project Ga0224508, IMG submission 170157) | Sediment microbial communities from San Francisco Bay, California, United States - SF_Jan12_sed_USGS_21 | ecosystem: Environmental > Aquatic > Marine > Sediment | place: USA... | reverse complement strand
CTCGAAAACGGGGCCGGTGTAATAGTCGAGGCCACGCACGATTGCCGGATCGATCGAAACCCGGTCCGCCGCAAAACCTGCCGCGGTCAACAGGGCGCTGATTTCTTCCAGCTCGGCAACACCTTGCGCACCCGTCTCGCTGCCCCCGACCAGCCGCTTCAGGGAGTCAAGCGTCTGGCCGGCGCCAGCGCCGCCGGCCGTTACAAAACCGAGCACGGTATCGATCTGTTCAGGTTCAAGCCCCGCGCCTTTGGTGAAATCACCACTCTCATCCTTGCGACCCTCGCCCAGCAGATACTTCACGCCGTCTGATCCCAACCGGTCAAGCTTGTCGACGGCGCGCAGGATGGTGAGCCGGCTGCCGAGGTGGCTGTCGTCATTCGGATCGACGCCAATCGACTCCAAAACCCCGTCCAGAACTTTCCGGTTATTCACTTTGATGACGTACTGGTCTTTGAGCCCCAAAGCCTCAAGCGCATCCGCCGCCAGCATGCACATCTCCGCATCCGCGGCGACGGTCGGTGCGCCGACCGTATCGGCATCGAACTGGGTAAACTCGCGGAAACGCCCCGGCCCCGGCTTCTCGTTACGCCAGACCGGACCCGTCTGGTAGCGGCGGAAGGGCTTGGGCAGCGCATCGAAATTGGCGGCGACGTAGCGCGCCAGCGGCGCCGTCAGGTCATAGCGCAGCGAAAGCCACTGCTCGTCTTCATCCTGAAACGAGAACACGCCCTCATTCGGGCGGTCGGAATCGGGCAGAAACTTGCCCAGCGCGTCGGTATATTCAAACGCCGGCGTATCCAGCGGCTCGAAACCGTAGAACTCATACACACCTCGGATGGTCGCCAACATGGCATCGCGCGCACGTATTTCCTCCGCGGGGATGTCCCTGAGACCTTTCGGCAGTCGCGCCTTGGGCCGCGGCGGCTTTTTGTTCTTCGCCATGAGAATAATTCCGGTTTCGTGTGAGCCCCGTCACGATGGGCTCGGGTTCTAACCCATGGACTACACCGCAGCAAGTCGGCCCGCCTCGGCACAAACCGGATCAGTCGCGATCAGCGCACGGCAAGATACCCTTTGACGTAACCCCATAACCTATAAAGAATATGTTCTGGCAAGCAGCACGAGGTGGAGTCAGGTATGCGAAAGACAGGTCCGTTTATTCTGCCATTGATCGTGGCGCTTGCTGTGCTTCCCGCATGTGACGACCAGAAACAGAACCAAACCGAGGCATTGGTTATTCGGCCGGTGAAGGCGCTCAAGGTCTCCGATGCAAGCGCATTTCAGAAACGCACGCTGTCCGGACGCGCCAAAGCCACGCGGGAAGTGGAGTTGTCGTTTCGCGTCCCGGGCAACCTGCTGGAGCTGCCGGTGAATGTAGGCGACAAGGTAGATGAGGGCGGCTTGATTGCCCGGCTGGACCCGGCTACCTATCAGGCTGAAGTAGACCGGGTTTCCGCCGATTTGCAAAGAGCGCAAGCCAGTTTCAAGAATGCGAAATTGCAATTTGAACGGCAAACGACGCTTTTCGAGAAGGGCCATGTCGCGAAAGCCGCGGTCGATAGTTATGAAGCGCGGCAAAGCCAGGCAAAAGCGGACGTTGCCTCCAGGCAGGCCGCACTCAATAAAGCGCAGCTGGACCATAGATACACATCGTTGCGCGCGCCGTTCAACGGCGTCATCGTGGCCAAATATGTGGAGAATTTCGAGGATGTCCGGGCAAAACAGCGCGTGGCGCGCCTGCTCGATCCCTCGCAGGTCGAAATGGTTGTCAATATCCCGGAAAATCTTATCTCGCTTGCGTCCACAGTGCTTGAGGCAGAAGTCGTCTTCGACGCATTCCCCGAAACTAAAATAACCGCGACGATTAAGGAAATCGGCACGGAGGCTTCCCAATCGACCCGCACATATCCCGTCACACTGATCATGGATCAACCGGAAGGCGTGGAGATTATGGCTGGAATGGCCGGAAAAGCTTCGGCCAAGAAGGTCGTGCGCGATGACCGCGAGCAGGCAGTTATCGTACCGCCCGCGGCCCTGTTTTCGCCAGGAGAGGGAAAGAGCGCGGTGTGGCTGATCGATGAATCTTCCATGACTGTCGCGCAACGCGATGTGCAGCCCGGTGAGTTGACCAGCACCGGAATCCGGGTGAAATCCGGCCTGAAGGCCGGTGAATGGGTTGTCACCGCGGGTGTGAATTCCCTGAAGGAAGGCCAGAAGGTCCGAATTCTTGAGCAGTAACCGGTTATCCGGATCGAACGGTATTTAGCCATGGGCCTCACAGCCTTCGCCATAGAGCAGCGAATATTTGCATATTTCGCGACCCTCATTGTCGCCCTGACCGGCATCGTTGCCTTCTTCAATCTTGGACAGCTGGAAGACCCGGAATTCACGATCAAGGCAGCCGTTATTTCCACGCAGTATCTAGGAGCGAGCCCGGAGGAAGTCGAGCTGGAAGTTAGCGACCGGATTGAGCTCGCGGTCCAGGAAATGGCGGAGATCAAATATGTGGAATCACTCTCGCGAGCCGGACTTTCCATCATCAAGATAGAGATCAGACCGGAATTTTCCTCTGATGAAATTCCCCAGATATGGGACGAGTTGAGACGCAAGATACGCGACATCGAGGGTAAGCTTCCGCCCGGGGCTGGCCGTCCTGATGTTTCCGATGATTTCGGCGATGTCTTTGGCTTTCAGCTTGCCCTTACCAGCGACGGCTTCGGCTATGCGGAACTGGAGCAATATGCCAAGGACCTGAAAAAGGAGATCAGTCTGGTCAAGGGCGTTGCCCGTGTGGACCTGTGGGGCGCACAGCCAAAGGTCGTCTACATCGATGCTTCCAAGGTACAGCTGGCACAATTCGGAATATCGGACCAGAATCTGGAAGCGACGCTGAAGGCGCAAAATCTCGTCGTCGATGCCGGCAGCGTGGATGTCGAGAGCCGCCGGTTTCGTATCGCACCAACAGGGTCCTTCCAGTCACCGGAAGAGATCGGCGAGCTTTTGATCCGACCCACAGTCCTCGATATCGCCCGGGGCGACACCGGTCAGGCGGGGCAACCGGCATCGCAATCCCTCAATGAACTTATCCGCATCAAGGATATCGGCACTATCCGCCGTGGCTATCTCGACCCGCCGGTGACCCAGATGCGCTACAATGGCATGCCGGCGATCGGCATTTCGATTACCAACCAGAAAGGCGTCAACATCGTCGATGTCGGGAGCGCAATCGACGCCAGACTGGCCGAACTTGTGCCGCATATTCCGGTCGGTATCGGTGTTCACAGGGTGCACTGGCAGTCCGATATCGTTGCCGAGGCCGTCAACAACTTCCTCATCAGTTTTGCTGAAGCCTTGGCGATCGTGCTTGTTGTGCTTGGTATTTTTATGGGCTGGCGGATGGCCGTGATCATCGGAACATCGCTGATCGTCACGATCCTTGGCTCCTTCATCCTGATGGCGCTGTTCAAGATAGACTTGCAGCGCATGTCGCTCGGTGCGCTGGTCATCGCCCTTGGCATGATGGTGGACAATTCCATTGTCGTTGCCGATGGAATCGCGGTCCGCATCAGAGAGGGAATGGACCGCAAACAGGCCGCGATCGAAGCGGCCTCACAGCCGTCCATGCCCTTGCTGGGGGCGACAATTATCGCGGTGATGACCTTTTACCCGATCGTCGCCTCAACGGAGAATGCTGGAGAATATTGCGCCACGCTGTTCAGCGTCGTCGCCATCTCCCTGATGGTCAGCTGGGTCGTATCGATGACGGTCACGCCGCTCCAGACCATGGACATGTTGCCCGCTCCGAAAGAGGGTGGGAAATCAAAGGATCCCTACGACACCGGGTTCTTCAGGACCTTTCGCAAGTATCTGGAACTCTCGATACGCGCACGATGGGCCACCTTCGGAACCATGGTCGCCCTGCTGGCCCTTGCCGTCGTCAGTTTTGGCAGGGTCGAGAAACTATTCTTTCCCGACTCCAGTATGACGAAATTCATGGTGGATTTCTGGGCGCCGGAAGGAACCCGTATCGAAGAGACGAAAGCAGCGGTCGCCAGGGCGGAAAAAAAGATCATGGCCGACCCGCGCGTGACCGGCGTCGCCTCCTATATCGGCGCCGGGCCGCCGCGCTTCTATCTACCGGTGGAACCGGAAAAACCCTATTCGTCCTACGCCCAGATCGTTGTCAATGTGAAGGATTACCGGGAGATCACGGCGATAACGAAGGAACTCGGTGGCTGGATTGCCGAGCAATTCCCCGAATCGCTCGTCCCGATCCGCCCGTTCGGAGTCGGGCCCGCCTTTACCTGGAAGTTCGATGCGCGGATCATCGGGCCTGGCGTTTCCGACCCGAAGACACTTAGAGCCACTGCAAACGGCGTCAGAAAAGTACTGGATGACAGCAACCTCAGCGCCTACTCGCGCACGGACTGGCGCCAGCAGATACCGAAGGTCGTGCCAGTTTACAGCCAAGAGCGGGGCCGGTGGGCCGGAGTAACGCGTGAGGATATCGCCCGCACCACCAAGCGCGCCTATGACGGCCGTAGGATCGGCCTCTATCGCGAAAGCGACGATTTAATTCCGATCATCCTGCGTCATGTAGAAGAAGAGCGGCAGGATCCCGGAGGCATGGACGTGCTCGAAGTGCAGCCGGCTCTCTCCAGCAAGGCTATCCCACTCGCCCAGGTGACGGATGACGTGGCTCTGAAATGGGAAAACCCGCTGATCTGGCGGCGCGACCGGCGGCGGACCATCAAGGTACAGGGCAACCCGGTCGCCGGCGAGACCCTGCCGACACTGTGGGCCGACGTCGGCAAAAAGATCGAGGCGGTAAAACTGCCGGCCGGTTACAAGCTGGAATGGGGCGGGGAGTTTGAGTCGTCCAGGGATTCTCAGCAATCGCTGATCCCGGGCGTCGTTCCGGCGAGCGTCATCATCCTGCTTATCATCGTCGCCCTGTTCAACGCATTCCGGCCCTTGTTCGTGATACTGCTGACAATCCCCTTCGCCTTTATCGGCATCACTTTCGGGCTTCTGGGGACCGGCGCATCATTCGGCTTCGTCGCCCTGCTCGGAGCAATGAGTCTGGCCGGAATGATGATCAAGAATGCGATTGTCCTGCTCGATCAGATCAACGTCAATCTCGACGCTGGAATGGATCGCTATGAATCGACAATCCAGGCGGCGCTTTCGCGCCTCAGCCCGGTATCGCTCGCGGCAGCGACCACGGTCCTTGGCGTTATTCCGCTTGTACAGGATCCATTCTGGATCGGGCTGGCCGTGACGATCATGGCAGGACTTTCATTCGGGACCGTCCTGACAATGATCCTTGTCCCTGTCCTTTACGCAACGCTGCATGGCGTCCACGCGCCGGCAAAGGTCAAGCGATAGATCACGGGCAGAGATATTCGGGAGTCGCTGTCGAGGCCTGAGGTCCTAATCAAACAGCGCGTCGACGTCATCCTGCGAGGCGACATCCTCATCGTCTTCCAGCGCCGGGCCGTTGAGCAGTTCCTCATGTTCGGTGCGCTCCGGCACATCGATAGGCTGAATATCCTTGAAACTGTCTATGCCGCCCCAGATCTCCATCATCTTCTCGATGCGGGTCTCAATGAACCGGAACGCGGTCACGACCTTGGTAATGCGCTGGCCTGTGAGATCCTGAAAGTTGCAGGCTTCGAAAATCTTCACCACCTGTTCCTGAATATCCTGGGCGTGGTCCTGATTTGCCTGCTGCCTGAGCGCGGCTACCAGCTCGGTCGCCCTGGTGTCGACTTCTTCCGCGGCCTGAAGAATGGAATCGGTCGCCTGTTCGGTGCCGGACACGATGGCGCTTAACTCATCGGTCATGCGGCCCATATCCACCTTTTCGCAGCCCGGTTTGTGCAGCGTGACGATCTCCTGTTTGGTCTTGGTAATCGCCTCGTAGATACGGTTCATTTCATCCTTCAGCCGCCGGGCTTCATGGATGCCGTTCTTGTAGGCTTCGATAATTTCTTCGGAAAGTTGTTCCTGAGGTTCAATCCGTTCGCGTAGTTCGCTCAGGGCTCCCATGATTTCATGGTGGCGATAATCTGAATCCCGCCCCCGGCACTGGCTGCACCATTGGTCTTGCCACTGCCGTTCAAGCGCACGCCGCGAGGCTGCTCGATCCGGAATACACGCTTTTGCACTGCGCTCATTTGACTCCCCCAACTTCCCATATTCGCAACGAGATTCTACTACCAATGATTGCAGTAATATTCCTAACAATTTGTTCAAATTCGCCGACCCGCAGCACCCCGAAGCAAAAAACAGGCGCGCGCGTTCGTCCGATTCCAACAGTGATGTGAGAAATTTGGCCGTATTGGCAAATTGCCCGGCGTCAAAGCGCCATGCCGATGCCGATAACCGCTACTCGGCCCGCTCCTGGATGAAACTCTCCAGCTTCTTCACCCGGTCTTGCAGGTGCGCCAATTCCTCCGGACACGGCCCTCCGGTCGCCCAGTCCAGCAATTCGACCGTATGAACGATGGGCGCCTCGCACGCGTCCTTAAGCTGCGCGATACAACCGATATTGCCCGCGGCAACCGCGTCCGGCTTGGCACTTTCGATATTGCGGGCCTTGCGGTCCCGCAGTTCGTTCGCAATTTTCGGCTGCAATATGTTGTACGTGCCGGCGGAGCCACAGCAAATATGCCCCTCGGGCACTTCAGCAACCGAAAACCCTGCCTCCTTGAGAAGCGCGCGCGGCTCGCTATTCACGCGTTGACCGTGCTGCATCGAGCACGCCGAGTGATACGCAATTCTCAGCCCGGACCAGATAACCGGCGACGCAAGCCCGATATCGGCAACAAATTCGGTGATATCTTTGGTGATCACGCAGAGCTCATCGGCGCGCTCGCGATAGCCCTCATCGCGTGCCAGCATATGCGCGTAATCCTTCACAACCGTTCCGCACCCTGAGGCGTTGATGATAACAGCGTCAAGCGGGCCTTCTCTTCCCACCGCACTCCACGCATCGATATTCCGCTTTGCCGCTTCGCCGGCGTCTTCATCGCGCCCCATATGGTGCACAAGCGCGCCGCAGCAAACCTGATCATCCGGCACTACGACCTCGATGCCGTGACGGCATAGAAGCCGGACAGTCGCCTCGTTTATCTCGGGGCGCAGCGCCTGTTGCGCACATCCGGTCAACAACGCGACGCGCTTGCGTGCTCGTCCCAAAGCCGGATAGACACCGGGTGCCACGCCCTTGCTCAGCGCCGGACCGCGGGCCGGCGCCAGGTCCAGCATCGCCGCAATCTCCTTCAGCCCAACGGCCCGAAACAGAGCCCGGAAAGGCCGGGCCAGGGAGGCGCCCCACAGCGCCGCCTTGAAGCGATCGGGGTGGGGAAGCACGGCGACCAGCAATCTGCGGATCAACCGGTCCTTCACCGGTCTGGTATAGGTATCCTCGATATGGCCGCGGGCGAGGTCGACCAGATGCATGTAATCGACGCCGCCGGGACATGTGGTCATGCAGGACAAACAGGACAGGCACCGGTCGATGTGAAAGGTTATTGCCTTGCTGGCATCGTGGTTCCCCTCAAACATATCCTTCATCAGATAGATACGGCCGCGCGGGCTGTCGCGCTCGTCACCCAGCAGCACATAGGTTGAACAGGTCGCGGTGCACAGCCCACAATGAATACAGCGTTGCAAGATGCCGTCAGCCTCGGCAATTCGGGGATCCTGCAGCTGTTCGGCGCTGAAATTGGTTTGCATGGCCGTTACTCAGATCCCTGAATACATGCGGCCCGGATTGAGAATACCGGCCGGGTCGAACGCCGCCTTGATACGCCGGGTCAGCATATCAACAGAGCCATCGAGAGGTTGAAACACATCGACGGCGGCGCGTACCGCCGGTTCGGCGCGCAGCAGCGTTGCATAACCGCCAATCTCCGCAACGGTCCGGCGTATTTCGCTGGCACCCGCATCGTGGGTCGGCGTGAGCTCCAGCCAGATCAAGCCGCCGGACCAGTCGTATGCCGCCCGGCATTCGAGTTGGGCGGCTATCGCCGCCACGAACTGAGGTGCCTTGGTTGGTGCGATTGAGATACGCCAGACCGCGCCTTGACCTCCCTCAAGGAATTTCAGAGCCCTGATACCATCCCACAGCGGCGCGGACTGCTTGGTGTCAAGCTGTGCCATCTTGCCGAACGCGGCCAGGATTTTGCCAAGTTGCCCGGCGCGATAATCGAGAAAGCTCGAAAAATTTTCCAGCCGCAAGGCCGTTACCGATTGACCGCGTTTCGCAAGCCCATCAATACCCATCGCCTGGGCGCAGGACGGGTGCAAATGAACGGTTCCGGAAACTTCGAACGGCGATCCCATCGCTGCGCACATGGCGTCGACCGCAACCTCATCGGTAAGTCCGCGCAAGATCAGCGTTCGGGTAGCCTGTGCCCTGGGCAACACTTTCATGGTGACCTCACTCATGACGGAAAGCGTCCCCCAAGATCCGGCGAGCCCCCGGCAGAGGTCATAACCGGTTACATTCTTCATTACCCGGCCGCCCGATTTGAACAGCTCGCCCTGCCCGTTGACGGCCCGAAGCCCAAGCAGATGGTCACGCGCGGCGCCGACATGGATGCGGCGAGAACCTGACAAATTGGTTGCGAAGACCGCGCCGATTGTGCCTTGCCCCGGATTTTTACCGAGCAGGGGACCAAGATCGATCGGCTCGAAGGCAAGCTGCTGCTTGTTTGTCGCCAGTGTCTTCTCGATTTCGCTCAGCGGCGTGCCCGACCGGGCGGAGATTACAAGCTCGTTCGGTTCGTAAAGCGTGATCCCCGTAAGCGCTGAAGTGGACAAATGAGCCGCCGTTTGGAGCGGTTTGCCCACGTCGCGCTTGGAACCGCCGCCGTAGACTTCGAGCGGCCGCGACTGTGCCGCGGCAGCCGCAATGGCGGCAGCCATTTCATCCTCGTCGGCGGGGCGAATTATGTCACTCACAAGTTCGTACCGTCTATTGAAGCTCGCGCACTTCCAGAGGAAAAACCTTGGCCGGGTTCAGCAGCCAGTCGGGATCGAATACGGATTTTATCCGCATTTGCTGCACCAAGTCGGCTTGCGAATACTGCACCGTCATCAAATCACGCTTCTCGAGTCCGACGCCATGCTCGCCTGTCAGGCATCCACCGGATTCAACGCACAGCTTGAGCACTTCCGCACCGCATTCTTCAGCCTTCTCAACCTGGACGGGATCGTTCGCATTATACAGGATTAGCGGATGCAGATTGCCGTCACCGGCGTGAAAAATATTCGCCACCGGCAGACCGTAGCGCTCGCAGATGTCGGAGATATTGACCAGCACATCCGACAGCTTGCCGAGGGGGATTACGCCGTCCATGCAGTAATAATCCGAAATCCGCCCGATCGCACCGAAAGCCGATTTCCGCCCCAACCAGATTTTGGCGCTCTCCTCCTCGCTCTGGCTCACCCGTGTCACGCTCGGCTTGAATTTCCCGGCAATCTTGGTGATGCGCTTGAGAAGGTCCTTGATTTCGTCCTCCGAGCCCTCGACCTCGACGATCAGCAGCGCCTCCACGTCCAGCGGATAGCCGGCCTTGGCAAATTCCTCACACACCTTGATCGCCGGCTTGTCCATGAATTCGATCGCCACCGGAATGATCCCCGAACCGATGATGCCGGCAACACAGGCGCCAGCCGCCGCGACGGAATCAAATCCCATCAGCATCGGGCGTGCGCCTTCGGCAGCCCGTAATATCCGGACCGTCGCTTCCGTTATCACACCGAACTGACCTTCCGATCCGATGATCAGGCCGAGAAGATCATAGCCGGGAGCGTCCAGTTCCTCGCCGCCGACCTCGACGATCGTGCCATCCATAAGAACCATTTTCAGGCCCATCACATTATTGGTGGTGACACCGTATTTGAGACAATGCGCACCGCCGGAATTCATGCCCAGATTCCCCGCGAGCGTACAGGCAAGCTGACTGGAGGGATCCGGCGCATAGAAAAACCCTTCCGCCGAAACATGGTCGGAAATTCCAAGATTAGTAATCCCCGCCTGAAGACGTGCGGTACGGTTCTTGTAGTTGACGTCGAGCACACGGTTCATCTTCGAAATGCCGAGTACGATTGCGTCCTGAAGCGGCATCGCGCCGCCACAAAGTGACGTCCCGGCCCCACGGGCGACTACCTTTACATTGTTAGCCTTGCAGAATTTCAGAACGTCAGCGACCTGTTCCGTTGTCGTCGGGAGCACCACAGCGAGCGGCATCTGGCGATAGGCCGTCAGCGCGTCAGTTTCGAATGCGCGCCGCCCGTCCTCGTCTGCAATCACGCACTCTGAGTCCGGCACGATGCGAAGAAGAGCAGTCACGATTTCATCGCGACGGCTCAGTATCTGTGTATCGGGCTCGGGAATCGCGGGGGAAGACATTGTGACCACCTGTTTCGCTATCGAAATGACCGACACCACCCTAGCATATTGTCGAACATGTGGGCCGGTATGTTTGCCTGAAACGGCGAACCGATTACGGCGATAGATGCTGACGATTGAAGGATTGACAGGACTGGCACCACTGCGGCTATATGTGATGATAAAGATCAAAACACAATCGATTTATTCTTTATTATTGAAAATCATCCGGGGGCTGATTTGATGCCTATGAGTGATCTGGAAATATTCGCCCGTGTCGTAACTGCGGGGAACATGTCGGCTGCCGGACGGGAAATGGAACTGTCGCCGGCGGTCGTCAGCAAGCGTATAAGCCATCTGGAACAACGTCTCGCGGCCCGCCTCTTCCAGCGCACAACACGCCAGCTCACACTGACGGAGACGGGGCAGGGATTTTATGACCGTGTCGTCAATATCCTGGCTGGAATCGAGGAAGCGGAAGCCTATGTCACACGGCGCAATACCGTGCCCCAAGGCACATTGAAAATCACCGCACCGACGGCATTCGGGCGCATGCATATCGCCCCCTACTTGAGCGATTTTCTGAACCAATATCCCGATATTCGACTCGATCTGGATTTATCCGACACCTTTGTCGATATCGTCGGCGCGGGCTTCGATGCTGCCATCCGGGTTGCCGAACTGGAAGACTCCAGCCTCGTCGCACGCAAACTTGCCCCCAGCCACCGGGTTATTTGCGCCGCGCCGGACTATATTAAGGAGCACGGAACCCCGAAAACGCTGGCTGAGCTCACCAAGCACAATTGCCTTGCGCCCACCGCACAGGAGCTATGGCGGCTACAGGGCAAAAACGGGCCGGAGTCAATTCGCGTCAGCGGCAATATCAGGACCAATTCCACCGAGGTCGTCCGCGAAGCGGTTCTGGCCGGGATTGGCATTGCCTTGAGATCGACATGGGATGTCGGGCCGGAACTCCAATCCGGCCAGCTCAAGGTAATCATGCCTGAATACCAGCAATCGCCGCGGGTTGCGATCTATGCCGTCTACCCCTGCCGGCAATACGTCCCGGCCAAGTTGCGCGTGTTTGTCGATTACCTGGCCGGACGGTTCGGACCGGAGCCCTACTGGAACAAAGGCCTGGATATTCCCCACCTCCACTGACGCATCTATGGCCGCGCAATTAGTCTAAGGCCGCGCATTACCTCGTGGCGAACCCGGTTCGCGCGCGCTATTACTCTTTCATGAACAAAAAAAGCGCAGCACGAGTCGGGTGCCATGTCGGCCTGTTCGTTACCTGTCTGGTTGATCTGATCCGCCCCTCCGTCGGGTTTGCGGCGATCAAGCTCCTGCGCGAAGCTGGCTGCGCGGTGGAGGTACCGCAATCCCAGACCTGCTGCGGCCAGCCGGCATACAACTCCGGCGACAAGACGGATACCCAGGCCCTTGCCCTCCAGACGATCGAGGCATTCGAGAAATACGACTATGTCGTGGCACCCTCAGGCTCCTGCGCAGGCATGCTCAAACTTCATTATCCGGAACTGCTGCAAGACGATCCGGAGTTCGCCCCGAGGGCGGAAGCGTTTTCCGCGAAGGTATATGAACTGGTCTCATTCCTGGTCGATGTGTGTGGCATGGAGACCGTGACGGCACGATTTGAGGGGAGCGCGACCTATCACGACAGCTGCGCGGGCCTGCGCGAACTGGGCGTAAAGGAGCAGCCGCGACATCTGCTGGCGAGCGTCGAAGGGCTGACGCTGAAGGAGATGGACGATGCCGAGATCTGCTGCGGCTTCGGCGGCATCTTTTCCGTCAAATACCCCGATATTTCGAACGCCATTGTCGAGAAAAAAACCGCCAACATTGCCGCGAGCCACGCCGACTGTCTGCTGGCCGGCGATCTCGGCTGCCTGATGAACATGGCCGGCAAGCTCTCACGTGAGGGGAAATCCGTTGCGGCGCGCCATGTTGCCGAGGTTCTGGCGGACATGACCGACGAGCCGCCTATCGGGGGTGGAGAGAAATGATGCTGGACGAGAGAATTGCGATCCTGTTCGCGATGGAGGACGACGTATGGAAGCGTCACGCGAACGGCTGGAGCGTGTGGACCCGTGTCGCCACCTTTCCCTTTCTGCTGCTGGCGATCTGGAGCCATGTCTGGATTGGATGGGCCGGCGCAATCGTCGCCACCGGACTGGTGTGTATCTGGCTCTGGATTAACCCGCGCGCCTTTCCGGCACCGACGACAACGGATACATGGCACGCCCGGGCAACCTTCGGCGAACGGCTCTGGCTGTTCCGGCGAGAGCTCCCAATTCCGCGCCATCATGAAACAGCCGCATCCATCCTCGCCGGCGTCGCCCTTATCGGCACGCTTGTCGCCTTCGCGGGCGCAATTATGAACTGGCTCTGGCCGACACTTCTGGGAACGGTCCTGCTATATGCCGGAAAGCTCTGGTTTCTCGACCGAATGGTATGGCTTTATGAAGACATGAAAGACACGACACCGGAATACAGATCATGGCTCTACTGAAGACCGAATCGCGGATCTGGTGATGGAAAGCACCTCGCATGATTTCAAGCGCAATTCGGTCCACGCGCTCGACAACGAGCCGCTGCAATCAGCGCTTGGCAAGATTCGCTTCGGCTTCGTCGCCAACCGCGCCAAGGCGCGTGCCGACCTGCCCGAATTTGAGGATCTGCGCGACCAGGCGCGCGCCATCAAGGAGCATACGCTGGCGCATCTCGAACTCTACCTGGAGGAATACGAGACCAAGGTCGTCGAGGCCGGCGGCAGCGTTCACTGGGCGCCAAGCGCTGCGGATGCCCGCGATATCATTCTGGAGATTTGCACCAAGGCGAACGCGAAAACTGTCACCAAGGGCAAGTCGATGGTCGGCGAAGAAATCGCCATCAACGATCACCTGGAAGCCGCCGGCATAAAGACGATCGAAACGGACCTTGGCGAATATCTGATCCAGATCAGGAAAGAGCCGCCGAGCCATATCATTGCGCCGGCAATCCACCTTACCAAGGACGAAATCGAGCGGGATTTCCGCGCCGCGCATACCGACCTTTCGCCAGATCGTGTGCTGGAGGAACCGGACCAGTTCGTCGCCGAGGCACGCGCCATACTGCGCGAACAGTTCCTCGCTGCCGACGTCGGGATAACCGGTGCCAATCTGCTGGTCGCCGAGAACGGCTCCTCGGTGATCGTCACCAATGAGGGCAATGGCGACCTCACGCAATGCCTGCCGCGCGTCCATATCGTCATCGCGTCGATCGAAAAGACGGTGCCGACACTTGAAGACGCCGACACAATCCTGCGCGTACTGGCCCGCTCGGCGACGGGTCAGGAATTTTCCACCTACACCACCTTCACGACCGGGCCGAAGCGCGAGGGCGACCCGGACGGGCCGGAGGAATTTCACGTCGTGATCCTCGACAATGGCCGCACCGAAATGCTCGGCGGCGAGTTCAGGGACATGCTGCGGTGCATCCGCTGCGGCGCCTGCATGAACCACTGCCCGGTCTATGGCGCGGTGGGCGGCCATGCCTATGGCTGGGTGTATCCAGGACCCATGGGGTCGGTTCTCACACCCTCGCTGATCGGCATCGATGAGGCCGGCCACCTCCCCAACGCGTCGACCTTTTGCGGCCGCTGCGAGTCGGTATGCCCGATGCGCATACCGCTGCCGAAAATGATGCGCCACTGGCGCGAACGGGATTTCGAGAAAGGCAACCCTCCCCTCACCCAACGACTTGCGCTCAAGGGCTGGGCTTTCATCGCGCGTCGCCCGCGGCTCTATCAGGCGCTGACGGGGCTTGCCATGCCGGTGATGGCCAAACTTGGCAAACGCAGAGGCCGGTTCCGTTCACTGCCATTCGTTGGCGGATGGACCCGCCACCGCGACCTGGCAGCACCCCAGGGCAAGACCTTTCAGCAACTCTGGCGGCAGGGACAATGAGCGGTCCCGACCCACGCGGCACCGTGCTCGGCGCCATTCGCGGCGCGCTTGATGTCGGCGACACCGACGAGCGGCGCCGGGCGACCGTGCAAAAGCGGCTTGAACGGCACCCCGCCAATCTCATACCCCAACAAGGAAGGCCGAAGGCGTCGAAGCGGATCGCTCAATTTACCGAAAAGCTCGAAGGCCAGGGCGCGACGGTCGCCCGTGTCAAGCAGGCGAAGGATATACCCGATGTGGTCGCAGCCTACTTGCGGGAGAACAATTTGCCCGCAAAATTCCGTACCGGCGCCGACCCGTTGCTCGCGCGTATACCCTGGGCCAAGGCCCCCTCGCTCACCCGGCTTGAGGGCCGGGGTGAGGGCAGCGACGCGGTCGCCATGAGCCGCGCGGTCACGGCGGCGGCTGAAACCGGCACGCTGTTCCTGACGTCCGGCGCCGACAACCCTACCACGCTCAATTTTCTCCCCGACACCCATATCGCGGTGATCCGCGCCGACGACATTCTGGGGTCCTATGAAGACGCCTGGAACAGCTTGCGCGACACGTTCGGCGAGCGCACCCTGCCGCGCACGGTGAACCTCATTTCCGGCCCCTCGCGCACCGCCGACATCGAACAGACCATCGTCATGGGTGCGCACGGACCGCGGCGGCTGCACGTAATTGTGCTCGGGTGAGTGATTCAACCTGCAATTGCTTAATCTCTAAATAGTGAGTAGGCTGATGATCAGCGCACGTAGCCTATGAAAAGGAGACGGCGCCGTGCCGGGGAAGGCGCTGTGATTTGCGTATGGGCTGGGACGAAGTCACACGAGCCGCGTTTCGCGGCATGAGGGGGGCCTGCGTTTTCGCGGCTGCCTCGCGAATCGCATTCGCTATGGCGAGCGTGGCTTTGGCCGCGCTTTTTTTATGTCTGCTGTTCCCCGACATGGCCAACACCAACGAAACCAATCGCTCAGGTCTACAGGCACCACAAAGACTCGCTGCTTATCAATTCTCCGCCCAGGAAGAGGCGGCAATCAAACGGCGCGCGAAAGCGCGGATCGACCGCCTGATCAAGCTGGCGGCGGAAAAGAAGAAGTCCGACAGCTCATCCCAAAAAAAGTCAGTAGCCCCTAAAAAGGTGGCCCCCAAGAAAGCCGCGCCAAAGAAAGCTGCGCCAAAGAAAGCCGCGCCAAAGAAGAAGGCTGCTCCAGCTCCGAAAAAGAAAGCCGCGCCCGCGCCTAAAAAAGACACTACTCCGGTGCCCAAGAAGAAGGTCGCTCCGGCTCCGAAGAAAAAGACCACGCCCGCACCGGCGACAAAAACGACCCCCGCGCCGAAGGATGTGACGCCCATCCCGAAGAAGGTACCGCCGGTATCGACCGACAAGCCGACGCCCAGCCCGGAAAACCAGCAGCAGGACAATGCGGATTTCTGCGCCCAGAACCCGGGCAGCGAAAGCTGCGGCAAGGAGACGCCGCCCGCGCAGACGCCGCAGGACGCCTGCGCGCAGAACCCGAACGACCCGAGCTGCACCGCCAAGCAGCCGCAACAGCAGCCGCCTCCGGCAAGCGAAAAGATCTGCTCGGTAAACCCGAACTATCCCGGCTGCGACCAGATCGGCACCCAGCCCGATCTGGGAGGGGCGAAGGAAGAAAGCACCGGCGTCGGCAGCGTTTGCGAACAGAACCCGCAGCTGCCGCAATGCCAGCCGGGTCAGACCCAGAATACGCCGGCGCCGCAGCCGGAGACACAAACCGGCAACCAGGAGCCACCGAACCTGCCGCCCGGCGGCACAGGCCAGACATCGCCCAATCCACCGCCGACGATACCGCCCACCCCGCCGCCAGCCACGCCGTCGGTTGTGCCGCCAGAGGGTTGTCCAGCCGGTCAGGAGGAATTCGCCGGGCAGTGCGTCACCCCCGGCAATTGCCCCGATGGAGATGTAGAGTATTTTGATCCCTCCGCTACGCCGCCAGCCATGACGTGCGGCGAGAGCTGCCCGGACTACGCCGTCGAGCTTCTGGGCTCCTGCATCAACCCTGCCTATTGCTCCTCTCTGGGCGGCACGCCTTATAATGATGAAGAGTGCGTCGAGCAGTGCCCCGAGGGGTCGGTTACCTATTCTGGCGAGTTTGACGCTTGCTATGACCAGTGCCCGGATGGCACCACCGATTTTGGTGATGGCATCTGCACTTACGGCCCCTGTCCCGCCGGACAGGAACAGGTGGATGGCGCCTGTATTGCCGCGTGCCCCGAGGGCACCAGCCGGGTGGGTGATCAATGCCTTCCCGCCTGCCCCGAGGGCACCAGCCGGGTGGGCGATCAATGCCTTCCCGCCTGCCCCGAGGGCACCAGACGGGAGGGCGATCAATGCCTTGCGATTTTGGATTGCGCCGAAGGTGAAATCATATGGGGTACCCAGTGCGTGCCGTTCGGGCAATGTCCCCAAGGCGAGTATGACTATGAGGGCCAGTGTCTCGAATATTGCCCGAATGGATGGCTCAAACGCTATTTTACCTGCATTCAGGAAGAAGCCTGCATCCAGCAAGGCGGCGAAGAAAATTTAGGCCACTGCTCCGCGTCATGCCCCGAGGGTGAGATGCGCACCGGCATCTACGGTTGCGTAGCACAATGCCCCGGCGTCGAGTTCGCCGGGCGGTGTGTTAACCAAGGCAATTGCCCCGAAGGGCAGCTGGATTCAGTAAGCAGGGGATGCATCGACCGCGATCAGTGTATTGATGATCCGTACCTGGCCGAACGCGAAGGCGCCTGTATCGGCGTGTCTATCTGTGTCCAGCAGGGAGGCGTCATCACCAACACGGGCCAATGCCTGGAACAGTGCCCGGAGGGAACGACGCAGGTGGATGGTTCATGCTCGCTCGGATGCCCGGAGGGACAACTGGAAAGCGGTAGCGAGTGTGTGGCGCAGTGCCCGGAAGGTCAGATTGTCTGGGGTAACAGGTGCAGGACCGGATGTCCGGCCACGTATACCGAGCGCGATGGCCAGTGCCTCTCTCCGTATTATTGCCCTGAAGGCGAATCCTACCTCGACGGCCAGTGCCGGGAGAATGAGGATATCTCCTACGATGACCTTGTCGAGCAATGCGTTGTGGAAATGAGCTCAGGGGATTTATCTCCGCCGGAGGGAACCGAGGGCTCAACGCCGCAAGAACAATGCTCGGCCTTAATCGACCAGGCCTGCGATGAGGACGCCTTTGGCGGCATGCCCTCCAGCGAACTTGGCGCATGCACCGATCGCCCCTGTGGCGAGGGCCAGGAGAATGTCGGCGGTCAGTGCGTTGCGTCATCGCCACCGGACTCCGGCACGGCTCCTGCTGAAGGTGAGCAACCACCTGCCGAGGGCGAGCAGCCTCCAGTCGAGGGTGAGCAACCCCCCGCCGAAGGTGAACAACCGCCACCCGCTGAAGGGGAACAACCCCCCGCCGAGGGCGAGCAGCCTCCCGCCGAGGGTGAGCAGCCTCCCGCCGAGGGCGAGCAGCCGCCTGATACGGGAACGCCTCCCCCCGACACCGGTACGCCTCCACCTGATACAGGCACACAACCACCTCCGGATACCGGTACGCCACCGCCCGATACGGACACACCTCCGCCTGATACGACGCAGCCGCCGCCCGATACGGGACAACTGCCTCCGCCGCCCGACACCGGCACGCCTCCACCTCCACCACCGCCGGGCGGTGGGACACCACCTCCGCCTCCACCCGATAGCGGCGCGCCTCCGCCGCCGCCGCCCGGCACGGGTCAACCGCCCGCGCCTCCGGCGCCCGGTAAAGTGACGAAGAGGCCGCCTGCTGAAACATTTGCCGCCTATAGGAAGCGGATCGCCGCGCAACGTCCGTTGGCGGTGGTCATCGCCAGCGCGCGCTATTCGAGCCGGGTGATCAAGAACTCGAAACATGCGATCGGCGGCGCGGCTGCGTTCGTGAAGCACCTCAAGGATGACATGAAGCTGCCGGCAAGCCGGATCCTGACGCTGCGCAACGGGCGGCTGAAGGATTACATCGCCCTGCTCGGAACGCCGGGTGCGCGCGGCGGACGTCTGCAATCGGCACTGGCCCGCGCGCCGGCCTCGGAAGTGATCCTCTATTACTCCGGCCGCGCCGCGCCAATCGACAACGGCAAGGATGTGGTGCTGCTGCCGAGGGATGCAAACGAGAATGCGCTCGCCCGGACCGGCTACAGGCTGTCGGCACTCTACCGCACTCTCCATGCGCTCGGTGTCAGGCGGTTGCGGCTCTATCTCGATACGGCATTTTCCACTCCCTCGAATGCGCAACCCTCGCCAAACGCTCCAGCGCCCAAACCTGTGCAGACCAGGCCGGCGATCGGCCTGTTCGGCACGCTTACGCCTCCGGGCTGGATCGTCATTACGGCGGGCACCGGGGACCAGCCCGCCTATGCGGACCCGAAAAAACCCTCAAGCGCCTTCACCGAAATCCTGCTCACAGGGCTTCGAGGCCTCGCCGATACGACGGGTTCGGGCAACAGGGATGGCGCGGTAACCGCCGGGGAGCTTGTGCCGTTTGTCCGCAATGTGCTGCGCGCGGTTGTGCGCAAAGCGACCGGTGGCAGCCAGCGGCCCTCCTTCTTTGGCCGCCGCACCGAGATCCTCTCGCTCGGCCGGGTCGCGGCGCCAACGCCTCCACCGGCGCCGCCCTCGCCTCCACCGGCGCCGGCCCCTGCACCACAGCAAGAAGGTGCGGTGAAGCCCAGCTTCGACTGTGGCAAGGCCCGCGCCCCGGCGGAAAAGGCAATCTGCGCCAATCCGGCGATCGCGACGCTCGATAACGTGATGGTGGACTTGTACAAAAAGGCGAGGAGTGCACGCAAAGGTTCAGCAAGAAACGCCCTGACAGCGCAGCAGAGGCAATGGCTCAAGAGCCGCAACGCCTGCGGGTCGGATGTTGCCTGCCTGGCGCAGCGCTATGGCGAGCGCATCGGGCAGCTGCAATAGAGCGGAGCGAGAATCCGCCCGTAACCCTGTTTAATGCCACACGGTTTTCTTAGGAGCCGTGTTCAGGTAAAGTCCGCCAGGCTTTATGGTTTGTCTCCGGTAACAGGGATTGAAACCGCTGCAACGCGGGCTTTTGTGGGTGAGGAGCAGTAGCGCGTGGCCAGTGCGAGCAAAAACTTTCGTCAACATTTGATCGATATGCCCCGCTGGGCCAAGCGGGTGCTGCTGGTCGCGAATGACTTCTTTATTCTGGCATTCGCACTTTGGGCCGCCTTTTCGCTGCGTCTGAGCACGTTTTATCTTCCGCCCGATCAGATAACCGCCGCGCTGTTCATCCTGGCCCCGATAATCGGCATTGCGACCTTTTACGCCCGCGGGCTTTACCGGCTGGTGACCCGCTATATCGGCCAGGAAGCCTCGACACGGATCTATATTACGATCGCGCTTGCGGTGCTGGTCTGGGCGCTCGTGCTGCTTATGACCGGTGTTCCCGGCGTACCGCGTTCGGTCGTGATCATCTACGGCCTGCTCGCGGCCGGGATGATACGGCTCAGCCGCCATTATGCCGGCTGGGTTCTCAAGGGAATGCCAAACGCCACACCGGCAAGCCTCGATCCACGCACGAAAGTGCTGATTTACGGTGCCGGGACGGTGGGCCTTCAACTGTTGCGTGCGCTCAATGTAAGCCGGGATTACAAGCCGGTCGCCTTTGTCGATGACGACAAGTCGCTGTGGGGCCAGACCATCAACGAGGTCAAGGTCTACATGCCGGACAAGATCTCGAAACTGATCAAGCGCAATGGCGTGAAGGAAATTTTGCTCGCCATCTCGTCGGCGCCGCTGCACCAGCGGCGCGCGGTAATCCGCTTGCTGGAGCCCCTGCCCGTGGTCGTCAAGACGCTCCCCGCGCTGGAAGATATCGCCTCGGGCCGGGTTCAGGTGTCGGATTTGCGCCCGATCGACGTTGAGGATTTGCTGGGGCGCGATCCCGTCCCGCCGGACACCAGCCTGCTGGCGCGCGACATCCGGGACAAATCGGTGCTGATTACCGGAGCCGGCGGCTCAATCGGGTCCGAGTTGACGCGGCAGGTGCTGCCGCTGCAGCCCCGGCGGCTGGTCCTGTTCGAGTTGTCGGAAGTCGCCCTCTACGATATCGAATCCGAAGCCCGCGAAGCGATTGCAGCGATGCGCGCCGCCGGTGAAAGCTCTGCGGAAAAGGAAATCGAGATCGTGCCCGTGCTCGGCTCGGTGATCGATGAACAGCTCGTGCGTCACGTCCTTGAAGGCCAAGAGGTGGAGACGATCTATCACGCCGCCGCCTACAAGCATGTGCCGATCGTGCAGGATAATCCTGTCACCGGATTGCGGAACAATACCTTCGGCACCCGTGTTGTCGCCGAAGCAGCACTTGAGTGCGGCGTTTCACGCGTCGTGCTGATCTCGACCGACAAGGCGGTGCGCCCCACCAACATCATGGGCGCAAGCAAGAGGTTGGCAGAACTCGTGCTTCAGGCGATGGCGGAGAACCCGGAAACCAAAACCGTTTTCACGATGGTCCGGTTCGGCAATGTGCTTGATTCATCGGGCTCGGTCGTACGCCGGTTCCGCAAGCAGATCGAGGCCGGCGGGCCGGTCACGGTCACCCATCCCGACATGATCCGCTATTTCATGTCGATCCCCGAAGCCGCCCAACTCGTTATCCAGGCAGGCGCCATGGCGAAGGGTGGTGAGGTCTTCGTGCTCGACATGGGACAGCCGGTAAAGATCGATGATTTGGCCCGCACCATGATCCGGCTTTCCGGTCTCCAGGTCCGCGACGACAACGATCCTGAGGGCGATGTGGCGATCGATTATGTCGGCCTGCGCCAGGGCGAGAAGCTGTTCGAGGAGCTATTGATTGGCGAGAAGACCACCGGCACCAAGCATCCGCGTATCATGAAGAATTCCGAACCGTTTCTGCCGCTGCCCAAGCTCGTCACGGAACTGACAATGCTGGAAACCGCGATCCAGAATTATGACGGAGCGCAAATCGAGGCCATTCTGAAGCGGACCGTCGAAGGCTACACGACGGAGCAGCTGCAGGGCGGACCGGAGGCCGACGAAACCGGATCGCCAGGCGAGGCATGGACGCCGGATTCACGGACGCTGCATTGAACCCAGACGCCGAACCAAAGCGCATCGCTTTTGTTGCTTCCTATGCGCCGTCGCTAACGCTGTTTCGCGGCTCCCTGATCCGCAAGATCATATCGCTTGGGCACAGCCTGGCCTGCGTCGCGCCGGATTTCGACCAGACGACCGAGACGCAACTTGTCGACTGGGGCGCTGAACCGCATCGCGTTCCTCTTTCGCGAACCGGTCTCAACCCTTTGGCCGACCTCGCGAGCGCGCGCGCGCTGCTACGTTTGTTCCGTGCATGGAGCCCCGATGTCGTCATGGGATATACGCCAAAGCCCGCGATCTATGCGTCACTTGCCGCACGCAAGGCGGGCGTGCCCCATATCGTACCGATGATTACAGGTCTCGGTTATGCCTATCTCGAAGGCGGCGGCATCAAGCGCACTATCGTCCGGGCGATCACGACCAGGCTTTACGCCCGTGCCCTGGCCGCTAGCCACGGCGTCATTTTTCACAACCGCGACGACGCACAGCTACTCAGCGACTTGGCTATCGTGCCCGATGATTTGGCCGTCACCATTACCCGCGGCTCCGGGGTCGATCTCGACCACTACGCGCACGCGCCCCTGCCCCCGCTCGAGGGTGGCGTGACCTTCCTGATGATCGCCCGGCTGGTACGCTACAAGGGCGTGGCCGAATATTGCGCGGCGGCGCGGATTTTGAAGGAACGCGGTATTAAAGCGCGTTGCCTGCTTGTCGGTCCTCCCGAAGCCGGGCCTGCCGGTTATCCTGTCAGCGAACTGGAGCGCCATGCCGATGCCGTGAGCTGGCTCGGGCCGAGCGACGACGTGCGCCGGCATCTGAAAGATACTCATGTCTATGTGCTGCCCTCTTATGGCGAAGGCATGCCGCGCACGGTGCTGGAAGCCCTGGCGACCGGGCGGGCAATTATCACGACGGACACGCGCGGTTGCCGCGAAACCGTTTCCGAGGGTGTGAACGGCCTTCTGGTGCCGGTCGGCGATGCGAAGGCGCTTGCCGATGCGATGGAACGCATGGCATCTCAGCCGGAGGAGATCGCAAGCATGGCCGCGGAGAGCCGAAAACTGGCCGAGGCCGAATTCGACGTGGCCGGCGTTAATGCCACCATGCTGGAGGCTCTCGATCTTGACGAACGGATAACCGCGTGACTGGGTTTTGAGTATGGCCACTGGTGAGAAAAAGACGATGGACGAATCCTGGCCGTATTTCGCCGCCGACGAAATCGATGCCGTCGCAGACGTGCTGCGCTCGGGCAAGGTCAATCAATGGACGGGCGATCGTGTTTTTGCGTTCGAAAAGGCGTTCGCCGAACGCTTCGCCATGCCTCACGCCATAGCGCTCGCGAACGGGTCGCTCGCTCTGGAGCTGGCGCTGCGCGCGCTTGGTGTCAGTTCGGGAGACGAAGTCATCGTGACCTCAAGCAGCTTCATGGCCTCGGCAAGCTGCGTCCCGCTGGTGGGGGCGACGCCGGTATTCGCCGATGTCGACCGCAACTCCCAAAACATGACCGCTGCAACGGTCGAGCCGCTGATTACGGATAAAACGAGGGCGATTATTCCGGTCCATCTCGCCGGCTGGCCTGTCGACATTGAACCGCTGATGGAGCTGGCCAGACGTCACAAACTGTTCGTGATCGAAGATTGCGCTCAGG
>Ga0224508_10001241_pt1 | contig 23158 bp, 24 predicted proteins | sample SF_Jan12_sed_USG_4_FD_170157 | JGI IMG/M metagenome (GOLD analysis project Ga0224508, IMG submission 170157) | Sediment microbial communities from San Francisco Bay, California, United States - SF_Jan12_sed_USGS_21 | ecosystem: Environmental > Aquatic > Marine > Sediment | place: USA... | reverse complement strand
CAATTGACTCGGTTCAAGTCCTCTCCTGGGCACCAACGATGAGAAAGGTCCCTTCGGGGCCTTTTTTGTGGGCGGGTGAATCGCCGGGAAAGCGCAGAAAAATAAAGATCAATAGAGGCCACGCGTTCGGTTTCGATCGAAAGCGAACTCGGTCTATACAGGCGGTCAATCAGAAAAAACTAACTACCTGCCGCAGTGTGGACACTGTCCTTTGAGGACCTTGATTACGTAGTTAACCCATAGCCAGAGCAGTGCTACGTTGCCCAAGAACAGTAAAGTCCAAAGCAAGGATGCACCCATGGCAACCTCCCAATCGTTGGCCTTAAACTTCACATCGGCCAAGTATGGGCATATCTGAAGAGTGGTTATGCCGCCCAGGTCACAGATTTAACAAAATATCGGGTTCAGGAGCCCCAAAGTGGGGCAATCAGGCCTCTGCCGGCGCCGTTTCGTCGAGATGCCGCACCCGGCGCAACCAGATATAGACTGGCACCGATATTGCGGCAAGGACCAGTCCATAAAGTGCCGACATCGGGTCGGAGAAGGCCACGAACAGCACGATTATCGACCAGCCCACGGCGCAGATCACGCCAGTCGCGGGATATCCCCACGCCCTGAACGGACGTTCGGCATCGGGTTCCTTCTTCCGCAGCCGAAATACGCCGACGATCAGGCCGACGTAAACGCACATGAACAACATGGCTACGAGTCTCAGCAGCAGCTCGAACTGGCCGAGGATGATCAGGGTGGAGACGGCGAGCCAGCAGACGATCACTGCGCCGCTCGGCGTGCCCCTCTCGGTAACCGTTGTCGCACGCGCGGCCCCGAGACCGTCGACCGAGATCGAATAGAGGATGCGCGATACGATCATGTACTGCAGATTCTGGTGTGCAAGCAGGATGAACATGGCGGCAACCAGGATGATCGTGCTGGTGCCGGTCCCGAATGCGAGATCGAGTGCACCGCCCAGGGCAAGCTTATGGCCAGCAAGCGCAGCCAGCGGCACGCTCAGGACGAGGGCCAGGTTTAACAGTACGTACAACACCATGATGATCAGCGCACCTTGCAGGCTGCCAATGGCGACAGCGCGACCGCCGGACTTTGCTTCGCCGCTGAAGTAACTGGCCGCGTACCAGCCATCGTAGGTGAAAACGATGGCCGTCACGACGAGGCCAAGCGCAGCCACGCCTGGTGTTCCGGACGCGGCCGCCTGTGCCGGCGCGTCTACGGCACCGCCATTTGAGAAAAAAGCATAGAACAGCGCGATTGCAAGCGTAGCGATAATCAGCCCCATTCCGGCCGATGCGACCCTTTGAACGCCGGCGCTCAACCGCGTACCGCCAAGCTGCATCGCTGCGAACACCGTCGTAATGGAGACAGCCGTGAGGGTTTGGTATGGCGCCAGGGCCGGCACGAGGATCGACATGTATTCGAGCAACACGACCGTCTTCAGCGCCAGCGCCGCACAGTTTGAAATCCAGTCGGTCCAGCCCAACAGGAATCCCGGGTATGGCCCGTACGCGTGGCGAACCATCGCGTAAATACCGCCCGTGCGTGGCGTCGATGCAATCAGTTCGGCGACGACGCTCAGGCTCAATAGAACAAACAACCCGCAGCCTATCCACAACGACATGTAGGGCAGCGGATCGCTAACCGTCGTCGCAATCTCACCGGGGGTACGAAGAATTCCAAGGCCAATGACCAGCCCAATGCAGGCCGCGGTGGAAAAGCCCCGGCCCAGCAGCCGCTGCAACTGTCCTGACGCCATAGTGTCGCCGCTCCGTTATTATTCTTGTTATTTCAGGCGTTCAAACAGCGCCGGCTTCTTCGTCGCGCCGCAGCGCGATCTGCGCTTGCACTTCATTGAACAGATCATCGCGGAGCCCCAGGATCTTGAACATTTCCACGACTGTGAAAAACGGCGCCGCCAGGTTCGCCTGGATCGGGTGCTTAACGAGCACTGGCATGGACTTCTCAACGGCATGGCCAATGAACTGGGCGGCATAACCACCTGAGAATGCCAATGCAGCAATCACTCCCGATGTCGCGATCGGTTTCGCACCGATATAGCCGGCAACTTCGACGACGAGCAACGCGAAAACCAGGAATACGACAGCGAATACCCGGTCGAGTGTCAGGTAGAACGCGAAAAAGCCCAGCATCGCGATGTGCGCAAGATTTATTTCGATCCCGGCAACCTCCACGCCGGCCCAGGTCAGCGGAATCAGTACGCCCAGCATGATCGTCGGAATGCCGATCATGTGTACAAAAACATTGACCGGGTGCTGGTGTGCCGCCGCGTAGCCCGTCAGCATATCCATGAGTTTGCTCTTGGCTGCCATGCACGCACCTTACCTTTTTCAGGCGGTATACTCCAAGAGACCTCACTGTCTGCGGTGGTAATGATATGTCTCTGCTGATTACCGGCATCCTGATGTTCACACTGGTACACCTGTTTCCGGCGGCCATGAAATCCAGTCGCGATGCGCTGGCCAATCGTCTTGGCCCGGGCCCCTACCAGGGTCTTTTTGCGGCCGTTATCCTGGGTTCGATCGTCGTAATCGTATTCGGCTGGAAGATGGCAGTCCCGTCGCTGTCGTACAAGCCAGTGCTCCCGGCAGGGCTCGTAACGTCGGGTCTGATGCTCATCGCGTTTGTGCTTTTTGTCGCCAGCGTACTGCCGACCAATGTAAAGCGCCTGATTCGGCACCCGCAGATGACCGGCACCCTGATCTGGAGCGTGACGCATCTCCTTAGCAACGGCGACAGTCGTTCCATTGCCCTCTTCGGTGGCCTTGGCCTCTGGTCAATACTGGAAATCGTGCTCTGTAACCGGCGCGACGGCGAATGGCAGAAACCCGAAGCAGTGGCAATGAAACAAGATGCCATTTGTGTGATCGTGGGTACCGGCCTGTTTGCGGCCACTGCCTATTTTCATCGTTGGCTGTTCGGAGTTACCGTAATACCCGGCCTTTAGGGCGTATACTTCACCGCTTAATCATCCCGGTTGCCTAGGAGACTTGCTTGGGTCTTAACACACTGGCAGTCATTTTATTGTTGCTGCTGTCGATCTGGTGGTTGATGCGAAAACGCCGCGCATCGCAGGACGACGCGCATACGCCTGTATTCCGGCCAAGGAAAAAACAGACCGCTTATCACGCGGTCTCGATCAAGTTTCGAGAGAACGCCTGTGATGCTGCGAAGGCCATGGCTGGCCGGCGCTTTCTCGCAACCGCGGCGCCCACGTTACCTTTACGCGATTGCGACAGCCTGGATTGTAAGTGCCACTTTGCGCATCACGACGATCGCCGGTCCGGACAAGACCGGCGCAGCCCTTTCTCGCCCGGACAGACAATTGCGGGCACGGGCTCCTACGACGTTGAGAAGCGCAAAGGTGAGGACCGCCGCAATAGAGGCGGCGACTAGGACGGCGCCAGCTTAATAGCCGTAGGCAGCGACGGTCTGCTCGTAGTAATGCAGATCCTGCTCAAAGCGTGCCCGATCGACAATCAGCATTTCGATCTCGGCTTCCAGCTCGCCGGTCCGCTCCGACAGATCCTTGAGATCGGCAAGCAACAAGACGCGTTGTTCCATTGTCGTTTCCGCACTGATCAGTTGAGCTTCCTTGTCGCGGATCTCGTCCTTGATGTAGTTCAGCTCGCCTTCTTTCGTATAAATCTTCGAATTCGCCGAATTGACGTAGGACCGTAGCGTGTAGAGCTTGTGCCCGGCGCGGTAGGCATCGAGGAACTCGAGCTCGAGGTCCGCCGCACAGACACCATTATATTGCCCGCCATTCGCACCAAGATTGAAACCCCTGCCCGGCTGGCAGAACTCAACCAGGCCCTGGTTGCGGCCCTCCTGGTAGGCCGTAAAATCAGCCGTTATGCCATGCTTCGCGCAAGCCTTTCGATGGCTGCTGAAACGTTCGGTCGTGTAGCCGCGGGACCCATCCTCGTAACCAACAGCCGTCCAGTCACTCATCGCACATTCGTCGCTGCTCATTGAGGCACAACCGCTGAGCGTAAGGATAACCAGCGACAGTCCCAGTGTCGTCCATTTGCTGTTCATGATGAACCCCTTCCGTAAATTTGCCTGCAGTGTGCAGCATTAATACAGCGGTCTACCTGAATCGAGGCTGAAAAATGCGGAGTCCGGCGCAATCCCGGACCGTTCAGTGTGACCTGTGTCACAGTGGGCCGCGCAGCCGCCAGATACCCTTTGAAAGACGACATACAGGCAGGTTCATCGGTATGGATATCGAAAGCATAAGCGGTGCGGCAACGGTCGCGCTCACCAGCACGCTTGTCTTCGTCCTCGTCGCCAAATCCTGGCAACTAATCAATCGAACCGTAGGATCGCAACCCAGTTTTTCTGACAGCATCATGCGCGAAGCCGCGCAGCGTTTTCGCGACGAGTTTGATCGCCTTAGTCGCGTACAGTCGATATACCTGAGCGCTGGCCTGGTTTTTGTTGTTCTCTTTGTGTCCGCGTACGTTTTGAATGCCGAGCGCCTCTTCGCCGGCTACCCAGCCTGGCAACTTCACATACTGCTTGGCTGCCTGACGATCGGCGCCGCCCTGGTTGCCTATCGTCTGGTCGCCACGGCGCTCATGCGGCACCGGGTGAAACTGAAGCGCGATGCCAATATCGCAATCGGTCATCAGTTACAGGGCATTGCTTCCGGACTCGGACGTGCCTACCACGACGTCGCAACCTCGAGCGGCATCATCGATCATATCATCGTAGGTCGAAACGGCGTGTATGCAATAAATGTCGTTGCACGCGGCGCCACCAGGAATGGTAATGTCGAATTGCATGCCAATGAAATGGCATTTCTCCCCAGTGGAAAATCCGAATCAATAGTCGGCATGGCCGACAATATAGCCAGCCTCGAGCGCGAGTTTCGCCGCCTGCTTGACCATCGCGTTCGGGTGCGCTCGGTCTTCGCGATTCCCGGTTGGGACGTCGCTGAGCAAAGCAGTGATGAGCATCTGCTGGTCAATGAGCGCAGCCTGACAATGTTGAGTGGCTGGAAGGACCAGGCCGACTACCTGATGAATGAAGATGTCGAGGCGCTGCATCGACTATTGACGTCCCGCTGCAAAATCAGGCCTGACGACAAATAGGTTGTAATTCACAAAGGCTGTAAGCGAGCCTCCAGCTGCCCCGTTTCGATGACGTCGTGCAATTCATCTGCGAGTGCCTCGCACTCGGCAATGACCCTGCGCCAGGTCCGTATTCTCTCGTCCGGACGATACCGGCGAAAATCCGTCCGGTCGGGGATCTTGGCACCGGGAAGTGCTGCCACGAAATCGCGCGATGGGCTCACGAGGATGGTCCGTTCGATATGTGCAGGGTGCGGCCTCCGCCAGGTGAGCTTTTTGTCAAACCAGCCCGGCACGATACGATCGAAAAAATGCGGGAACAACGTCAACCGGTCAGGATCACTGTGCGGCAGGTCCAGGTGATAATCGATCACACCACCGTCCCGATAGACGCCGCGGCTCGCTCCCGCAATGTCGCGCACACCCTCCAGCACCAACGGTATCGACCCAGTCGCAACGACGGCTTCACCGAGGTTGTCAGCAGTCAGCGGCACCCGCTGAATCGGGAACCCGGCCACGTCATAAAATGGCGGCAGGTCGCGCGAGTCGTAGAACAGCGCACGCTCGAAAAACAGCCCCAACGTGCGTCGACTGGCAGCATTGAACGCGGCGGCGGCGAGAAGGCCCAGGCTGAGCAGGTAACGATTCTCCGAGGCTACGAGATGCCGCGCCCGAACAGTCATCACATGTGTCCGCAGTAAGGTGTTTTGCAAAATCTCCTGAACAGCGTTTCCGGCGAGCACGGTGCGCAGAATTTCGCGACTCCTTGCCGTTATTTCCGCACTATCCGGCTCCGCACTATAGCTCTGCTCGATGTACGCCTCTTCGAAACGGTCGATGGCTGCAATCGGGTCCGCCTGACCATAACAGGCAAACCGCCAGGCACCGATCGAGGAGCCGATCAGGTGTACCGGCCCGCTGAGTCGCGGCAGAATGCTCCCCACCACAACCCGGTCAAGCTGGCTCAGGATCAGCCACTTGGCGCCGCCCGATGCGCCGGCGAGTGTACCGATACGGTCGGGAGCAAATCCGTGCTTCCGAATGGATTCAAAAGCGCCAGGGCCGGCCCTGAAGACAAGATTTTGCGTTCTCAATGCCGCCAATCAATCAAACGGATGTTGCTTGATGATCGTCTGCTCACGATCCGGACCCGTTGAGATGATATCGACGGGGACACCGGCAAGATCCTCTATACGGGCCAGGTAATCCCGCGCATTGGCCGGCAACTTGTCAAGGTCCGTCACACCGACCGTAGACGATTGCCAACCCGGCAATTCCTCGTACACGGGCCTGCATTCGGCGAACCGATCCACGACGACGGGCACCCCGGCAATCGGCTCACCGTCAATCTGGTAGCCAACACAAATCTGGATCGTCTCGAGTTCGTCGAGCACGTCGAGCTTGGTTACGCAAAGGCCGGATACACTGCTGTTAACTATAGAGCGCCGCAATGCGACCGCATCAAACCAGCCGCAGCGTCGCGGCCGCCCGGTCGTCGCTCCGAATTCCGCGCCGACGCGCGCAAGGTGCTGGCCCGCATCATCAAACAGCTCGGTCGGGAAGGGACCGGCACCGACCCGTGTTGTATACGCCTTGACGATGCCAAGAATGTAGTCGAGATTGCGCGGTCCGATGCCCGTGCCGGTGCTCGCGGCAGCCGCAACCGTGTTGGACGACGTGACAAACGGATACGTGCCGTGATCGATATCGAGAAACGTACCCTGCGCTCCCTCGAATAAAATGCTGTCGCCTGCCTCCGCAAAGTCTTGCAGAATCTGAGTCACATCCGCTGTTATTGGCGCGACAACTTCAGCGGCCTGCATCGCCCCATCCAGCGTACGATCGAAGTCGACCGGCTCCGTCCGGTAGAAATTCTTCAGCAGGAAATTGTGGTAGTCGAGAACCTCACCGAGCTTGGACGCGAATTTCTCACGCACGAATAGATCAGACACCCTCAGGGCGCGGCGCGAGACCTTGTCTTCATAGGCGGGGCCGATGCCGCGACCGGTCGTGCCGATCGCCGCGGAACCACGTGCCTTCTCCCGCGCCAGGTCAAGAGCTGCATGTGACGGCAGTATCAGTGGGCAGCCGGGACTGATCCTGAGCCGTTCAAAGACAGGAACGCCGCTTTCGACCAGGGCGTCGGCTTCCTGCACGAGAGCATCGAGCGAGAGGACTACACCGTTGCCGATCAGGCAGCTGACATCGTCCCGGAGAATGCCCGACGGGATCAGGTGAAGTACCGTCTTCTCGCCGTCAATAACCAGCGTATGGCCGGCATTGTGACCACCCTGGAAGCGTGCGACTGCGGCCGCACGGTCCGTCAGGAGGTCGACGATTTTTCCCTTGCCCTCATCACCCCACTGGGTGCCGATGACAACAACGTTTTTCCCCATGGTCCGATCCGTTGCTAGTTACGCACGATGAATAACAGCAGGATGCCGATGATCATCATGGTGAGACCGAATATCCGCAGCTGATTGTCACTGAGACGAACGATTTGCGCCACCAGCTGCTTGTAGCGGCCCGGTCGAATGAACGGCAGCATGCCCTCGATTACGAGCACGAGGGCAATTGCCGTCAGTATCTCGGTCCAGTACACGCGGTCTGCCTGGTGAAACTAAACTTTAGCGACTACCGTCTGATTCATTGAGGTAGCGGAAGAAATCGTTGTTGGGATCCAGCACCAACAGGTCGCCGGACTTGCCCATCGACTTCCGATACGCATCGATGCTGCGATAGAACGCATAGAATTCGGGATCCCTGTTATACGCATTTGCATAGATTTCGGCAGCTTTCGCATCACCTTCACCACGAATGATCTGGCTGTCCCGGTAGGCGTTCGCAAGAATGATCGTCACCTCCCTGTCCGCTCCCGCCCGCGCTTCTTCCGCAGCGGCACGGCCCGTTGAACGACGCTCCGCAGCGATGCGAGCGCGCTCTGCCTCCATCTGCAAATAGACCGAGTTAGCAACGTCCTCCATGAATTCAACCTGCTTGACACGGAAGTCGATCAGCTTCACACCAAGATCTTCTGCAGTCGAAGCGGCCGTGGAGAGCATATCGCGCATCAGCTCCGCGCGCCCGACGGAGATAGCTTCCTTGACCGAGCGTTTACCAAACTCGGTAACGACGGCGTTCTTGATGATCTCCGAAAGACGATCGTTGGCGACGCTTTCAACGCCACCCGTCGATGTATAAAAGCGTAACGGATCGACGATGCGCCACTTGACGAAGAAATCGACCTGCAGTGCTTCATTCTCCGCCGTGAATACCCGTTCCGGGCGATCGCTGATCGTCAGGATCCGCTTCGGGAACTTCCGAATGTTTTGCACGATCGGCCACTTGAAATGCAGCCCTGGTTCGTAATCAGCTCTGACAACTTCACCGAGCTGCAGCTTGATCGCGAGCTCACGCTGGTCAACCGTGAATGCCGATAAGCCGACAACAACGAGCGCGAGACCTACAATTATGACAAAGCCAAAGCGTCCATTCATTGTCTTACCCTCCGTTCACGCGCATCCGGCGACACAGCGCGTGGATCCGACTGCGGCGCCTTCGAATCCGACGACCTGGTCGAATCACCCGAGACAGTCGAGGTGTTGCTCTTGTCCATCAACCGATCGATTGGCAGGTATAGAATATTGCCGCTGCCCTCGGTGTCGAGAAAGACCTTGTTGGAATTGCCATACACTTCTTCAATAGCATCAATGTACAAACGCTGCCGCGTCACCTGGGGCGCTTTTTCGTACTCAGTGAGAAGGGCCTCAAATCGTGAAGCCTCACCCTGTGCATCCGCAATCACGCGGTCGCGGTAGGCCTGTGCGTCCTGCAGGACGCGGGCCGCGTCGCCGCGCGCCCGGGGAATGATGTCTCGCGAATACCTGTCCGCCTCCAACTGGTAGCGCTCACTATCGTTGCGTGCTTTTTGCGCGTCGTCGACGGCCGACTGCACCTTGTCCGGATAGTTGACCGTCTCCAGCGATATCGATGTGACTTCGATGCCGGCGCCATAACTATCCAGCGTCGTCTGCAGGACTTCTCTTGATCGAGACGCAATCTCGTCGCGCCGGGCTGCGATCAACACCTCGAGCTCACTGGTACCAACAACCTCGCGCAAGGCACTCTCCGTAACGTCCTGCAACGTCTGGTCTGGATCGACAACTTCGAAGATGTATTTGAACGGATCGATGCGCCGGTATTGAACCACCATATCGATAGAAATGTACTGCTCGTCCGCGGTTAGCATTTCTGTCTCGTAGGCGAAATCGAATACCTGGTTCGCGTTAACGAGGACAACACTTTCGAAGGGGTACGGGTAGTGCCAGTGCAGGCCCGGCATTGTGGTCGCTTTGTAAGCACCAAAATGCTGCACGACACCGCGTTCGGCTTCGTCGACTTTGTAAAAGCCGGTAGCGCCCCACGCAACCAGCAACAGTACGGCCAGCAAGAAGCCGCCCGAAGCGCCGGGTTGCCGCCTGCCGCCACCGAACAGGCCGCCTATTTTCTTTTGCCAGTTCTGCACGATCTGATCGAGATCGTTTGGCTCGTCGTCACCCCGTTTCCAGGGATCCTTGCCGTTTCCTGATTCGTTCCAAGACATTCTTTAGCTCATTTCAAGGTTACTGCCGCTGCCGCATCTGCTATCGGCATTGGCTCCAAAAGGTCCGCCGGCAGATTTTCGCGCTTCAAAAAGCGCCGTAAATCCCGCTCGGCCATTTTCAATTCCAGTGTCCAGCCGCCATCATCGCATGCCTCTTCATTGAGGACAGCTCCGGCTTCGAATAGTTTAGCCCGCTGCCGGCCCTGCGTCGGCAGCAAATGCATAACGCCGTGCAACGTTTTGCGGCGCAGCCGCTCGCCAATTGCATCCAGAAGCAGCGGGATTCCTTCGCCTGTGGTCGCTGAAATCCATGCCGCCCGGCCTTCTCCGGAACGGTTGTTCGTGACTCGTGGCTTGCGGTCCAGCTTGTCGATCTTATTGTACACCCGGATCTGTGGCACCCGGTCCGCATCAAGCTGCTGCAGCACCGAATTCACTTGCCGCACCCGCTGCCAACGATTGGCGTCGCTGGCATCGATCAGGTGCAGGATCAGGTCTGCCTCGCGTGCCTCCTGCAATGTCGAGCGAAACGCCGCTATGAGTTCATGCGGCAAATCACGTACAAATCCCACCGTATCAGCCAGCACGACTTCACGGCCATTCGGTAATTCGAGCCGCCGCACGGTCGGATCCAGCGTTGCGAACAACTGATCCTCGACGTAGACATCGGCGTCGGTCAAGGCATTAAACAGCGTCGACTTGCCGGCGTTGGTGTAACCAACCAGCGCCACGGTCGGTACTTCTGCCCGCACCCGGTTCTGCCGATTCATGGTTCGTCGCTGGTCCACATCCTCGAGACGCGAGCGCAACTGTCGAATGCGGGCACCGATCATGCGCCGATCACTTTCGAGCTGGGTTTCGCCCGGTCCGCGCAGCCCGATACCACCTTTTTGTCGTTCGAGGTGAGTCCAGCCTCGCACGAGTCGCGTCGACAGGTGCCGCAGCTGTGCGAGCTCAACCTGCAGCTTGCCTTCGAAGCTGCGCGCGCGCTGCGCGAAAATGTCAAGAATCAGCCCGGCACGGTCCAGTACCCGGCATTTGAGGCGGCGCTCGAGGTTGCGTTCCTGGCTCGGTGTCAATGCCGTCGACGAGATGACCAATTCTGCCGCGGTCGCCTCGACGCTCGTGGCCAACTCGTCGAGTTTGCCCTTGCCAATAAAGTATCGCGGATCCGGCCGGCGCCGGCCGCTCACGATCTCATCGACAATAACGGCACCTGCCGAGCATGCCAGCTCAACAAACTCTTCGCGTTCTGAATCGTCCGGCGCCCCTTCGGGACTCGCATGAACGAGGATTGCACGTTCGCCGCTTTGCGGTCGCTCAAACAAATACGAGCTCCCGCGACGGAATGAAATTCAAGCTAGTCGTCTCCAGCCTCGTCGTCCGGCAGCGGCAAGCGAACATTGCGCGACGGCACAACCGTCGAGATCGCGTGCTTGTAGACCATCTGGTTGACGCTGTTCTTGAGGAGAACAACGAACTGGTCGAATGAGTCCACCTGGCCCTGCAACTTGATGCCATTGACGAGATAGATTGATACAGGGACTTTCTCCTTTCGCAGGATATTGAGGAAGGGATCCTGCAGCGTTTGCCCTTTGGCCATGGTGGGGTCTCCTTATTTTTCATTGTTATTGAACGCCGCACCGGGTGGCGCCGGTTGCCCATATGCGTGTTCAGCCTAAGCGTATGAAAATTCTATCACAGGGCTGGAATCGGTCTAGCCAAATATCAGGCCTGTCTTTACCATGATCTTCGATATTGCGTCGATCACCCCCGTTTCAAGAGGGTCGAATGAGACTAAATCCTGTTCTGACCTGAGCCAGGTCACCTGGCGCTTCGCCAATTGCCGCGTCGCCACGAGCGCGCGGTAGCGCCCTTCCGCCAACGTGCACTCGCCGGCAAGGTGCGCCCAGATCTGCCGATATCCCACCGCTCGCATCGAGGGCAGATCGCGCGTCAGCCCGGACCGTTGCATCAGAAACTCGACCTCCGCAAGAAAACCGTCCCGTAACATGGCATCGAGCCGCGTCTCGATGCGCTTATGCAGAGTCTGGCGTGACTCCGGCTGCAGTGCCAGTTTGACAAACCGAACGTGGCGATCCTGCGCCTGCTCACGGGCCAATCGGTGCCATTCCGACAGCGGTCGTCCGCTTGCCTGGAAGACCTCGAGCGCTCGCTGAATTCTCTGGCTGTCATTCGGTTCGATGCGGGCGGCCGCTGCAGGATCGATATCGGCGAGACGTTCATGCATCGCGGGCCAGCCGAAGTGCCGGGCGTCAGTATCAATGCCTTGCCGGATTTCGTCATCCGCCGACGGCAGCTTTGCAATACCACCCGTCAGTGCACGGAAATACATCATCGTACCGCCGACCAGCAACGGTATGCGTCCCGCAGCGTGAATAGCCTCGATTTCCCGGTGTGCATCACGCACGAAGTCGCCCGCGGAATACCTATCCTCGGGATCGCGGATGTCGATCAGGCGATGGGGAGCGCGCTGCAATGTCGCTGCATCCGGTTTGGCTGTGCCGATGTCCATGCCACGATAGACGAGCGCGGAGTCGACGCTGACGATGTCAAATGGAAAGCGTTTGCAAAGCCGAACAGCGATTTCTGTTTTGCCGGATGCGGTGGGCCCCATCAGGCAGACAGCGGATTTGTCCACGACGATGACTAACGGCCGCGCAGAAACATGCGATCCAGGTCTGCCATCGTAATCGCCGTCCAGGTCGGTCGGCCATGATTGCATTGATCTGCTCGCCGGGTGGTTTCCATCTCGCGAAGCAGCGCATTCATCTCGTTGAGCGTTAACAAGCGATTGGCGCGTACGGAATGGTGACATGCCATCGTCGCCAGGTAGTCGTGACAGACGTCCTCGATGCGATTGCTTTGGCCCGCCTCGGCAAGATCGGCAAGCACGTCGCGCAGCAATCCCTCGGCGTCGGTGTCTTTCAGCAATGCAGGGACTTCGCGCACGACGACACTTGACGGGCCGGCACGTTCGGCAACCATGCCCAGCCTCTGCAAGACGTCACTCGATGCCTCGACCAGGGCCGCCTCGTTCTCCGCCACAGCGACCGTCGTCGGTACGAGCAGCGGCTGGCGGACGACCGCTTTGTCATCGAAACTGCTTTTGAGTTTTTCGTAAAGAATACGTTCGTGGGCTGCGTGCATGTCGACCACGATCAGGCCAGCGCTGTTCTCAGCGAGAATATAGGTACCCGCAAGTTGGGCGACGGCGAAGCCCAGTGGCGGAACCTCGGCTGGATCTGCATCGGTTCGTGGCGCATTGGCCGGTGCCGCGGCCGCCATGGCCTGGTACGCTGCCAGCGACTCGCGAATCTCGGTTGGCCGCTGATGTCCTGGACGACCCAGCGGCATCGCGCCCTGCGCGTACGAGGGTGGATTGGGTAACGCGGTTGGAACCACGGCATGGCCTCCAGGCCGAGTATCGTAAAGCGCAACTTCGATCGCCTGGCTCACAACCCCGTGCACCCTGCGCCCATCGCGAAAACGAACCTCGTGCTTGGCGGGATGCGCATTGGCATCGACGCTGGCCGGATCCATGGACAGGCTCAGCACGTAAGCCGGGAAGCGGCCATGAAACAGCACATCCCGATATGCGTGCCGCGCTGCATGTGCGAGCGTCTTGTCAGAAATACTGCGGCCGTTGACAAACCAGAACTGCAGATCGGGTTGACTGCGGTTAAACGTCGGCAGAGCAATCCACCCGGAAATTGCGATGCCTTCAGTTTCGCGCTCGATGTGGATGGCGTGTTCTGCAAACGCAGCGCCGCAAATCTTTGCGACCCGCGCGAGACGATCTTCGTCGGTCGTTGCCGATGGCAGCTGCATCACCGCACGCCGATTGTGCGTCATTGTGAACGCAACATCTGGCCGCGCCAGCGCCAGCCGACGCAACCACTTCTCGATATGACCGAACTCGGTTCGCTCTGTGCGCAGGAAACGCTTGCGCGCGGGAGTGTTATAGAACAGGTCGTGAACTTCAACGGTTGCGCCCGGCGGATGCGCCGCGGGCCGCGCCGGACTCACCACACCGCGATCGACCTCAAGCTGCCATGCCGCATCGGCATCCCGCGACCGCGAACACAGGGTCAACCGTGCTACGGACGCGATGCTCGGCAACGCTTCGCCACGGAATCCCAGCGACGCGACCGCCTCGAGATCGTCAAGGCTGGAAATCTTGCTGGTGGCGTGGCGCGACAAGGCCAGGGCCAGCTCCGACTTCGGGATGCCGCCGCCGTCGTCGCGAATCCGGATCAGTTTCTGACCGCCCGCGAGAATATCGACCTGGATGTTGCCCGCCCCGGCATCGAGGCTGTTTTCCACCAGTTCCTTGACCACCGACGCGGGTCGCTCAACGACCTCGCCGGCGGCGATCTGGTTAACAAGGTGACTGGGTAATTGCTGTATTGGCATGCCGGCTGCGCGTCGCAAGCTAACGGCCTGCCATTTTTTCAAAACGGCGGCGAAAAGTCTTGTAGCTTCTGCCTAGGTACCGGAGAAAACCGGGATCGCGAGCGTCTGCCCGATCCGGATGCTGTTGCCATTGAGGCTGTTGGCCGCACGTATCGCTGCCGTGCTGACGTTGTAGCGCTCGGCGATCTCGGACAGCGTGTCCCCACGGGCGATCACGTGTTTTACCTGCCCGGCCGGCAGGCGCCGCACCTGGGCAGCAATTCGTGTGTCCGGCGGCGGATTCCTGTAGAAATAACCACGAATGCCTGCGAGGATTGCATTCGCCAACTTGCCCTGGTGCCGCCGATCACGCAGCAACTTCTCTTCGGTCGGGTTCGAGATATAGGCCGTCTCCACGAGAATCGACGGCATATCCGGTGACTTCAATACGATCAGCCCCGCCTGCTGCACGGTCCGGCGCCGCACTTTGACGTTGCGAGCCAGCTCGCGAATGACACTGGAGCCAACATCCAGGCTGGCGCTCATGGCCGCGTTCTGTGACAGGTCCAGCAGCACGGAGGCAAGTACGTCGTCCTTGTCCTGCAGTGACACGCCACCAACGCTGACCGCCGCGTTCTCACGTTCTGCGAGCAGCCGCGCTTCCTCATCACTGGCACCATTACCGGACAATGCATAAACCGTGGCACCGTTCGCGCGCCGGTCTGCCACCGCGTCTGCATGAATCGAGACAAACAGGTCGGCGCCCTGCTCCCTTGCAATCGCCATCCTGCGCCGATGGTCAACGTAGTAATCACCGGTCCGGATAAGTACCGCTTTCATGCCCTGTTCGCGATTGACGCGTGCGGCAAGCGCCTTCGACACAGCCAGCGCGACGTGCTTTTCCTTGGTCTTGCCGCGCCCGACCGCACCGGGATCATGCCCGCCATGACCAGGATCGATCGCGATGACGATATCGCGGCCTGGCCGATACGATTCGGATGCGCGTTTGACGGCATGCAGGTTACCGGAACGTTGCAGGTCGATAACGAGCCGATCGCCGTATTGCTGGCTTGGACCGGCCGTGAAACTGCGCGACCGCACGTCTTCGTTCAGATCGAGAACGACGCGCAACTGCCCGTCGGCGCGCACGCCGGTGCGAATCTCCCGAATCGAACCAACGCCCCTGGGCAGCGTCTTTAAAGACGCGGCCAGGCGGCTGTCCTTGAGGTCGACAACGAGGCGATCGGGTCCACGCAGGGTGAAAATATTGTGGGTCGAGGGCCGGCTCAGATCGAGCACAATGCGCGTTTTGCCGTTTTCGGCCCAAACGCGGATGTTTTCAACAGTAGTGGCTGAGTTTGCCGCTGCCGTGCACAGCAGGAATAACGTGGTCAGAGTCAGGCGTCGGCAAAACATCGAGGCAAAATCGCTCAGTTCTCGAGATTATGTCCGCTGAGTATACGATTTTGTCAAAAAAAGCCAAGATTTTTGTTTCAAAATTAGACAGATATCAAACTTAGTTAATTCTCCACCTAGCTGAAGGAAGTAAGCAGCTCTGCGCCCCGCGGCGACAATCCCCGGATCTCCGCCCGGCGCCCGGTGCCCTCGTAATCGAGGTGCACCAGGAGATCCGCAGCGCCTGTGAGGCCCGGTGCACGATCCGGCCACTCGACGAGCCGGCAGCCGTCCTCGAGCTCGCCCCAGCCCAGGTAACGCAGCTCCTCTTCCGAAGAAACACGATATAAATCAATATGATAAATAGACTTATCCCGCAGCTGGTAGGGCTCTACCAACGTATAGGTCGGGCTCGGCACCGCGCCCGCGTGGCCCATTGCCCGGATCAACGCACGTGCGAACGTGGATTTGCCGGCGCCGAGCTCCCCCTCGAGCAGGATGGTCCAGCCTGATAAATCATCGGGCAATGCTGCGGCCAGTCTCTCTGCCAGCGCGATGGTCGCCGGCTCGTCGGGAAGCGCGAGCTTCATGGATTGACGATACCCCGGATCTCGGCACTCAAATCAGACGCCATCAGGCCACGCTCCCCGGCCGCGGCTGCCCTGTCCCCGGCCCGCGCATGGACATCGACGCCCACCGCTGCGGCGTCCTCGGCCGCGAGGCCCTGCGCCAGCAGCGCTGCGATGATGCCTGTCAGCACATCGCCCGTGCCAGCGGCAGCCATGCCCGGATTTCCGGACGTGCACAGCCAGGGGACGCCGGATGCGCTCGAAACCAGCGAACCAGCGCCTTTTAGCACGACAACCCCGCCATAGCGAGCGTGCAGCTGCTGCAGCGCGGAGCTGCGATCCGCCTGCACAGCAGCCGCTGTGCAACCCAGGAGCGTAGCCGCCTCGCCAGGGTGCGGTGATATCACCCGGCTGTCGGCAGCGCCAGGGGACCCTGCCAGCCAGTTCAGCGCGTCAGCATCCCAGACGGCTGGCCTGTGATCAGCAACGAGCCGCGCGAACAGTTCGCCTGCCCATGGTGTGCGGCCCAGCCCGGGCCCAAATGCGACAACGTCCGCCTTTTCAAGAAGTTGGTCGATATCTTTAATAGTCTGAATCGCGTGCGACATCAGTTCCGGCCGGGATGTGACGATGCTGGCCGCATGCTCATGATGCGTCGCAATGCTGACCCGACCGGCGCCCGTTCGCAGCGCAGCTTCGCCGCAGAGCCTCGCGGCACCTGGCATTCCTGCGCCACCGCCGACGACCAGCACATGCCCGAAATCACCCTTATGGGCGGTGCGCGGCCGCGGCGGCAGCAATCCCCGGATCCGCGACCGACTGATCCGCCGGTAGGCGACGTCCGCGTTGACCCGGTGTTGCGCTTCCAGCCCGAGCCCCGCGAATACGATGTCACCACAGTAATCGGGCCCCGCCCCGCTGAATAAGCCGGTCTTGAGCCCGACAAACGTGACGGTCACCGTGGCCTTCACGGCGCAACCCATGACCGCACCCGAATCGCCGTTCAGGCCGGTCGGGATATCCAGGGCTATGACGGCCGCACCATGCACATTCATTGCCGTTACGGCCGCCGCGAAATCGCCGGCGACCTCGCGCATCAGGCCGCTGCCAAGAACGGCGTCGATAATCAGGTCGGCGTCGGGATCCAGTTCGCCGGCCCACGGCATCACGGCGCCGCCAGCGGCGGTAAAATCGGCGTACGCCGTTGCGGCGTCGCCGGACAGCACATCCGGATCGACCAGCGCGATGACCGAAACCGCGATGCCTTCGCTTCCGGCAAGCCGCGCAACGACATAGCCGTCGCCGGCATTGTTGCCGGCACCACAGATGACCTGCCAGCGGCGCGCTGCCGGGAAGCCTCGACGCGCTGCATCGACCGCGGCGGCCCCCGCACGCGTCATCAATGTGTATCCCGGGATGCCCGCGTCCTCGATCGCAGTGCGATCGATCTCACGCACGGCGGCAACGGAATAGATGTTCTCGGGTAAGGTCGTCATCACGGCGATTATACTGTGCTGCTACGAGGAACCCGCATTGGCAGATTCACGTACAGGTACGGCCCGGGACATGGCTGCATTGAAAGCGGATATCGTGCGCTGGGGCAATGAACTGGGATTCCAGCAGGTCGGCGTCAGCGATGTCGACCTTGCCGCGGCAGAATCGCGGCTGAATGACTGGCTGGAGAGCGGTCGCCACGGTGAAATGGCTTACATGCAGCGACATGGAACGAAACGCAGCCGACCCGACGAACTGGTCGCCGGAACAGTCCGGGTCATTTCGTTGCGCATGGATTACCTGCCACACGACCAGGACGAAGCGCGTGAACTTCTCGATGACGATTCGCGGGCCTACGTTTCGCGCTATGCCCTGGGCCGCGACTACCACAAGCTGCTGCGGGGTCGCCTTAAACGCCTCGCGCAAAGAATTCAGGCGCACGTTGGCGAATTTGGCTATCGCATATTCGTCGACAGCGCACCCGTACTGGAAAAAGCGCTTGCGGAGAAGGCCGGGGTCGGCTGGATCGGCAAACACACGAACCTGATCGACGATAAATCCGGCTCGTGGTTTTTCCTGGGCGAGCTGTACACGGATCTGCCTTTGCCCCCGGACACCGCTGCGACATCGCATTGCGGCACTTGCAGAGCCTGTATCGACGTTTGCCCAACACAGGCCATCGTCGCGCCGTATGAGCTCGATGCACGCCGCTGTATTTCCTACCTGACCATCGAGCTGCGCGGTTCCATTCCGCTTGAGTTTCGCAAAGCCATCGGCAATCGCATTTATGGCTGCGATGACTGCCAGCTGTTTTGTCCCTGGAACAAGTTTGCGCAGCCCACTGCCGAGGCTGAATTCGCACCACGGCACGGGCTGGACAATGCAGAACTCACTGATCTGTTCGGCTGGACGGAGGCAACATGGCTGGAGAGAACCCAGGGTAGTGCGATACGCCGCATCGGCTACGAGAACTGGCTGCGCAATATCGCAATCGCGCTCGGTAACGCTGCGACGAATCTCGACGTGGTTACCGCATTACGCGCACGCGCAACGTCGGACTCTGAACTGGTTGCTGAACATGTACAGTGGGCGTTGGCCCAACACGAAGCATCGAATCTGGATGCACTGGAGACGACTGATGTTTGATGCACCGCAATCGCCCTACCTCGTCCCGTATGACGGCAGTTTCAAAGTCAGCGAGGCAAGCTCCACGCCGCAAACGCGCGGTCACCGGCATGCCCGCAAGCATCGCAAGAAAGCGACCGGCAATCTCAGGAAGCTGCAACGCGTCCTCGCCGCCGGCGACCGGCATTCCGTGCTGCTTGTTTTCCAGGCGATGGATGCGGCCGGCAAAGACAGCACGATCCGGGCCGTCATGCAGGGGGTCGATCCTTCCGGCTGCCAGGTCTTCAGCTTCAAGAAACCATCAAGTCTCGAACTCGATCACGACTTCCTCTGGCGAACGACCTGTCGGCTGCCGGAGCGCGGTCGTATCGGCATTTTCAATCGCAGCCAGTACGAGGAGGTGCTGGTCGTACGCGTACACCCGAAAATCCTCGAATACCAGAAGCTGCCTGAGGCGCCAGACCTGGAGACTGTCTGGGACGAACGGCTGGAATCGATACGCCAACAGGAAGAACACCTGGCCAAAAACGGTACCGTCATACTCAAATTCTGGCTAAACGTGTCGAAGGAAGAACAAAAGAAACGCTTTCTCTCCAGGCTCGATGACGCTGACAAGAACTGGAAATTTGAACCCAAGGACGTTGTCGAACGCCGCTACTGGGACGACTACATGCAAGCCTACGAAGCGGCCCTCAACGCCACCTCGCGGCCGTGGGCACCGTGGTATGCGATCCCCGCCGACGACAAACCGTATATGCAGGCCCGGGTCGCCGGGGTCATCATTGACGCCCTGCAGAGTGCCGGTCTCGAGTACCCCGAGCCGTCAGCAGAGGACCGGGAGGCGTTTGCGGCAGCGCGCCAGGAATTGTCCGGGTAAGGCGCCAGCGCCCGGATTTGGGGCAATATTGTGGGCCAGTCGATATTCTTTGCGGTTATTTGACGAAAGAATTGTCGTTTTCCGGACGGGACAACGGCCTTGTCGCAAACGCTCGCCATCAACTCGGACTACAAGCGCTCGCTGCTCGAGGGCCTGGAACTGTTCCAGGGCGTCCGTGCCGATGACGTCCAGGAGCTATTACAGCGCTGCGACCGGCGGGACATCGAAGCTGGCGAAATGCTGTTATCGCCCGGTTCCAGGAACGAGCATGTTTTCATAGTTCTGTCGGGCAGCTTGAATGTTCATGTTGGCTCGCCGGACGCACCGGTTCTTGTAACAATGGCTGTGGGCGCCTGCGTCGGCGAGATGTCCATCATCGAAGACCGGGATCCGTCGGCCTACGTAATCGGCGCCGAACCCTCGCACTTGCTGCTGATCCACCAGTCTGTCCTCTGGGAAATGGTCGACGCATCGCACGAATTTGCCAAGAACCTGTTGATCGTCCTGTCCGAGCGTGTTCGCAGCCATAACCGCGTCATTGCCGACAGCTATGGCGAACTGCGCAAGATCGAGCATCATGCCAACACGGATGCGCTGACTGGTTTGAGCAACCGGCACGGCATGGAAGAATCCTTTCAACGTGAGATCAACCGCTGTTTCCAGGACGAGCAGCCGGTATCCCTGATCATGATCGACGTGGACAATTTCAAGGATTTCAACGACAAGTTTGGTCACCAGGCGGGTGATCGGGCTTTGTCGGCCGTCGCGCAGATACTCAGCACGCAATTCCGGCCGCGCGACCTGCTGGTTCGGTACGGCGGCGACGAGTTTGCCGTGCTACTGCCAGATGTCGATGAGCCCGTAGCCCTGTCGATCGCCGAACGTGTTCGCAAGGCCGTATGTGGCAACACCGCTGACGGCAGCGATTCACTGATCCAGATTCCGTTGGAGATCTCCATGGGCGTCGCCGAACTCGGACCGGGCGGGTCCCTGAACCGGCTGATTCGGTCGGCCGACGCCGCGCTATATCGCGCGAAGCATGCCGGGCGCAACGTCGTCTCGACCTAGACGGTCACAACCACATTGTCGATCAAGCGTGTATCGCCAAGATGCGCCGCTGCCAGAATTACAATTTCATCGCAGTCCCGGTCAGGTTCACTGAGATCCTGCGCACGCCGGATCGCTATGTAGTCAACTCTGAATCCGTGCTTTTCGAGCGCCTCGGTGGCCTCTGCTTCGCGTGCCTTGTAATCCCGTTTGCCGGATTGTAATTCCGTTCCGATCGCGGCCAGCGTTTCGTGAAACTTCGGCGCCAGCGCCCGCTCCTCGCTGTTCAGATAACTGTTGCGAGAGCTCATCGCGAGCCCGTCATCTTCACGAATCGTTGGTGCACATACGATTTTGACCGGCAGGCTGAGGTCTTCGGCCATACGACGGATGACCAGCTGCTGTTGATAATCTTTCTGGCCGAAGATGGCGACATCAGGACGCACCAGCGCAAACAGGCGGGCGACGACTGACGTGACCCCATCGAAGTGTCCCGGTCGAAACGAGCCGCAGAAGTTATCGGACAGGTACGGCACCGTAACCATCGTTGCTTGTTCCGTACCGAAGGGATAGACCGTTTCCGCGCCGGGAGTAAACAGTATGTCGGCGCGCAATTTTCGCAACCGGCGAACATCGCGTTCCAGCGTGCGCGGATAGTCATCAAAGTCCTCGCCCTCGCCGAACTGCGTGGGGTTGACGAAAATCGTTACGACAACGCGCTCGGCGTGTTCACGTGCGATCTCGACAAGACTTGCGTGTCCTGCGTGCAGGTTACCCATCGTCGGTACGAGTGCAACGTGCTCGTCGTCATGGCGCCACTCCCGCAATTGCTCGTGCAATTCCCGTTTGCTCTCAATGACTTTCATGATTGCGGGCTGATCGTGGGCGTCATGCCCGTTACGAAAAGCAGTGCTCGGCCGCCGGGTAGCTGCGGTCTTTGACCGCGCCAATGTAGGCCTGCAGCGCGGCGAGTGGCGAATCATTGCCTTGCTGGAAGTTTTGCACGAATCGCGGCGTGCGGCCCTGGGTGATATCGAGGATGTCGTAGAGGACGAGTATCTGCCCATCAACGTGCGGACCGGCACCGATGCCGATGACGGGAACATCGAGCGCTTCTTTCGCTGCCTGCCCTACCTCGTTCGGCACGCATTCGAGCAGGACAATATCGGCGCCCGCGTCTTGCAGTCGCCGTGCCGATTCAACCATCGCGCGGGCCTGGTCCGGGTCGCGCCCCTGCACTTTGAAGCCACCGATCTTGTGCACCGACTGCGGCTTGAGACCGAGGTGTGCGCAGACGGGGATATCGTGCCGCGCAAGGTGCTTGACGATGTCAACCTGGTCGTCACCACCCTCCAGCTTGATCATCATCGCGCCACCTTCCTGCATCATGCGCACCGAGTTGTCGAGCGCCATTTCCGGCGAGGTGTAGCTCATGAACGGCATATCAGCGACGAGGAATGCCCGTCGCAATCCGCGCGCAACGGCGCGCGAGTGATACACGATATCGTCGACGGTAACGGGCACCGTCGTGTCATGTCCCTGTATCACCATTCCCAGTGAATCACCGACCAGTACCAGGTCGGTTCGTGCTGCATCGACGAGCACCGCATAGCTGGCGTCGTAGGCAGTCAGGCAGGCGATCGGTTCGCCCGACTGCTTCATGTCCTGCAGCGTAGAGACATTTACGGGCGGCTCGGACATGCCACGCTGTTCAAGTTGGGTATACATATTTCGCTCGTTAAGCCAGTGCAGCCGCTGCGGGATTATAAAAATGGCGACCGCCTGTCGTGCGCTCGATCTGCCGGTATAGCTGTTCGTAATCTGCGTCGTTATTGATCGGGTCGATCTGCGATGCATTAACGATCAACAGGGGGCCTTCATTGTAGCCGTGAAAGAACCGCGCGTATGCATCGGTCAGCCTCTCCAGGTACCGCCTGTCGATTGCGCGTTCATAAGCCACACCACGACGGGCAATGCGTTCCAACAGCGAATCGACCGATGCCTGCAGGTAGATGACGAGATCGGCAACGGGCGCATCAACCGCAAGCGTTGCTTCCACCTGGTTGTAGAGTTGCAGCTCATCAGAACTCAAATTGAGTTCTGCAAACAAGCGGTCTTTCGAGTACAGGTAGTCCGATACCCGGACGCTCGCGAACAGGTCCGGCTGGCGGAGGGTTTCCAGTTGCCGCGCACGCATGAACAGGAAGAACATCTGCGCGGGCAGCGCCGCCGACTCACCGTCATGGTAAAAACGCTCGAGAAACGGATTCTCATAGACTTCCTCGAGGACGAGGTCAGCAGACAGGCTTTCCGCAAGCCGTTTTGCGAGGCTCGTCTTGCCAGCACCGATCGGTCCTTCCACGGCGATGTAGCGCGGCGACGGCGCACCCTGGTTGATTTTGCTGACTGTCAAAGAAAGCGATCCCGTTATGCAATGCGCTCGATTCGCGGTTTCCTCTGATCGACCGCGATGTCCGCCAAAGGCCCAAGCCCGGGAATAACCAGATCCGGCGCAATTTCCCGT
>Ga0224508_10001240_pt1 | contig 23164 bp, 24 predicted proteins | sample SF_Jan12_sed_USG_4_FD_170157 | JGI IMG/M metagenome (GOLD analysis project Ga0224508, IMG submission 170157) | Sediment microbial communities from San Francisco Bay, California, United States - SF_Jan12_sed_USGS_21 | ecosystem: Environmental > Aquatic > Marine > Sediment | place: USA... | reverse complement strand
CTAATCATAGTGTTATATAGACTGTCTTATATAAACTATGAACTTGGATCCTACGCCCTGATGGCCCCACCCGGATCAAATGCGCGCATATCTCGGGACGTAAAGGAGCGCATTCGGCAGGCCCACTCACAGAGGATATCGGACGCTCCGAGCGCGCGAATCAGACTAGGAAGCTTGGGCAGCGAACGAGGCTGAGCTTTCCAAACCCCGGCGAGAGGCGTATGTTGGGTTTGTCACCGGGCGCTCCAGGGCAACGCAGCCCCAATAGAAATCGAGGCCATCGTCGAGCCCGAGATCCAGGACGCGAGCGGTGGGTCAACACCGAGGCTTACAGAAGCCACACGGCACCGAGGCTAGATTGTTCCATACCAAGAGCTTCCCCCCAAAGGGCGATCCCTTCGAACTCACTTCTATCCTGGAGGCAGAGCCGCCGACGGGGGCAGAAGGCAACGACTGGCACCGGTACGTCATTACGCAGGGTGACAGCACCATCGTGGGATACCGCCAGGGAACGCAGCGGGGTGTGAAGCTGGCTGTCGAAGAGATCGTCGTACAACTTAACGAGAGGAGGCTTGGGACAAGGGGTCGCGTTCACCTGATCCCAAGCCCCAAGAAGAGAGCCGGGTCCGGTTCTTGAGGGGCCGATCGCCCGGTCCTGTTTCAGTCCAGCACCCCCAGCCCCGACGTACCGTCCGTCAGGTACAGGTCACCCTGGGGACCGAAAATGCCATCGATTGACAGTCAAACGGTCTGAGCTGGAAGCGAGATGCCATGTGTAGAAATATCAAGACACTGTTTAACTTCGAGCCACCCGCTACGGATGAGGAGATCCGAGCGTCGTCTCTGCAGTTCGTGCGAAAGCTCAGCGGAACAAACAAGCCGTCAATGGCAAACGAGGCTGCATTCGAGCGCTGCGTGGAAGACGTTGAATCTGCAGTCCGGCGCCTTCTCGAGTCTCTGACTACGTCAGTTCCACCGAAGCACCGTGAAGTCGAAGCCCCTAAGGCACGGGCCAGGACCGAGCAGCGTTTCGACGGCCCGACATAGGTTACGGCGCCGCACCCACACGCCAGCCGGCTGATCTCATCTTGCCTGCTCGGCTTCGTATTCCGCTGCCCGGGCCCTCGCACCTCTGAGGACGTTGATGAGGCCGTAGTTCTGCTCGTGGCAGGCGAACTCAAACAACCCCCCCGGGTCCATCATGGGCAACGGGACTTCTATGCTCCAGGGGGCCTCCCAGGTCGTCGGATCTGTCACGGTCGCCTCGTACAGGAGTGTGTCATCGGCAACCCGGGTAAAGCGTTCGACGAGATGCATGTCGCCTGCTGCACCTTCCCACTTCCGTTCCTCATGGAAATTCGTCGTCTCCACGACGAGGGTATTGCCCTCCCAGCGGCCTCGTGAGTCTCCCATCCAGTTTCGAACATTCCCTGGTGCATGGGCGGAGTCATTCAGGTGGAAGACGCGGACATCGCTGTTTTCCTCGGTGATTAGCAGCACGTAATCCCGTGTCTGGACGATCTGAGACTGGCCGGTGTTTTGCGTGAAGGGAATGTTCGGCGGCCCATCGTTTCCCAGGATGCAACGCTCGGCCAGCCCCCGGGACTCCAACGTGTGACGCTGTCGTTGGGCCTGCAATCTTGCCCGTCCCTCGTCTGTGAGCGCTGGAATTCTGCCGTCTGGCGGATCCACGATCAGCGACGTTCGACGGTTCGGTCGGATCGGGCTTTGCCAGTTGTCCAGTCCGAACTCTGTCCAATCGTAATGTACGGTCGCCGGATCGACAGAGGCGTCCATGAGTACCTCCCGCTGAAACGCCTCGATTGCTTCCTGGGCCGTGTACAGTGGCTTCTCAGCGACCTCGCCGGGGCGCTCCAGCGGTGTGTACGCCGCATACGACCAATAGCCCTCCAAGCTTGGATCCCCCCACGGCGTGCGCGGTGGTTGTGGATGAGGGCGGGTCGGGTCCCACACCCGCTCGGTGGCTCTCGCGATGAACTCCTCGACCTCCTCTTGAAAGTAGGCATAGGTCGATTCGGAGGTGTGTGGCGAGGCGGTCCGAGCCGCCTCAAGGGTCTCAGGTGCTCTTTGGTTGACGAGGGCGGACGGCGGGGGCTGGCCGGCCGATGGAGTCACCGTCAGGCCAAGCCCGGCGAGGGTGGCCCACGCCAAAAGTATTAAGGCTTTGAACCGGGTCATCATCAAGAGCCCCTTCATACAGGTTCGCGCTGCGAGGTCGATTGACGGCAACTCTAGCACGTGAACTTTGGCTCGCGCTCCTTCTTCATGCCCATCCCCGTCGAGGTGAGCCATGGGTGTGACCCGTGACCGAGCACCCCAACCCACTGGCGCCGCCGGATGCCGTTTCTGCGGTGATCGACCCGGATCTATCTGGCGCCATGCCACTTGGATGTACACTCTACACCCATGAAAATGAGGGGGCGCTCATGAGAAACAGGATCCTACTGGTTGGTCTCCTGCTGACGCTGTCTGCATCCGCGCAGCAGCGGTCCGACGTGGTTACCGCGACCGACTATTGCGACATGCTCATCGACAAATGGGACCTGCTCTTCCAGTGGGCGCGGACAGCCACACCCGATATCGAGGCGGGTGTTGCGGACCTGGACGGCTACGCAGAAAAGGGTCGGCGCCTGGTGGACGACAGCTTATATGCTTACGAACAGCGATTCCTGGAGCGCGCTTACCTCCAGGCCATACTCGTCGCCGTGCAGCTAGCGATGCATGCGGAAGACGAAATCGCCGTTACGGCGCAGTTGAAAGAGGGCGCCCGCGCTCAATGCATGGAAGGCGTGCTGAGCACCCTGACCGACGTCCCCCTGCCCCCCCGCCTCTGATGCGGTTTCGCCCCCGCCTCCGGTCGAAAGCCGACTTGGGGTTGTTCGCTTAGACTCCGTCCAAGCCGACCTGGATGGGCCTTACTTGCGCTCAAACCGGTAGAATGGGTCGCCAAGAAGTGCATGACGGCGAGGTGGCAAACCGTGGGCTTGATAACGGCCGGATCTCTCGCCCCAGACGGAGGCTTGCTTCCATGAAGAGTCCTTTCTCGATACCGCTATGGGTTGTCCTGGCACTGCCGCTGTTGACGCTTCCGGCACAGGCGCATCACTCTGTGAATGGGCAATTCGACCCGAACGACCGAGTGACCGTAACCGGGACTGTGGCGCGCGTCGATTGGATCAACCCACACGTATACGTTTATCTGGACGTCAAGAATGACGATGGCACGGTCACGACCTGGGGACTGGAAACCGGCCCGACCGCCAGGTTGCGACGGGGTGGATTGACCCGTGAGGATCTGGCCGGCAAACCAGGCGAGACGGTGACGGCAGTTGGCATGCCGGCGCTGAAGGAAGGCAACAACAGCATGTGGCTGATCAAGATTGCCTACGAGGGCGGCAAGTATTACATCCTTTACGGGAGTCCCGTCGAGCTTCGCGCCGGCGAGGAGTTGTGAGGGGAGCATGAATAGATCATCGAATATTCGACACCTGATCACCACGACAGCGTTATGCGCGTTTGCGCTGTTCTCGAGGGCCGACGCTGCCGAAGACAACGGCGCAACGCCGCGTCTGCCCAACGGGCATATCGACTTGAGCGGTACCTGGGGCGAGGTCCCGGGCGCGGATTCCGTCGCCCAGGATCTTGGCGACGGTGGTGTGTGCATCTTCGGCTGTGCACCGCGATCGGATAGACCTCCACCAGATCGGCCCCGCTATAAGCCCGAGTACCAGGCGACAGTTGACGATCTCCATGCACGTCAGGTGGACGAAGATCCCAGCCTGACTTGCCAGCCACCCGGCGTTCCCCGCATCGGCCCACCGGACAAGATCTTGCAAAACGACACTGAGGTAGTGTTTCTTTACGACGATCTGAACGGTGCGCTCTGGCGCATCATCCCGACGGATGGCACGCCACACCGCGATGTTCAGCGGAGCTATCTTGGTGATTCTGTCGGCTGGTGGGAGGACGAAACGCTCGTCGTGGAGACGGTCAACTTCAATACCTTAACCTGGCTCACCGATGACGGATCCTTTCACACTGAAGATCTGCGAGTCATCGAGCGCTTGTCACGGGAAGGTGACGCGCTGCACTTCCAGGCTATCGCGTATGATCCGAAAGTGCTGGCGGAACCTTGGGAGTTACGTCCGCGGGAACTATCACTGAGCGACTGGGAACTCGAGGAACCGGCTCCCTGCATCGAGCGTTCCCTTGACGATATGGTAGACCGCACGCTACATCACGACAACGTCCGGTAAACGGAACTGGATTCTGACCGCAGTCACGATTTCCGGAAACTCACGGTTGGCGGTATGCTGTTCTCCCAATGGCGGAATCATTCAGATACGTTATTGGAACCCTGATTTTCTTGGTCGTGCCGGTGGCGTGCGGGCTGGGAATGATATTCGGCGGCGCCGGCTTGTTCCGAAAAGGTGGCAGAGGCAGAGTCACGGGGCCCTTGTTTGCAGGCATAGGGTTTCTCCTGGTTCTCGGCGCCCTCTCGCTTTGGTTCGGGTGACGCCTCGAGGTCATTCGAATACCCTGGGCGCGAATCATCTCCTTCGTTGCTGGGTTTGGATGCCAGATAACTCTCGCGTGGCAGATCCTCGCTTAGTGGACCTGGCCAAACGACCGCTCTGGACTGAAAGCACCATTCGTTGGCCCCTATATTTCGACGCCAGTAACACCATATGAAAATCTGGGTAGACGCTGACGCATGCCCTGTGGTGATCAAAGAGATTCTGTTCAGAGCGTCACAGCGGACCGGCGTCCAGCTCACGCTCGTCGCCAATCAACCCATCCATGTCCCGAAGTCACCGTCCATCCGCATGCTTCAGGTCCCGTCCGGATTTGATGTTGCAGACAACGAAATAGTCAAAAGATGCGGCGCCGGGGATCTCGTGGTCACCAGTGATATTCCTCTCGCTGCGGAGGTGATCGATAAGGGAGGTTACGCGCTCAGTCCACGCGGTGAAATGTATTCAACGGAGGACATTCGTGCGCGTCTGACCATGAGAGATTTCATGGATACACTGCGAGCTAGCGGTATAGATACAGGCGGGCCACCGGCACTGAGCCAGAGCGATAGACAACTCTTCGCGAGCCATCTGGACACGCTGCTGTCGAGGTGCGCTTGAATATCGGACTTCGGTCGATACCGACGACGCTCGTGACACCGTCGACGTTCGTCTCCGGCTGAAATCTGGGGTTATCCATACTATTCAGCCCGCACCTCGCCGGTCTCTGGATCTTCCACACCGATCCATTCGTAGGAAGTCTCCACACGGGTCCTCGCACCTTCTTCGTCGTATTCGTAACTGGCGCGCCGGCCTTCCTCGTCCATGAACCCCAGTGACTGCTGAAAATGCACCGGCGGTGCCGAACTCTCAGGCACGGTACCTTCCAGAATGTACACCAGCCTATCGTGCCGATGGATCGCTGCGAAGGTCCGCGATCGGTCCGCATTCATGATCTGCAGCTGGTGCCCCGGAACGCCGTCCATCGACGCCCAGGCGTCGTAGGTGATTTCGCCACCTCTCTTGCGAAGGTTCCAGGCCGCGTACGCGATAGCGCCGCTCAGCTCCCCTCGGACTCTGAGAGGGTTATAGTCGGATCCGGTCCGCGCCGCCAACTCCTCGCTTGCACCCTCCAAGTCTGAATAGTCGGCCACAGTCACTGAGTAGTAGACCGGTGGATCTTCCACGCTATAGACACGTGCCGGAAGCGTGGCGCCGTGCTGCGCCAGGTAGCTTATCTCTCGGACCTCGGGCTCGCGTGGGAAGTTGACAATGAACCTATCCACCTCATTGACATATTTGATCCAACCCTGAGCGAGGCTAACTCCCGAGAAAAACCCAAGCCATAACGGGATTAGTGTCAGCGCACGCATGATTCCCCCCTCCTGACTTCGCCAGATTCCTTCGCCGTACTGTCTGCCTAGGAGCCAGTCCAGTCAACCGCAATCATGGGTAATCGCGGCCCTGTAAGAAGCCGTGTCGCGAAAACACTGCTCGCCAATCGAGGCTGACGGCGGAGCTTTCGCTGCGCTCATGCGGATCGCTGACTGCTGCAGGGCACAACGCAACTTGCCCGGGCACAGCTCGTTGATCCGCATTTGAGCCCGCAGGCAGCTTCTCGATTTTTTCGCGAGACAGGGGCATCCGAGGCATACTGTGCCGCAAGACACCGGATGATGCAGGGAAGTCCAATGGCTGCTGGAGAGATCAGATTTGCTGAGTTCACCGACGTGGTTACGTCGGTGGATGAGATTCGAGACACGATCGGCGAACCTCTCCCGCCGATCGTTCAGAAAGTCATTGATCGATTGGATGACGTTTGTAGAGCCTTTATTGAGAAGTCCCCGTTTGTCGTCATTGGCTCGGCCAATTCCAACGGCGAGCCCGACGTCTCTCCTAAAGGTGATCCCATGGGTTTCGTTCGAGTCCTTGACGACAAACACTTAGCCATTCCCGACAGACCCGGTAATCGAAGAGCCGATACGTTTCAGAACCTGCTCGACAATCCTCACCTTGCCATTATCTTCATGATCCCTGGCAAGGGTGAGACGCTGCGCGTGCGGGGTGAAGCCAGAATCGTCCGTGATGCATCGTTACGGGAGAGCATGGCCGTAAACAAGCGGGTACCCGAGTTCGTCATCGTCGTGCACGTCGAACAGGCCTTGATGCACTGTCCGAAAGCCATGGTGCGAGCGAAACTCTGGCAGCCAGACGCCTGGCCCGATCACTCCGGCACGGCGAGCATTGCCGAGGCGACGGTGGCTCATGCAGGCCTGGACATCACGCCCGAGGAGCTCAGAGCACGCATTGAAGCCGCTGGCAGGGCGAAGCTCTATTGATGACCCCCCCGGGTGCGCCCACGCCGCAGCCGACAGCGCCAGGCCGACTGCGTTATTCGCCCGCCGCTCACTCCAGCCAGGTCGGCTCCTGAACCAGACTCTGAGCAGCACCCTGGCCGACGGGGATCTCCCCAAGATCGAACGGATTCAAGCCTTCCAGACAGGCTACGTTGAACCCGTACTCCTCCGGATTGCTGCGCCGCTGATGGTGCGTATAGATCCCGCAGTTCCTGCAAAAGAAGTGTCGCGCGGTCTTGGTGTTCCATTGATAAAGCGTCAGTTGATCCTCGCCGCGCAAGACACGCAGTCTGGCTAGCGGCACGCTCGCCATAATCGCGCCTTTACGTCGGCACAGGGAGCAGCCACAGCGCCGGAGATCCTCGAGCCCGGCCTCCAGCTCGACCTCAAACTCAACAGCTCCGCAGTGGCACGTGCCTCGCTTAGATTCCTTCATAGTCAAGCTCCGAAATGTTGCCCTAAACGTCCACTATCGCGAGGGTAGCCCCTGGTTGGTTCCTGAACGGTTATTCTGCTGTATCTCGACCGCAGCAAGTCGCGCTGCGGTTCGCTCCGCCTCGCGCCGAAGCCGTCACTCCTCGTCGACGCTCCCTGACCCTTTCTCCTGGCGGAGCTTGAGTTGATGCTGCTTGAATGCGGCATAGGCTCGCATGACGCGGTACTGTTCGAGCGTCAACCCGGCGAACCGAGCCCGGTGCTGGTCCAGCTCGTCAGACTCCGTCTCCGGGTCAAGCTTGTAATTGAAGAGTGAGTCTCTCTCGTCTTTCGGATCGCCAGCCATTGTTTTTTTTCCGGGGCCTGACGTGGGAAGAATAACGAAAACTTCCTCTAAGTGGGCCTCTTATTGTTCAATACGGCGAATTTTTCATTCGCCCACATGACCGGCACCGGCAAAAGAGACGCGCACGGTACGGGCGTTTTCGTCTCAAAAACGCCCCTCCACTCGGGAGGGGCGGCGCCGGAGGCTCGCGTTGGAGATTGCCGTGTGACTAGGCCGTGGAGCAGCTCATGTCCTGCCCGCAGCACATGGGTGACTTGATCTTGCCATGACCATTGGGGCACTTGGAGATCTGGACTTCCTTTCCGTCAGGCAATGCCAGCGTGTCGTTTTCGAGAGCGGTATCACACTGGCCGCAGGTCGCGTTGACGCTCATGCCGCACTTCTCACATTCGTAGGTTGCCATATTTTATTCTCGCCTTATCAGTAAGTTATAGGTACAGGTGGAAATTGCTGCGGTACGAAACGCCTCGCCGCCCCCGGGTCACTACTCCATCGCCACCATGTCCAGCGAATGGTTCGGCTCCCTACTGCGAAAAGAGAGACTTGTCCCCGATCTCTTTCGACGCATCGACGCTCATTATTCAAAGGATCACTCCTCGTTTCAAGCACGCGTCAGCCCCATCTGGGAATGGCAACAGGTTCGGCCATGTGCTTCCGACCAGGAGCCACCGTCAACTCGACGGGCGTCGGATTAACTCCAAGGACTGTACGTCCCGTAATTCCAAAGGTGCCCCGCGATGTCTCGACAGGAGTAGGAACCGCCACCGTAGGACTGATCCTCTGGCTCCATCACAACTTGAGCGCCTGCTGTTTTTGCTCGTTCACAGTGCGAATCGATGTCGTGGTTCAGGGGATCGGAGCGCCCCCGGAGATGCCCTGTCGGGGTTAGACTGGTTCTAACCGACATTCGTGGACGTCGACGAGTTCTGAATCGGTAGAATCAACCTTTAACAACGGCCAGCGCAGCGGAAACGGCATCCTTGAGCGCGCAGGCCAAATGCAGATCAATCATCATGTCATTAGGGGGAATTATGGGACGCATCTTACTGGTTATCCTGGCGCTGGCGTTTCTGCCACCTCTAACCGCCGCGGCGCAAGGTAATTCGACTGAAGTTGCTGCGGCGATCGAGGATCTCGTGGCCGCAAACCGAATCCTGGCGGCGCAGGGCATTCTGCCTGGTTACGGCCATGTCAGCGTCCGCCACCCCGAGGACCCGAACCGTTACTTCTTGTCCCGGTCGCTCGCTCCGGAGCTGGTAACCGCCGATGACATCGTCGAGTTCGATCTCGACAGTGTGGCCATCGATTCGAAAGGCTTCACGTTTTATCTGGAGCGGTTCATACACGGGGAGATATACAAGGCACGTCCCGATGTGCAGGCGGTGGTTCACAACCATTCGCCCACGGTCATCTCCTTCGGCATCGGGTCCACCCCTCTGCGCCCCGTCTTCCATATGGCTTCGTTTTTTCTCGACGGCGTGCCGATCTGGGACTACCGTGATTTCGGCACCGCGGAAGGGGCGCTTGTCGACACCCCCGGGCGGGCTCGCGGGTTGGCTGTGGCGCTGGCAGACCGACCCGCGGTCTTGATGCGAAATCACGGTATCGCAGTCGTCGGCCCGTCACTGATGATGGTGGTGGGGCGCAGCATCACCTTAGAGGAGAATGCGGCGATGCAGAATCAGACATTGGCCCGGGGTGATGACGTCACCTATTTAGAGCTGGCCGAAGAACCGGTGGGCTTCAACTTCGACCGGTCCTGGGAGCTGTGGAAACGACAGCTCCCGAACGACGGTAGGTAGGTAACACATGAAGATCAAGCGATCACTCTTTGAGAGCACAGTCCGCCACAGCGGCCGCTTCTCGCCCGTAGCGGACATCCACAGGGCGGGTGAGGCTCAGGGTACGGCGAGGTCATGAGTCACCGTTCGAACCGTCAAGTTCGCCTCGCCGCGCGGCCCACGGGCCTGCCAAAACCGACGGACTGGGCCATCGCCGATGAGGCGCTGCGGGATCCAGGCCCGGGGGAGGTCCAGGTCAAAGTCCGCTACATCTCGGTAGACCCCGCCATGCGCGGTTGGATGAACGACCGGGCCTCCTATGTCCCGGTGCTCGCCCTCGGGTCGGTCATGCGGGCGCTAACCGTCAGCGAGGTGATCGAGTCGGACAACGATGCGTACCGAATCGGTGACTGGGTTGCCGGCATAGATGGCGTGCAGGACTATGCGGTCTCCGACGGCTCGCAATACATGAAGATCGATACGGCGCTGGCGCCACCCCAGACGTATCTGGGCACCCTGGGTATCGCCGGCTTGACCGCCTATTGCGGACTCATCGAGGTCGGCGAGCTACGGGCCGGCAATACGGTGCTGGTTTCCGGTGCTGCCGGTTCGGTGGGGGCCCATGTTGGCCAAATCGCCAAGGCAAACGACGCCAGAACCGTCGGGATCGCAGGTGGCCCAGAGAAATGCGCGTACCTCATCGACGAGCTCGGCTTCGATGCGGCGATCGATTACAAGATTGAGGATCTTCAAAAGAGCCTCGCGCGAGCTTGTGCGGACGGCGTCGATGTCTTCTTCGATAACGTTGGAGGCGAGACGCTGAACGAAGGGCTCGGCGTCATTAATGTCGGTGCGCGCGTGGTCATTTGCGGTGCCATATCGCAATACAACAACACCACTCCCTTCCAGGGGCCCAGCAATTACATATTGCTGTTGATCCGGCGCGCCCGCATGGAGGGTTTCATCTATTTCGATTTTCGCGATAAGTGGCCAGCTATGCTCAAGGATTTGGCGAACTGGCGCGCTGAAGGCAAGATCACCGGTCGAGAGGACATTACCGAGGGCCCGGTCGATATCTTCCCCAACACGTTACTCAGACTGTTCCGCGGCGAGAACTTCGGCAAACTGATTATCAAGCTGCCGGAGTGATTCGCCGCCAGCTCATCCGAGCGGGTGCAATTCGTCGAGGGCCTGGAACGTTTCCCGCAGACAGGGATGCTCAAGTCGTGCCGCTACTCCGACGCTTGAGACCAACCTGCCTCAGCACAAGCCCGACACTGAAGGACAGAATTGCCGCACCCAGACCCGTCACGGCGGCCTCGAGCACGACGGGACCGAACATCCCAGGATGGACGAGGAAGTCCACGACACCGGTTACGAGTCCTAGCACGACGGAGATGACCCACCGTCTGGTCGTGCGTGCAACAAGAATGGCCACGGAAGCGAGAGCGCCGGCGACAATTCCGGTCTGAGAGGCGATCAGCCAGTGACCCAGCGTAAGCGCCAGCAGATTGCCCTGGACCATCGTGACCAGGCAGGCTGTCGTCGATTCCGCGATGTTCTCGAGAAACGGGGCAATTCTTTCTTTCATCAGCACTCCGACTCGTTGTGGGACAAGGCTGCAACATTGACTCCAGGCTCAAACGTATTGACCGGAAGCCAGCCGCCCTTATTACGCGAAACTCGCAGAGAGAGACACGCGCGGCCAAGGCGGCTACCTCACGAACGTAACCCTTTGATTTCTCGGACGGCTCGAACAGAGATACGAGCTGCGGCCTGCCGTCAACGTTCGGCGGATATGGTATTAGAATAGACCTCAGGATCTGATTTCGGGGGACATGCTCGTGAGATGTACGACGACCTTTGCCGCAACCCTCCTGCTCGCCTCGCCGGTGTTCAGTCATCACAGCGACGCTGGCATCGACATGGATTCGGCCGTGACGGTCAACGGCACGGTTACTGAGTTCAACTGGCGAAATCCGCACATCTATTTCACCATGGAGACGGCGGACGCCCGCGGTGAACGAACGGAGTGGGAAGTGCAGATGGGATCCACGAGCACCTCCGTTCGCAAGGGCTGGACACGTGACTCGCTCTCAGCCGGAGACCGAGTCACCGCCCGGATCCATCCGGCGCAAAACGGCCGCCCCTATGGCATTCTGGAGTCTCTGGAGATAGAGGGGGGCGCCGTCCTCGACGAGCCTCTGTACAAGCCGGAAGTGACCGCCAGCACATCCACGCTTGACGGGGTATGGATGGCGAACAGCTCAGAGCTCGTGAGCTACCCAGGGGGTTTTGACGGTTTTTTTAGATCCGAGCTCCGGCTGACCGAGAAGGGAGCCGCGACGCAGGCTGCATACGATGAGCTTTCCGATGAGAACCCTGAAACCAGCTGCATCGGACGACCAACGCCCGGGATGATCATCTCCAGCGCCCTCTTCCCGATGCAGATCGAGATCAATGAAGACGAAAAGATCGTCATGATTCGAAGTGAGATCTGGGACGAGGAGCGGACGGTTCATATGGACGGCCGGGCGCACCCTGAGGACGGCCAGCGCTTTGCCAGTGGTCACTCGATTGGTTGGTGGGATGGCGAGACGTTGGTAGTCGACACCGCGAACTTCACGGATCACCGTTCCCCTTACCAGATCGGCGTCCCCTCGGGTGCCCAGAAACACGTCGTCGAGCGATATCGACTCAACGAGGAGGGCACGCGGCTCATCGTCGAGTTCGTTCTCGAGGACCCCGAGTACATCGCCGAGCCGTTGGCTCACTCGAGGGAATTGATCTATTCGCCTCAGCTCGAAATGACCCGATTCGATTGCGACCCGGATGCAACGAGGCGCTTTTTGCCCTGAGGACGCTCCGCGAGTGGATCAAGGCGTATGCGTTCGGCTCCCGTAAGGTGAACCCAGGATGTGATGGACGTCCCGCTCACTCACTGCTTCAGCCCGGCCTCGTACTCCGCCGCTCGGATTCTCGCGCCACGGACGACGTTGATGATGCCGTAGTTCTGTTCGTGGCAAGCGAACTCGAACAGCCCCGGAGGATCCATCATCGGCCATGGGACCTCGATCGTCCATGGCGCCACCCAGGTTGTCGGATCCGTTACCGTCGCTTCGTAGAGCAACGTGTCCTCGGCGACCCGCGTGAAACGCTCCACGAGGTGCAAGTCACCAGTTGAGCCGCGCCATTTGCGCTTCTCATGAAAGTTGGTGGTCTCAACGACCAGTGTGTCATCTTCCCAGTGGGCGCGAGAGTCTCCCAGAAAGCTGCGGACGTCTGCCGGCGCGTGCGGGGAGTCCTCCACGGGGAAGATGCGGACGTCGCTGTTGGCCTGGGTGATGAGAATGACGTAACCCGGGGTCTGTATGATCTGAGACTGACCGGTGCTCTGTCCAAACTCAGAGTTCCCGCCTCGCGAGTGCGGAGTTCTCGGCGGACCTTGATTGCCCTGGATACACCGCTCGTACAGCCCCCTGGACTCCAGCGTGTGGCGGCGCGCCTGCTCCTGGCGCCTTGCTCGTCCTTCGGGCGTCAGAGGAGGCTCCCTCCCGTCGGGCGGATCCACTATGAGCGACGTCCGGCGGTTAGGCCGCACGGGGCTTTGCCAGTAATCCATCCCAAACTCCGTCCAGTCGTAGTGGACCGTTGCCGGATCCACCGATGCGTCCGCGACGACGGCCTGCTGGAAGGCCTCGATCGCTTCCTGCGGCGAATACAGGGGTTTGCCGGCGAGCTCTTCGGGTCGTTCCAGGGGGGTATAGGTCGAGTTCAGCCAGTACCCTTCCAGGCTCGGATCCCCCCAGGGCATGCGCGGCGGTTCAGAACGAGGACGGGTAGGATCCCACACCCGCTCGATGGATCTTGCGATGGCTTCCTCGGCCTCATCCTGGAAATAGGCGTAAGCCGTTTCCGACGTATGCGGAGACGCGTTACGCGCCGCTTCCACGGTCTCCTCGGCCCGCTGGTTGACGAGCGCGGACGGCGGTGGCGCCTGGCTCACTGCCTGACCAGTGAATAACGCCGCTGTCAGAAGGAGCATCGCGGCACACGGTTCTCTAGTCCCCATCACGTCACCCACATGACTCTCGCATCGGCGGGATACATTCTAACTCCGCCACGATTCTACCGCTTTGGCGGGCGAACCGGCGAGCCGCATTGCGCCTGCTCTGCTGTCGCCTCAGCCCGAACCTCAGTAAGGATCGTCTCCATTGCATGGAGGACTGTGCGCACTGAACAGGTCGTGAACGATTTGCCGGCGCAGTCGTATGTCCTGGATTGGCAGCACAGCTACCGTGTTCGCGTAATACACCTCGAAGCACTCGCTCTTTGCGTGATTCTCGAATACCAGCGAAAGATCGTCGGTTACGCCGATGAAGACCGGCGAATACCGCGGTGGGTGATTTGGTTCCACGACCCTTTCTGTGACGACGTAGACCGCTGGTAGCGGCTTGAGGTCGTGCGTCCACGGATAGACGCGAAAGCGGTATTCGCGCCCGGACTGGCCCGCGAGCACCAAATCACCGAGCGTTGTCATGAGCTACGGGAACTATGGTCCATGCACGGCATGATGACCGGTCCATGAGATAGCTGTTTTCCACCGTTGACGAACATCGATCAAACAGCAGAGGGAATCCAAAATGACCATCTGGAGAATCTACGGTGCTACTGTATGAATTCCCAGTCGTTCGCCCGAGTGTCTTCGTTCGCGGCACAACGATTCTGTGAAAAGCGTCTATCCATCTGTTTTATAAGCAATAATGAAACATTACGCAACATCGAAGCGGGGAAGCAGCCGGATTCGGACACCATAAATCAATGGGTTACGAAAACGTGCCGGTCGCCGCCGCTCGGGCACGACTCAAGGAAACCTTTTCCCGACCGACTTCATCTAATAACACAGGCCCAGGCGAAGGAGGGAACTCATGATCGCCTCTGGAAAGGATTCCCAGGCTCAACATGAGCCGGCGCGCGGTATCTTCTACGGGGTGTTCATCGGCGCCCTGGTCTGGATCGTTGTGATCGGGATACTCGTGGTGATCTAACGCTCCGCCGCTGGGTACGCCGTGGCGGGAGGAGTCCCCACCCGGGGGAGTCTCCCATCGCCAACGGCGTGGGCGGCCCGGACACGAACGTGCTCAATCTCGATACCGACCATCATCAACGAATCGTTAGCTCGGTAGAAGAGATGAGGGCGTCCCGACCCCCACGGCAGTTCGTCCCTATCGTCGCTCGTAGCGTACGACCTGGCGGGGGCCGACTTCCGCGCCAAAGATGATGCCGTCGTCAGTGGCGGCAACCCCTTCTGCTGCGCTGCTGCCACCCCGGGGGTCCGGGTCCGGAATGAAATAGCTCACGGATCCGTCCTTCGCGCTTCCCACCCGGATCCCTCGCGCGAACGGGCTCGGTGGTCCACCGTAGTCGGGAAGGTCGGTGCTCGATTCGGAGTCGGCCACGTAGAGGATGTCGTTGGCATCGATGTGCATGCCGCTCGGACGGCCGAACTGGTACCAGCATTCCAGGAAGTTGCCGTCCTGGTCGAAGAGCTGAATGCGATTGTTGTCGCGATCAGCGACGAAAAGCCTGCCCTGGGAATCGAGCTCAAGCGCGTGAAGGCTGGAGAACTGGTTGGTCCCGCAAGGTCCAAAGCCCGGTGCGCCCCACTCCATGATGTACGTTCCGTTGCGATCGAACTTCACGATGCGCTCGTTCGTGCCCGTGGCATGTCCGTCCGCCACGAAGATGTCGCCGTTTCTCCCGACAACCACATCGGAGGGCGCGCTGAACGTGTTCGTGCCCCTCCCTGTCACCTTCCGTCTCCCCAATTCCATGAGGACTTCGCCGTTTGGACTGAACTTCGTGACCTGTTGACCAACCTCCCCGCCTGCCCCTCTCCCATCCACCGGCAGCGGGTCAGTGACCCAAACGTTGCCTTCCAGATCGATGTGTATTCCGTGGGGGAAGGCGAACATCCCACTGCCGAAGCTCTTCAGGAAGGTACCACTCGCGTCGTACTGGAGAATAGGATCCAGATCCGAACCAACGCAGGTGTTAGAACCGCATCGATCGATAATCCAAACGGTACCGTTCGTCGGGTCGACGTCGGCCCCGGCCGTGGAGCCCCAGGTCCGACCGTCAGGGAGCGGCAGCAGCTCCGCGACCCAGGGATTCGGGAGGTCGTTGGTAGGTTCCCACCACCGTGTCATAGGTGCGTTTCTGTTCTGCGCGGGCAGGTCCACCGCCCAGGCCGCGGCCACCGCAGCTACGACAAGAAGCAAGCTTACTCTTGTTTTCAACATCGAATCCTCCGCTCTTGATGTATGGGTCCGAACAACATGGAAGCTCGTTAAACCCCAGCCCCCCCTTCGCCGACAACGACGTCAGGCGTATCTCGTTAATACTATACCTCCGAAAACCAGAATCACGGCAATCCAGCGGACGGGTTCTCTGAGCACGAAACCCCCTATCAGCGCAGCAAAGACAACGCTTGACTCCCTTACCGCTGCGACGAGTCCCATAGGGGCAACGCTCATAGCCCATACGACGATCCAATACGCACCGGCAGAGACTATCCCCACGCAGACACCCTTCGACCAAAGGGGGCGAGCGAGTTCGGTGAATTCACCTCTGTGGAACAGGATAGCTGAGCCTGTAACTGGGACCGCCGTCAGCATGAACAACCAGGCGGCGAACGCGTGTGGCGAGTCGCCAATCCGACCGCCCAGCCCATCCAGAATCGTGTAAGTTCCAATGAGTGTGCCCGTGAGTAGACTGGCAAACACCCCCGCGGAATTTCCGTGCGACTGGAATAGTCCCAGCCAGAGCACCCCTGCGACAATGAGCAGGACGGCTAGAGATCCCACCACCCCGAGTGCATCGCCAAGATAGATCGTGGAGACAACTGCGACCACTAGCGGACCTACCCCCCTGGCTATTGGGTACACGACACTAAGGTTCCCGAGGCCATAGGCCCGAACTAGGCTCAGCGAGTAGATCGTATGCACGACCGTTGACGCGAGGAGGTAGGGCCATACTCGTTGTTCCGGCACCCCTACCACAGGGAGAGAGACCAACCCGACCACCGCCCATCCCACGGCAATCGTGGCAAGTGTAACCAGTCGGTCACCGGATACCTTGAGCCAGCTATTCCACAGAGCATGAGTCGCCGCCGCGAGCAGGACCAGACCAAGAACTGAGAGCGTCAATCGAGAATTCCGAGACTATGATGAGATCGACCGGTTGAAACGGCGACTGGAAGCGGCCCTTGAGCAGTACTCAGGTGGAGCTTTGCGCCGGGGAGCACGAACACTTGGCGCGTGATCTGAGTTACATGACGAGACAGAAGGCACGCAAGCGATCGGCAGACGTGTAGTGGTCGGATCCTGCTGAATTCGATGGGCATTTTCGGTACTATGATCCTTAGGCAGCTCAACCAAAATGAAGAACATACACCTCGGACCCTCAATCTAAGGAGAACAGCCATGTCGACCGTCGAGATCGTAGATCGCTCAGAAATGACCGACAAGTTAATGGGGATGCTTGAGCTAGACCCGCTGAAAACTGCGATCGTTACGATCGACATGCACCGGGGGCATCTGGATCCTGAAGTTGCGACCATGCCCGCATCGGCTGAAGACGCCGAACGGGTGATCAAGAATGCCGAAGACGTCTTGGGCTTCGCCCGGACCCACGGCGTTCCAGTCATTCACGTGAAGCTGGTGTTTCGAAAGATTCCCGGCCTGGGAAGCGAAGGAATGCCGGTGAAATTCTGGAAAGCACTTCACGACATTACAGATGAAAGCAACCGGCTAAGCCCCGGGCGCAAAAGCACCGTAGATGACCACAACATCATGGGGTCGGTGCAAACGGAACTTATCCCCAGCCTTTTCGCGGAAGGCGACTATGTCATCGACAACAAGAAGCGTCTCGACTGCTTTATGGGAACGGATCTTGAAGGACTATTGGATGCTCTGGGCGTGGAAAACGTTTGTCTGATGGGAATCAATACCAACACCTGTGTGTTGAATACGGCCTTTACGGCCTTCAACAAAGACTACCGGGTTGTCGTGATGTCCGACTGCGTTGCCAGCATGTACGGCGAGGACCTCCATGTACTGGGTTTGCAGAATATCTGTCGATGCCTTGGCTGGGTGGTGAACAACGATGAGTTCAAGGAGAAGGTGGCCGCCGGGAGCAGCCATAAATCGGCGCTAACGAAGGCGGGATAGATATCGACGGAATAAGGCTCGAGAAGTGCCGAGGTACCCGAAGGCGAAGGACAACATGACGAAGAGATTTCTTGCTGCGGGAATGCTCGCCCGCGTCGCCGCGCTCGTCGGCGCCACCCTGACCGGCACAAGCGCGAGTCAGACCGCTCCCGAGGCGGTCCCGTTCGATTCCGACGACATCGGGGGGGTGGTCCTCAGTGCGACCGGGCCCGAGGCAGGTGTCTGGGTAATTGCGGAGACCACCGAACTCCCTACGGGCTTCCGGAAGATTGTCGTGACAGACGACTCGGGCCGCTACCTCGTCCCGGACCTTCCCTCAGCCAGCTACGACGTGTGGGTGCGTGGCTATGGGTTGGTAGATTCACCGAAGGTGCAGGCAGAGCCCGGCAGGACTCTCGACCTGACGGCGGTGACGGCACCGACGCCTCAGGCAGCAGCACAATACTATCCGTCCAACTACTGGTACTCACTCCTCCAGATACCCTCCGACAGCGACTTCCCAGGCACCGGTCCCAGCGGCAACGGGATAGCGACCGGCCTGCTGAGCCAGCTCCATTGGATCGGCCAGATGAAGTCAGGGGCTGTCGGGGGAGGATGCACGGTCTGCCATCAACTGGGCAACAAGGCCACGCGTGAGATCCCTGAGAGCCTCGGCACGTTCGACTCCACGGTGGCTGCCTGGGATCGGCGCGTGCAGTCCGGGCAATCCGGAGCCAGCATGACCGCCGCCATGTCGCGGTTCGGTCGACAGAGAGCACTGGAGATGTACGCGGACTGGACCGATCGGATCGCGGGGGGCGAGGTGCCGCCTGCGCCGCCCAGGCCCCAGGGCGTCGAGCGTAACCTCGTCATCACCCAGTGGGACTGGTCGGACTGGAAGGGATTCGTTCACGACACGGTTTCGACGGACAAACGGAATCCGACGCTCAACCCGAACGGCCTCGTCTACGGTCTTCAGGAGTTCAGCACACCGGACGTGAATATTCTCGATCCCGCCCGCAACACGCTGACCCGGATCACGGCGCCCGTCCGTGACCCGGACACGCCCTTCATGAACCCACAGATCGTGTTCCAGCCCTCGCCCCACAACGGGGACGAGGTCGTCTGGTCTGGAAAGGCCAGCCTGCACAACCCGATGATGGATCACACGGGCCGAGTCTGGATGACGCACACCATCCGTGCGCCGCAGACGCCGGCCTTCTGTCGCGAGGGCTCGAGCCATCCGTCGGCGAAGCTCTTCCCCGTCGAAAGCAGTAGCCGCCACCTCTCCGTCTACGACCCGGCGACCCAGCAGTTCACGCTGATCGATACCTGCTTTGGGACGCACCATCTGCAGATCGCCGAGGATGCCGACAATACGGTATGGGCCAGCAATCCAGGCAGCCCGGTGGTGGGCTGGCTCAACATGAAGCAGTTCGACGAGACCGGTGACGAGCGCCAGTCACAAGGCTGGTGCCCTTTCATACTCGACACCAACGGGAACGGCCGGCAAGACGCGTATGTCGAGCCAGACCAGCCGATCGATCCCACCATGGACAAGCGGATTGCGGGAGGCAGCTACGGCATCATCCCAAACCCCATCGACGGTTCGATCTGGGTAGCGCAGGGGTACAACGTGCCCGGCGCGATCATCCGGTTGAGCCCGGGGACGGACGCGCCGATGACCTGTCTAGCCGAAGTCTACGAACCCCCCTTCAATAACCCAGCGTCGCCCATTAGTGGCTTCACCCCGAGGGGAATCGACGTCGACCGCAACGGCGTCATCTGGACCGCCCTGGCAGGCAGTGGACACCTCGCCAGCTTCGACCGGCGGAAGTGCGAGGTGCTGAACGGGCCCACAGCCACCGGGCAGCACTGTCCGGAAGGCTGGACGCTGCATGAGACCCCCGGTCCGCACTTCAAGGGCGTCACGTACTCGGGCAGCGCGGACATGCTGTATTACAACTGGGTGGACCAGTTCGATACATTTGGGCTCGGCAGGAATGTACCGATCGCAACAGGCACCGGGTCCGATTCGTTGCTGGCGCTCCCGCCCAGCGGGGAGTTCGTGGTCCTACGCGTCCCGTATCCCATGGGGTTCTCCACTCGTGGCGTCGATGGACGGATCGACGATCCGGAGGCGGGCTGGAAGGGCCGCGGACTGTGGGCGAACTATGCCATCCACGCGCCCTGGCATACCGAGGGCGGCAAGGGCGCCACGAGCAAGGCAGTCAAGTTCCAGCTCCGACCAGACCCGCTCGCACGATAAGGGAATTAGAAAAAGCGTCAGCGAGTCAGAATGCGGAGCTCCACGCGACGGTTGCGCGCTCTGCCCGCAACCGTCTCATTGTCGGCAACGGGCTCTGTCTCGCCGTACCCTCTCGCCGTCAGGTTGTCGGCATTCGCACCTTGGCTAACCAGATAGTCACGAACTGCGTTGGCGCGACGGCCCGATAGTCCCTGATTGTATGCAGCGGCGCCGGCGCTGTCGGTATGACCGGCGACCTCGACGACAAGGTCCGGGTTCAGACGCAGTGTTGCAGACACATCGGAGAGAACTTGTTCCGTGCCTGGCAACAGCTGCTCTGAATTCGTCTGGAAGTTAACGCCAGGCAGCTCGATGACATCGCGGATTTCGCAACCCTTGACGTCGACCCGGCCGCCTGCCTGCGTATTCTGGCAATCGTCGAGCCGGTCCACGACACCGTCGTTATCGCTATCGCTATCGATGTCGCTCTCGAGGTCGCGGTCGACATCGTCGACATCAAGATCCGACGCCACATCCGGCAACCTGACGCAGGGCTCCAGACAGTCGATCAACGAAGGGTCTTCCCGGAGCGCTGCCCAGTCGATGGTGGCGAGATCCCCCGACGCTCTGGCCATACTGGCATCCGCAGCGGCGGCCACGGCACGAGCAGTCGCGTCGGTAGAGATACCGGTTACGCCATCGTCATTGACTGTTGCAAGGTTCGGATTGACGATGCCGGCGTTCTCAGCCACCAGGGTAATCGTCCCAACGGAAGGGATATCGATTGTAATCGGATCCAGATAAGAACCGATTTCACCGGCGGCCGCCAGCATTGCCGAGCCGCCCTGGATATTGGTCGCATCGCCATTCCCATTGACTATGGAGCCTCCCGAAGCGGTTAGAGTCACCTCACCGCTGTTGGCATCCGGCGGACCTGCATCGACCAGGCCGACAACCAAGTCGCCGTCCAGGGTGAACAGTCCAATGTCGGCCGTACCCGACCGGGTCTCCGCCGTTTCGCTCATGGCTATCCCGTTGGTCGAACTGATACTGATCGTTCCGCTCGTCGCGATATCCGCGTTCTGGGCAAAGCTACCGTCCACGTCAAGGACCAGCCCTCCTGAGACAATATCGCCAGACTGAGTCAGGTTTCCGCCAGTCTGAATATCGACGCTGCCGCTGCCCAGGGTCAGGCCCAGAATCTCCAGAGCATTCGCTTCGGACAGGTCCAGATTGCCACCCGAATTCGTCACCCGCAGCGTATCCAGATCCGTGGAGAGCGGCACACCGGAGCCGCCTATGCTCCCGGAAGCGCCGTCAATATTGAGCGCCGCAGCGGTAACGGTTGAACCACCGCCGACCGACTCGATGCCCGTCAGCGTCAGCGCACCGAGCACCGTGAAATCCGCACCGACCTCGGCGGTGTCGACCCCCGCATTGCCAGCCAATGTCAGATCACGCGAGCTTGTCCCGCCGCCCAACTGGAATGTATCCACGTCCGAACCGCCGTTGAGCGTGTCAAAGTTCGAGAAGGCCAGGCTCCCGGCGTACTGATTACCCGTGTCGCCTTGCACTGTCCAGGTCGCGGCCTCATCCAGTCCCGTCAACGAACCACCGGCCCCCGAACTGGCCCGGATCTCATCCATGTTCTCGAAGCCTGCCCACAAGTTCGCCTGGTCACCGTCAAAGCCTTCCGCGTCGGACGCCGTCAGGGTGATATCGCGCCTCGTAGTGTAGGCCGAGAGATCCAGCACGTCGCTGCCACCGGCGCCACCGTCCACCACGCCGGCGACGATGACTGTGTCGGCAAGCGCGAAGGTGTCATTATCGGCTCCGCCAATCAGGTCTGTGCCGACACTGGCGTCCACGTCGAATACGTCGGCTCCGGCCGAGCCATCGGCGGTCCCGGTGAGGTCGGCCTGCAGCACGAACGTATCGCCTGCGGTTCCGCCGGTGAGGTTCTCCATTGTCGAGAAATCGACCGTACCGCTACCATTCGTCGCGGCGCCGGCGTTGCTGCTCGTGACCGTAAAGGTCGTTGCGGAGTTGGAGGCTATCAACTCATCCGACCCATCGTCACCGGCGACCGTTGTCGAGATGTTCGCAGCCAGATTGAATGCATCGTCGCCGGCACCCCCCGCCGCCGTGCCCGTGAGGTCGGCATTCAGGTTGAAGGTATCCACCTGAGCGCTACCGGTCAGGTTCTCGGTCGTCGTGAAATTCACGGTCCCCGTGCCGTTGGTCACAGCACCCGCATCAGCGGCGCTGACCGTGAAGGTCGTCGCCGTTGCCGCATCTGCAACGATCTCGTCCGAATCACCGTCACCGGCCACCGTCGCAGAAACGTCCGCGGTCAGGTTAAAGGTGTCATTGCCGGCACCACCCAGGACAGAGCCCGTTTGCGTGACATTCAAACTGAAAATGTCATTGCCGGCACCACCGGCCGCCGTGCCCGTCAGATCGGCGTTCAGGTTGAAGGTGTCATTGCCGGCATCACCGGCCGCCGTGCCGGTCAGATCCGCATTGAGGTTGAAGGTGTCGATCTCAGCGTTACCGGTGAGATTCTCGAACTCCGCGAACGCCTGGCCGTTCAACGTGCCCCCGTCCGCAACGTTCACAACCCAGGTATTGGCCGTGTTGCCAACGTCCACAGACTCCAGAATATCGCCGTCCGTGCCGGCCCCCGCACCTGCACCACCCGTCAGCGTCCCAACCGTGACACCGTCCGTCAGCCTTACCGTGTCAGCGTTGTCACCTCCATCCACCGTGCCCGTGACGTTGCCCTGCAAGTTAAAGGTGTCATTGTCGGCTCCGCCTGTGAGGTTCTCGATTGTCGAGAAGGCCACGGTGCCGCCACCGTTCGTCGCTGCACCGGCATCGCTGCCCGTGACCGTAAAGGTCGTGGTCGAGTTGGAGGCCATCAACTCATCCGAACCACCCTCGCCGGCCACGGTCGTCGAGATCCCAGCGCCCAGCGTGAATACATCATCGCCGGCACCACCTGCCGCGGTACCCGTCAGATCCGCATCGAGGTTGAAGGTGTCCGCCTGAGCGCTACCGGTCAGATTCTCGGTGGTCGTGAAATTCACCGTCCCCGTGCCGTTGGTCACGGCACCCGCATCAGCGGCGCTGACCGTGAAGATCGTCGCCGTTGCCGAATCCGCGACGATCTCGTCCGAATCACCGTCACCGGCGAGCGTCGCAGAGACGTCCGCGGCCAGGTTGAAGGTGTCATTGCCGGCCCCACCGGCG
>Ga0224508_10001239_pt1 | contig 23164 bp, 18 predicted proteins | sample SF_Jan12_sed_USG_4_FD_170157 | JGI IMG/M metagenome (GOLD analysis project Ga0224508, IMG submission 170157) | Sediment microbial communities from San Francisco Bay, California, United States - SF_Jan12_sed_USGS_21 | ecosystem: Environmental > Aquatic > Marine > Sediment | place: USA... | reverse complement strand
CTAAGCGCTGCAGCTAAACCGGTCAATCCCATCCAGTCGGGAGCCGCACTACCATAATCGGTACTGTGCAACGGTGCAGTACTCGCCAAGCCGTGCTGCCCATCAAAATATCCGTCATAGCACGGCGGCCGTGGTTACCCATGACAACGAGGTCGTAGTTTCCACCGTGAGCCTCGGCGATGATCTCGTCAACGGCATCACCCGATTTCACGACAACTTCGTAGGTCACCGAAGACGGCTGCTCGTCGCTCCCGGCCAACGCGCTCTGGCAGAACTGATCGACAGTTTCCTTGATCTGCGTACCATCTCTTTTTCGTCCGATAAGGATCTCTCTCGCTTCTTGCAGATTTCTCGTCTTCAACTGATCCCATAACTCTTCGCTCATGTATCCGGCAAGGGACTGTTCGAGTTCTGCGGTTTCGACAACATGGAAAACCGTCAGTGCGGCCTGGTAGCGGTTCGCGATGCTGGCGGCATGTGGAAACGCAAAACGCCCCGTCTCCGAAAGATCGGTCACATAGAGCATTTTTTTGTATTCAACCTTCGGTAATTCTTTGGAAACTTTCATTACCGCTCCTATTCTGCCTGATCAACGGATGGTGACGGGGCCGCGACTTTTTTCTTCGGCATCCAGATTCCGCTCAACAACCAGGAATACGCATAGGTTCCGAAAAGTATCAGGACAAACGAAATGGCGATATCGCTCGCGCTGCCGTTCAGCGAGAATCCCGGAACATAGCCGAACAGGAACGGCGCCAGGTACAGGAACTTGGCAAACTTGAACGCTGAGAGCGCGGTCAACCACATGTTCGCCTTGGCAATCGTGGCGCCGGCAAATGCCGCTATGCATACGGGCGGCGTGATATTGGAATCCTGAGACAGCCAGTAGACGATCATGTGCGCGGCGATTTCGTTAACACCGAGGTGCGTCAACGCCGGCACCGCAACCACGGCAGTGATCAGGTAGGCAGCGGTCACCGGCACACCCATGCCGAGCACCAGAGAGGCAAGTGCAATCAAGAAAATCGTCAGAAACAGCCTTCCGTCAGCGAGTTCGATAACGATATCCGCAAACGTAAGCACCAGACCGCTGTAAGTCAACACGCCGATGATGATGCCAATAACGCCAACAGTCGCACCGATTTTAAGACTGCTCTCCGCACCTGCACGAGAGGCTTCCACGAAGCCTTTCAAATCGATTCGCGTGTCCTTCCTGAACCAGCTTACCGCGATGCAAGTCACAACGCCCAAAATTGCAGAATAGCCGGGCGAATATCCCGACAGCATGAAAACCGTGATTACCGCCAGCGGCAGGATGTAGAACCATTCCCGTTTGAATATTTCCATCGCGGCGACATCGGACTTCTCGCCGACGATGTTGTGCTTCTTGGCTTCATAATGCACCATCACATAGACACTGAAAAAGTACATGAACGCGGGAAATATGGCGACCAGCATGATCTGTGAATAAGGCACTCCCGTCAGTTCGGCCATGATGAACCCGCCCGCACCCATGATCGGCGGCATGAACATACCACCGATTGAGGCGGCGGGTTCGATCCCACCGGCCACGTGCGGCCTGAATCCCGCCTTTTTCATCATCGGAATCGTGAACGCGCCCGTGGATACGGTATTCGCGATCGCGCTGCCGGAAATCGACCCGAACAATCCGCTGGCGATTACCGACACCTTGCCCGGACCCCCGATCCTGTGCCCGACGGCGGCGAGGGGAAAATCGATGAAAAATTTCTGCGCGCCCGACTTCTCCAAGAAAGCACCGAAAATAACGAACAACACAACATACGTCGCCAGCACGTTGGCCATGATGCCGAATACGCCATCGCTCTTGTAGAAGATTGACGTACACAGTGCCGGGAAGGTATCCCCGGCGTGTGAGATCAGTTCCGGCGCGTACTCGCCGTAGACGCCGTAAAGCAGCAACAAGGTTCCGAGTACGACGAACACCGTGCCCACCACACGTCTTGCCAACTCCACGCCCACCAGTACGCCTACGACCGCGATTGCCATATCGAGGTCGGTCTCGGCGCCCGTGCGATAGTTGATCGCTTCGAAGTTGAGGATCCAATAACCGATCGTTCCGATGGAGAGGAGCATCAGAAGGTAGTCGACGACCCGCATCAGCGGGTTCTTGGACTTGTAGAGCAAGAACACCAGCACGTAGGTGATGATGATATAGATGCCGCGATGGTACTGGGTGGCCGTTGGCTGTAACACCGCCGAATAGGAGTAGAACAGCACCAGAGCAAGCGCACAGCCGTCGAATATTATTTTTTCAAATTTGTGTAGTTTCTCGTACATTGACTACTTTCCTGTTTTCGGCGGCATGCCGGTAGGAGCGAGGGGAGGAATACGGAAGATTCCTCCCTTAGGCTCAGGAACAACTACTTCAAGATACCTTTTTCCCTCCAGAACTTGGCCGCTCCAGGATGCAACGGGGTAACAATCCCATTGACCCCGGAGTCGATGGCCATCTCTTTGAAGGTCTTTTTCTGGGCGCGCATGTGCGCCAAGCCCTCGTCCGTGTAAATCGTCGACACCAACTTGTACACCACGTCGTCCGGCACCTTGGCGTTCGCTACCCACAGTGTCGAGTCCTGGAACGACGGCGTGGAGCTTTCCACGCCTTTGTAGGTTCCGGGTGGAACGGACAGTTTCGAAAAGTAAGGATAGTCGGCGTAGAAGTTACTGTCTTCGGCGTCTTTGTTCAGGTCCACGAGGGCGATGTCATTAGTCTGTGCCGCCATGATGACCGCGCCGCTCGGGAAGGCCGTGAACAGCCAGAACGCATCGAGCTGATTGTTGCCGAAAGCTGCCGCCGCATCGTTGTAACCCATGGCATTGCGCTCGATCTTGTCCCATATGCCGAGATGGGTGAAAAACAACTCACAATTAGCGAACGCGCCGGAACCTGCATTCCCGACACCGACTTTCTTGCCCACCAGGTCTTTGGTGCTGGTAATCCCCGAACCGGCTCGCACCACCAGCTGAGCCGGTGCACCGTACAGGTAGGAAACGGCCAGAACGTTTTCGTATTTTTTGGTATCGTTTTTCAGTCGCCCGTTTCTGCCAAGATAAACATGTCCAGAATAAACCACTCCCATCTGGGATCTGCCTGCATTTATCTTACGCAGATTTTCAACCGATCCGGCCGATGACTGGGCCTTGACGGTGAAATCCTTTATCTCTTTTACCGGCCCGTAGACCTGAACCGCGTTAGCGACAACTTGAAATGTGCCGCCGGCAGGTCCGCCACCAAAAACGATGCGTTTGGCGGCGTTCGCATTGAGCGAAACACTCAGTAGCGCCACGATCAAGGCGCTGCTAGTCAAGACCAGGGGGTTGCATGTTTTTTTCATGATTCGTTCCTCTATATTCACGCATTCAATGATTGCTATGCCGTGTTTACCTCAGCGCAAGTCAATACGTACAACATGATTGTCCAGCTCAAAAGAATGCCATTGCTCCGAAATGGCCAATCCGCCAAGCCTTTACAAAACCGCAACTTGCACGGGCGAATGGGTTCGGGTGCGGTCTCTATTCTACGAAACCAATTGACGGTCGAGGAAAGAGACCACAAGACTACTGACAGACGATTGATCTAGCTCAAGAGATTCGGCAATATAGATATCGCGTCTCATAGGCTTGCAGGTCGGAAATTGACCGCTGGTCGCGCTCTACGACCCGACCGGACCGCGGCCGTCTCTCGTCGTTTGACTTGCTGGCAACTGTGCACCTATTCTTATGCGTAAAGGTCTGAATAGATCAGACGTTCCCTCAATAATTGGGCGCCGCGTTCTGTGTGGCGCTATTCACTCAGGAGGACTTAGGTCATGCACAAAGCCCTAATATCGATATTGCTACCCGCGGCCGCGATAATCGCAAGCGGTCCACTGAATGCGGCTTCGGGCCTCAGGTGTGAGGCGAAGCTCTCGGGTGCGCAGGAGACCGCCAACGTGCAAACGGATGCATCGGGGAATCTCGTGGTAAAGTTCGACGCGGCGTTCACGAAAGTCGACGTGCGGCTGAGGGTGCGTGGAGGTCTCGACGCCAATCGAGCTCACTTTCACTGTGCACGGCCCGGCGCGAATGGTCCCATTGCTTTGGGCCTCTTCGATCCGGGCCCGCTCATTTTCGATGGCCGAGTCGCCCGCGGCACGCTTCTCAACGAGGATTTCAGCGTTGCCGATTGTGTCCCGACAGCCGAGCGCCCGGTCAATAATATCGCGGCGCTGGCATTCGCCATGCGTGACGGACTCGTTTATATCAATGTCCACACGCCTGCCAATCCCGGCGGGGAGATTCGAGGACAAATGTTGTGCAAAGACCACCATGAAGGTGACCGTCACGACCACTGACAGTTACTCAACCACGTCATCTTCAACACCCCGCTTCGGCGGGGTTTCTTTTGCTATGCGAATGTCCGCTAGTGAAATGATTTAGAGGCACAGGCCATCTAATTTCGCGCGTCCAACAATTTGTCGCTCTGGCTCTAGCCTAGATCGGGGACGGCGTGGGACCGGCGGCAACCGATCCCTGCAGTGTGTAAACTAAATGATGGTCCCGGGCCCGTTCAAAATGCATGTTGCGTGGGCCGGTCTCAACCGATCGATGCAACACTTTATCTTAGAGAGGAAAAATGGAGGTGTTGCAAATGAAGCGTATCTATCGTCCAGGCTTGACATCAGCACAGAAGACGGAGATGTGGGAGCGCGACAGCGTGGCGAAACGCTGAAGTCGATTGGGCGGGTGTTTGTTAAGCCCTCGTCGTCTATTTGTGGGCAGCTGTCAACGCACGGCGCCATAGGTTATAGATCTAATTGGCGATGGTGGGAGTCTTCAGCTAACCGGTCTCAGGGAGTTTTCTCACGCCGAAAGCGCACCGCATAGACGAGTTTGCAGCAGACTGAGTTGATTTGCACCGAATACTGACCCGGGTTTTGCATTGAAAATTGGCCCGGGTTTGGGAAGCCAGAGTAGGGCACGTGCCCCCAATACCCTCGACCTCCTCAAGCGTGGGTCAGCAGTGACAAGAATTAGAGATTTCAACTGCTTCGAGTTTTCGGGAACAACAACTACTTCGAGTGCTCGGCCAGATAGAGCCAGGTGTCTAGGACCGAGTCCGGGTTCAGCGACATACTCTCGATGCCCTCATCCAGCAACCACTGGGCGAGATCAGGGTGATCCGAGGGACCCTGTCCGCAGATGCCTACATACTTGTTCTGTGCACGGCAGGCGGCGATCGCCATGGCCAGCAGTCTCTTCACGGCCTCGTTCCGTTCATCGAACAATGGCGCAATCTTTGCCGAGTCCCGGTCCAGACCAAGCGTGAGCTGCGTCATGTCGTTGGAGCCTATCGACATGCCGTCGAAGTACTGGAGGAAATCTTCTGCAAGCAACGCGTTACTCGGCAGCTCACACATCATGATGAGCTTTAACCCCTCCTTGCCGCGCTCGAGACCATTGGCCGCCAGGAGAGCGACGACCTGTCTGGCCTCCTCCACGGTCCGCACGAAGGGCACCATGAGTTGGACGTTATTGAGGCCCATTTCGCCACGCACCCGCAGCAGCGCTCGGCACTCGAGCTCGAAGCAGGGCTTGAATTCTTCGTCTACATAGCGGGATGCGCCTCGAAACCCCAGCATCGGATTCTCTTCTACAGGCTCGTAGCGCTCCCCGCCAATCAGATTCGCGTACTCGTTGGATTTAAAATCCGACAGTCGCACGATCACGGGCTCCGGGGCGAACGCAGCAGTAATCGTACCGATGCCCTCGCTGAGCTTTTCTACATAGAAGGAGACCGGGTCGCTGTAGCCCGCCATATGCTCGTTGATGACCTCTCTTACATCTGGATCCTGCCGGTCGAACTCCAGGAGCGCCTTGGGGTGCACGCCGATCATGCGATTGATAATGAACTCCAGGCGGGCGAGGCCAACACCGTGATTCGGAATGGCGGCAAACGTGAAAGCCCGATCCGGGTTACCGACATTCATGGTCAGCTTTACCGGAATCTCCGGCAGCGTCTCGAGTTGAATCTGCTTTTCCTCGTATTGCAGCTTTCCCTTGTAGACGAAACCTTCGTCGCCCTCGGCACAGGAGACGGTTACCTCTGTTCCATCTGAGATATCCTCGGTGGCGTGACCGCAGCCAACCACTGCCGGGATGCCCAGTTCCCGCGCGATAATGGCCGCATGGCAGGTTCGACCCCCGCGGTTGGTAACGATGGCTGAGGCGCGTTTCATTACGGGTTCCCAGTCGGGGTCGGTCATGTCTGCCACCAACACGTCACCCGTTTCAATGAGGTTCATTTTCTCGACGCTGGACACGATCCGCGCGACGCCTGCGCCGACCCGCTGTCCGATACTGCGGCCACGGGCCAGAACCTCGGAGTGCTCCTTGAGCGAGAACCGGACCATCACCTGTCCCGCGCGGCTCTGTACGGTCTCCGGGCGCGCCTGCAGGATATAGAGCTGGCCGTCTTCCCCATCCTTGCCCCACTCAATATCCATCGGCCGGCCGTAGTGTTTTTCGATGAGCACCCCCTGCCGCGCTAGAGTCTCAATGTCCTCATCCGTCAGAGAGAACTTTTTTTGGTCTTCGGTCGACACATCAACGGTCGCTACGCGTTCCTCTCCGTTTGCGGCATAAACCATCTTGATGGCCTTGTTTCCGAGATTACGGCGGATGATGGCACTGTGGCCGGTGGCAAGAGTGGGCTTGTAGACATAGAACTCGTCTGGGTTTACCGCGCCCTGAACGATGGTCTCTCCGAGTCCGTAGCTCGAGGTGATGAAAACAACATCCCGGAACCCCGACTCCGTATCCAGCGTGAACATGACGCCGGACGAGGCCAGATCGCTGCGTACCATGCGCTGTACGCCGACCGACAGAGCGACCTGACGATGCTCAAATTTCTGATGGACCCGATAGGCGATCGCCCGATCGTTGAAAAGCGATGCGTAGACCTCGTGGATTGCTGCAATCACGTTGTCCAGCCCGCTAACATTGAGCAACGTCTCCTGCTGACCTGCAAACGATGCCTCGGGAAGATCCTCAGCGGTAGCCGAAGAGCGAACCGCGACGTTGATGTCGTCCCCATCTCGTAGACGTTCCCACTCGGCCGCGACAGCATCTTTCAGCTTGGCGGGTAAGGGCGCTTCCATGATCATTCGCCTGATTTCGGCACCCGCCCGGGTGAGCGCAGGCAAGTCGTTCACGTCCAACTTATCCAAGAGTTCATGGATCCTGTCGTCGAGCCCGTCCTGGCGGAGGAAGTCCAAGAACGCTGCAGCCGTCGTCGCAAACCCGTCCGGGACCCGTATGCCCAGCTGATCCAGGTTGCTAATCATCTCGCCGAGGGAGGCGTTCTTTCCGCCGACTCGATCGATATCCTCCTTTCCGCTATCAGCTAACCTGATGACGTAATCGTCCAAGCTATACTCCCGAGCAGCCCAGAACAATATGGACCACCCATTGTGACGCAACGAACGGTATTCTTTGTATCCGATCAGACCGGCGTGACCGCAGAGACACTGGGGCACAGCCTGCTCACGCAGTTCGACGGGGTCGAGTTCAAGCCGATAACTGTGCCATTTGTAGATAGTGTTGACAAGGCGCTCGAGGTATCCAGAAGAATAAATCTCAACGCCGAGCAAGCGGGTGTTCGGCCCATCGTGTTTACGAGCTTTGTGCAGGACGAAGTCCGAGCCCCATTGCTCGAGTCGAAGGGCCTGGTATTGGATTTTTTCGAGGCGTTTCTCGGGCCTTTGGAGGCTGAACTCGAAGCTCAATCTTCCCATACGCTCGGCAAGGCACACGGTATGGCCGACGTCACGAGCTACAACTTGCGAATCGATGCAACCAACTTTGCAATGGACGCCGACGATGGTCATAGCGTCCGACACTATGATCAAGCCGATGTGATACTGACTGGCGTTTCCAGATCCGGTAAGACGCCCACCTGTCTTTACCTCGCCCTCCAATATAGCGTCTTTGCCGCGAATTACCCGCTCACTGAAAACGATCTGGAGTCGGGGCAGTTGCCCGGTACCTTAAGCCCTTACCGCGAGAAGCTGTATGGCTTGACGATTGCTCCAGCGAGGCTGCGCCAGATTCGCCTCGAGCGTCGCCCGGTTGGCAGATACGCGTCCGCGCAGCAGGTGAGCTTCGAGCTCCGCGCGGCGGAGGCGCTGTACAGGAAGCTTGGGGTTCCGTTCATCGACACCACCTATTGCTCCATCGAGGAGATCGCCAGCACGATATTGAACGAGACGGGAATTGAACGAAGAGCCGGTCCGTGACCTATATCGCAACTCTTTTTGTCAAGTCTTTGTCCTCGTTGCACCCCGTCAGCACGAGTCGGACAGATTGGCCTGATTGAATAAGAGACACTTTTGGAGCGGAGTAATGGTACAGAAAAACGCTTGGGCGAGCTGCTTGCGAAGAACGAGGTTCTCTGACTCAGAAACGCAGCAAAGCGCTACATACCGGAGCAGATCCACAAACAGAAATCGAAGTATGACGCAGAGACCGCTTGCTCATCGACCCAGAAGGTGAGACTACCTCGACGCACCAACGCTCGGTTGCACTCCGACCAGTTACGGACGCGGCACTTGAATATGAAGTCGGATTTGCGCATCCGGCTATTCTACGGGGTGTCCTAAGGAGGTTGTGCACAACGCCGGTTGAAGCGGAAGCCTTTGACGTCGCGTAGATACAACTAGCACAGGCCGAATTCCCAGCGTCGGTTGGTGTACGTCAGTCGCGCAACCAGTTAGCGATCAGCGCATTGTCATCGCTCAGCTTCGCCTGGTAGCGATAGCAGGTCTCTGAAACATGGAAAAGGCGATCTCGTGTGTGACTCAGATCATTTTGAACGTACTCACCGAATGTCAGCATGTGAAACATGAGTACAATGTGAGCGTCTATTGGCGCTTTCAATAACTTGCGATAGCGCGCGATAGCCAAGTCACACGAAAACCAACAATCCAAATCTCTGCGCGAGCCGTAGCTAGCCGAAGTATTGAGGTGGGAGAATCGCGATGGGCACGTTTTTGCGGAAGTCAGCACTGATCACTGTCAGTGCATTGCTGACAGCATGTACGAATCTCGGTGTCGTATCTATAACACCTGTTCCTGACGCGGATGAGAGCCAGCGAGTACGGGTCGATATGAAGAAGCCCAATCGCCGGCAACGCCTCGTTGAATCGAAGCATACATATCTTTCTGCCATCGATGACCCAGTTAGGGAGCTACCGAAAAGCATCACAGAAAATTTCCACGTCGTTTTCCCCCATGCATCATTGCAAACACCCAGTGGTGCGCGTTCGAAGCCTCTTCGCCATTTTGGTCCTTTCAATGCCGGTTCAGACTTGTCCCAGATTCAAGTCCTGATCACCGGCCTGCTCTTCCATGGGTGGTACCACAACGACTTTTTCTCTAATCATCCTGATGATGCTGTCTTCGCGAAGTATTACCCTGGCGAGGATACTCCGGATCGCTCAATCAGCGAGACACCTACCGTCCAGCATGATCCGGGCACGTTTCCGGGCATCAGCGGCAACCAACCAGAGTCCTTTAATGACATTCTGTTATCGCTAGCCAGTATTCACTATACGAGTGCATATGGCGGCAGTATTCGCCTGCTATTTCGCTCGAGCGAGAATACTGAGTTTGAGGTGCGTCGTAACAACACGCTGTGGGACGTTCGTCGGTTAGAGATGTCGGTATATGTACAACCGGACCGCAACAAACTGGATCCAATACGACCTGGGGTTTTTGGAAATGCAGCATTTTGGCGCAAGCGCATCCATGCCGAGTTCCGGCCGGAGCGCGTGACGCAATACACGATCTCGGACGCAGGTACTGACAACCAGAAAATGGCGATGGTCTCCTCTCCTGCTATAGATGATCTGAAGGCCGCGTTGGCGATACTCGGCGATCGCGTCGAGCAGAACATTGCCATACACGCAGCGCGCTTCGCCCACGGCTTTCTGCAGAGCCAGTTCCAGACATTGATCGATGGCAAAGTGGTGGACAGTCTGGAAATTAGTGACGACTTTGTGGATATGGTAACGCGTGACCCACAACCGTATCTGTGGGTGCGGGCACGAATCGGAACTATCTGGAGCCAGGCCGACTATGTTCTTGGTTCATGCACGATATTCAATTGTGAAGGGGAATACGTAGTGGTTATTCACTCTTCCCGTGTTCGCAGCGACGGGGGTCTGGAGCCCGGGCGTACGCTTACCGAAGCGCTCGACCAGAATGGCGCCTCGTCCTGGCAATACTATGTCGGGCACGAAGCGAGCTTATGTGCAGACTTTCCGGCGGTCTCTTTCGATATTCTTGTAAGTGAGATCGATCCAAACAGTCGGTTGAATTTCCACCCCATTGGCAACTGGTGGCAATTCGACTGTGATTCCATCAGTGCGGCGATCGAAGCGGGCCGACAAACTAAGCTTGTGCAACAGTTGGATCAGTATGCGGTGTACTCGGGCCTCCTACACTCTGGCGACGATATTGGCAGCCTCTTCATGCAGTACAGTCTTATGCTAACTTGGCGATGACCCAACTACTGGACCCGGGCGAGGCGGAGGCGATTGTGCTCGCTGAGGAACAGCACGCTCGATTTCTGCTCATCGACGACGCAAAGGGCAGACGGGTCGCGAGCCGACACGGGATTTCGGTGGTGGGCGTAGCGGGTGTACTGCTTGCGGCAAATCCCGTGGAGAGTTCACCGCAGTAGGACAGATCCTCGAGGATCTGTCCCGGATCGGCTACCGGCTCTCTCCACAACTCATCGACGCTGTGTTGGATAGAGCAGGCGAGTAAGGGCGGCGAGTGCGGGGTCGGGAATTCGACGTGCCGGCTACGGTCTAAGTTGCCGGCTTTGCGGCGAGCATAATATCCATGCACCTCTGCTTGATTAAGAATTTCAGCGAAGAATGCACGAATGTGCTTGACGGTCGCGAAGTAATGGGTCGTTTGTGTGGTGCGTCCTTGTCCAACCCTACGTGACAGCGATCCTCGTGATAGTAACTAATGTAGCAACGTATGAGACGGACGAGATGGACGAGACGGAATTTGCCAAAAACGACTACGTGCTCGTGGCCACGGTAGGGAAGCTGTCCTTCCTAAAAGTTGGATCGTGGTCATGAATCATTTCGGTGGCAATCTTCACAATGCGGTTCTCGGCTTGTCACGGCATAGCTGAATCAAGTCTGCGATCCTTGCTGTGCCGACACACATGACAGTGTCTGCAGCGCCCCAATAGATCTTCAGGGTATCATCGTCCTCGGCCACGGCCCCACAGCTAAATACAACGTTATGCACGTAGCCTGTCAACTCCCAGGGGTCTTCTGGTGACACTATCCATTCGTCGGCGACACCCAGCACCGTCGCTGGGCTGGCAATATCGTGAAGCGCCACACCGAGCCGATAAACAGAACCGTCCATAGTGGGGAAAACACCATGAAAAAGATTCAGCCATCCGCCCGATGTTCTGATAGGCGTCGCTCCAGGGCCTATCTTCATTTGATCCCAATGATAAGTCATGGGGTTAATCACCGGCACTGATTCTCCCCAGTGCACCAGATCGGGAGACCAGGATAACCAGATGGACCAAGGATTAATCTCCGAGTGCGGTCGGTCCAACCGCGCGTAACGACCATCGAAAGTTTCCGGGAATATCACCACATTGCGCATGTCCGGTTCACTGATGAGCGATATTTTCTCAACGGTTTCGAAATCATGGGTTTTTGCAAGACCAATGCGCACGCCGAATCTGGAATAAGCGCTATAGGTAATGTAATAGGCGTCGTCTATAGAACAGATTCTCGGGTCTTCGACGCCGTACTCTTCGAATCGTGAAAAGCCGCCCGCCGTGGATGGCACCATGAATGGTTTGGAATCCACTTGAAAGTCGTAGCCGTCATCGCTCCTCGCAATGCCAATAATGGATCGTCCGTTGTGCAGGTGGGAGCGAAACAGCAGAATGTAGCGGCCTTCGAACTTAGTTGCTCCCGCATTGTGAACGGTCTCGACGGGGTAGGGGATATCGTGTTTGGTGAGGATAGGATTACCCTCATACCGCGTAACCAATGATTTAATGTCCATTATTTGTGTTCAACTTCAGGATCTCCTGGTATACACGAACGTAGTCGCTTGCCATTCGGGCGCGCGAGAAGCGCTTCTCGACATCCTCTCGACAGGCGGATCTGTCGAGTGACCGCACTGCGGCCACGGCTTCCACGGCTTGTTCGACGTCGTCAACGATGTAGCCGGTCTCGGCGTGTTTGACGATTTCCGGAATCGAGCCAAGGCCAAATGCGATGACTGGTGTTCCACACGCCATGGACTCCACCAGACTCAAGCCGAAAGGCTCGTTGAAGCTGATAAGGTGTAACAGCGCTAACGCCCGACCCAGTACTTCTGAACGTTGCTTTGGTCCCACAGCACCCACGTACTCTACCCCGCCACCGGCGAGGTAAGGTTTGACTCGAGAATCAAAGTAGTCCCGGTCTTGGATGATACCCGCGATGATCAGCTTTATGCCCACGCGCTGCGCCACCTGGATAGCTTCGTGGACGCCCTTCTCCGGATGGATTCGACCGAAGAACAAAAGGTACTCTCCGTGAGTTTTGGAAAAAGAAAATTGAACAATATCAATACCATGATGAATGGTGGCGATGTAATCCAGCGCCGGTGATTTGTCTGCCTCGCTGATCGCAACGTAGTGGCTGCTACCATTGTATTTCTCGTAAACCGGAAGGATTGACGGTGATGAGAAGCCGTGGATAGTGGTCAATACCGGCGTGTCGATGAGCTTGGAGTAGGTCAGCGGCAGAAAGTCGAAGTGATTGTGAATGAGATCAAAATCGGCAGAACGCTCGAAGACCTCGGCAATGTGCAGGCACTCCGCGACCTTCGGATTAACTGAAAGGTCCTCCGAATAAGGATGCGGACACACGGCGACCAGCTTCCCGCTGGTGTGGGAATCGCCAGTTGCAAACAATGTTACGTCCAGGCCCCTTTGCACCAATCCCTCTGTGAGAAGGTTCACCACGGCTTCCCATGGCCCATAGTGGCGAGGAGGCGTACGCCATGAAATGGGGCTGAGAACAGCGACTCTAATGGTCATGATCAGAACGGAATTGCTTCCAATCCGTGAATTACAAATCAAGCTTATATTGGACTGTGCCGCTATACTTCGTGGCCGTGTTGGCTCATATCCAAAGGCGAGACTCATTGTCAGTCAGATTACATTGATGCGCAATCGATCATGAGAGCGAAAGAACAACGCAGGCCCCTGATCAAACGGCGTCCAACACTGCTGAACGCCGAGAGCTCACGCGTTATCACGCGGCCGCATATTCCAGGCGATCGGGCGCGGATCAAAATCTTGATCACGCGGGTCTTGAAGCTCAGCGACGATGATGTACATCATCTTCTGGAGAACGTGTTCGACGAGTTTTCAGCGCGCCACCGAAACTTCAGGCAGGCTCTGGAGAGGAACTTCGAACGTATCTCGGAGAACGTACCAAAACGCGTCACTTTGACGGCCGAGCAGCGTCTCCTGCTTGGCGCGTACGTTACTTCTGAGTACTCGGTCGAGGCTGCAGCACTCTTTAACCCCTCTATAGTACCCCACCCTGACCAGAAAGGCGTAGACAAGGGATCACTGCGATTCGTCATGAGCTTTAGAGGAACAGGCGAGGGCCATGTATCCTCCATTGAATTCCGCAGTGGGATCGTTGACGAGAACTGCGATATCTATTTCGATCCCGTGAGTCAGTATGTGGCGACGCCTGAGATGCATACGGAGCCCACCGTCTATCAACGCGTTCACTTTCAGCGCAAGCTGGAAGAACTCGGAGCACGCGACCGAGTCATGAATCATCTTTTGGAGGATCTGGGAGAAACATTCACGTTCGAGGAGTTAGAAGTCCGGATAAAGGATCTTCGCTCGACCAAGTATCGACTAAAACACAAACAGCACACGATTGACACCGCGTTGTGGTTGGCCCGGTCCAACTACGAAGTGGTTTTTCTTCCCGATCAACCAATCTCTGAGAGAGTGCTGTTCCCAGTGTCGGAGAACGAATCGGCGGGCATCGAGGACGCGCGGTTTGTCCGCTTCGTCGATGATGACGGGTCAGTCACTTATTACGCCACTTATACGGCTTATAACGGCTCTGAGATACTGCCTCAGCTGCTTGAAACTTATGACTTCTTGACGTTCAAGATTCATACATTGAGCGGCAACGCCGTGCAGAACAAAGGCATGGCGTTGTTTCCCAGGAAGATCAATGGCCGATTTGTGATGTTGTCACGCCAGGACGGTGTGAACAACTACATCATGTTCTCGGATAGCCTGCGTTTTTGGAATAAGGCGGATCTCCTGCAAGAGCCCGTTCATCCTCTGGAGTTCGTTCAAGTCGGCAATTGTGGCTCACCGGTGGAAACGCCTGAGGGGTGGCTTGTGCTGTTTCATGGGGTCGGTCCCATGCGCAAATACAGCGTCTGGGCCGAGCTTCTGGATATTGACGATCCGTCGAAGGTTATCGGCCGACTCGATGAGCCGATTCTGACGCCCGATGAACACGAACGAGACGGGTATGTACCCAACGTGGTCTATAGCTGCGGAAAAATGATTCACGGCGACACGCTGATTGTTCCCTACGGCATCGCTGATCAAAGGTGCAGAGTCGCCACCGTCCAGATTCCAAGACTCCTGTCACGGCTCAAAGCAACTCAACAGACTTGAGTCGCATACCAGAGCCATCAGCCGTATTGTTTTCGAGCTCTGGCACCTGCTCGTGGTTTTTGCTCATCGTGGACCCTCGGAGATCGTATAGGGCGAGTAGTGAGAGGATGTAAGAGAGCGTCGATTCCGCCCCCTGATTCTCATTCACACCGTCCTTCTGAAGCCCGTCACGGCAGCCGCCGCCGGCATCGTCGTAGAGCTTTGACTGTCGATCGTTCCTGCCCAGATACCAGTCGAAGCATGTGTTCGCCAATGCAATCCATTCCTCGCCCTGGGTGCATTGATACGCTTCAATACAGGCATCGATCATGGCGGCAGCCTCGAGGGGTTGTTGATCGTACTGGGCTTTGGAACCCGACTTTAGGAACCACCCCTGGTTGCCAACCGGTGCAAACCATCCACCGGATGGATCGATCTGAACATCTCTCAGCCATTTGAGGACATCGATGCCGAGGGATACCATGTCATCATTGCGGGTGGCCCGGCCACAGGCCATTAGTGCCTGCGGCAAACGAGCATTGTCGTAGGCGAGTAGATCTTCGTGCCAATTCCAGTCTTCGGTAGCGTAGCGCATAAACCGGCTGCTAAGTCTTTCGCCAAGGGACTGCAGGATCTTCCAGGCTCGCTGGTCATCGTCGTTGCGCCGGAGGTATGCCTGAATGCCAAGTATGGGAAACGCGATGGCGCGGGAGTCGCCAAAGGTCTCTAGTGCAGACAGAGCGCTATTGAAGAGCTCTGACGCGACCGCAGCCTGACCACTGCTACGTCCTAGACCCGCCGTTACACCCAGCGCCCATAAAGCCCGCCCGTGAGAATCCTCGGAACCAACTTTCTCGAGCCAATTACGCTCGTAACTCATGAAGTTACGAAATCTGCCGGTGTCAGAGTTGAACGCGTCGTCCAGAAAGCTCAGGTAGACAACAGCCAGATCTTCCACGGAATCATCCGTTCTATTCAAATCGCACGCCCTGGTTGCGACAATCAACGCACGCGCATTGTCATCGACACAATAGCCATGGGCGCGGTTGGGAATAGTGAACTTGGCGTGTTGCAAGACGCCGGTATCATCTGTCATCAAGCGGAGATGCTTCAGATTAATCTGTGGCAATCGTCGTTCGCGCTGACTTAGCGTGTCCAGTACCGCGAGTTCGGTTGTACGCGATCGCTGAGTCTTGGTTTGTGAGAACAGTTCCAGATAGCGACGGCCCATCTCCTTCATCACCATCGGCCGACAGTACTGATAGGCAGCCCGCCGCATCTCGAGACGTTCCTCTGGACGGTCCAGAAGATAGTTGATCTCGCGCGCTAAAGCTCTGTGATCCTTGAAAGGAACTAACTTTCCTCGACCATCAGCCAACATCTCCTGTGCATGCCAATAGGGAGTCGATACGACTGCCTTGCCCGCCCCGAGAGCGTAGGCCAGCGTGCCGGAAACAATCTGGGCTTCGTTCAGATAAGGGGTGACATAGATGTCCGCCGCCCGAATGATTTCTAGTAAGTCATCACGCTCCAGAAAACGGCCATGGAACACGATGTTGTCGGCGACGCCTAACTCTTTTGCCCGAAGGTGCAAACTCAGGCGATAGTCCTCTCCGTTCTCGGCCCCCATATGTGGGTGCGTCGCCCCAACAACGAAATAGAGTACTTCCGGATGGGAGCTGACGATTTCCGGCAAGGCATCGACCATATACTCGATACCCTTGCCTGGCGAGAGCAGTCCGAAAGTGAGGATTATGATCTTGCCATCTGCGACGACCTTGCTCTTGCACGGATCCGAATCCAGAAATGGTACATCCGGGATTCCATGGTGAATCAGAGCGATCTTGGATTCGGGTACGTGATACACATCTCGAAGAAAGTCGCCACCCCGCTCACTCATTACCACCAATTTTTGGGACAATTCCGAGAGCCGCACCATAATTTTGCGCTCCTGCGAGGAGGGATCTCTTAGCACAGTGTGCAAGGTCGTAATCACCGGAATTTTCAGGTTTTGTACGAGCTCAACGATGAAGCCACCTCGTTGACCACCGAATATGCCGTATTCGTGTTGCAGACAGACTACATCGGGATCCCGCAAGTTTAGAAAACCGGCGGCGAGACTATATTCGTTCAATCGATCCTGACCGATCTGAAATCGCACGGTGGGTGGATACTCATAGCCCTCAGGACGGTCGTTCATAGCCACGATCGAACAGTCGATATTCGGGTCGTTGTCGAGAATCGCGGCGGCGAGGTCGTCAGTGAATGTGGCGATGCCACATTTCCTCGGCAGGTACGAGCCGATTAGAGCAATTGATTTTAACGAGGGCAGCATGCTGAAATGGCTCCGAGGATCTGGTCCTGTAGCTCGGTTGAGCCGACGTTGGGACTCAATCTGCAAGCTGCCGGATGATGAACGATGACTCGCCAACGAGTACCGTAATCGATAATCCTGCAGGAACTCGCTCGCGACGGCAATGATCTTACCACAGTCGTCGAGTCCTATCTCCTCTAGGCCCGTGCGAGCAGGCGCACTGCTCTAGCTCGGAACACCACTGACGAAAACTGTAGCCGTCTCCGGAGTGGACATCACATACGGTATCCCGTAAGGAATCAGAAACGATTATCGGCGCTCTAGATCCGGTTTCGAGCCGTCCCTGAGTCAATCTCACTTTCCTATCGAGCACGATCCCAAGCTCGACACCGTGGGCGCCGCCTGCAAAGAAGGCTAAGGCCCTATTGGATAGCCGGCTAGGTACATCTGTACGATTGCTTCTTCCACTGAGATGTCCCGCCGGCGGTGGCGCTCGATGATCGCCGTTTCACGGTCGCCACGGCTAGCCTCCGGCTACGCCTAGCCGTCAGCAGGCGCGCCTTGGTAGTTGTCGTGCGAGCAGTCCTGCACCCACTCGTGCACGTTATCCAGCATGTCGTTCATGCCAAACGGGTCGGCGGAGAACACATCCAAGAGTGAGGTCTGCTAACTCAAGGTTCGCGAGTATTTCGGGTTGCGGTAGCCATATCTTCCTCGCTCCTGCCGCTGCTCGCCAGAATACCGGACTGTTTGAGTGCACTATTGAGCAGACTGAAAACTTCCTCGCCATCTTCTAGTCCGAGCGCTTCCTCAGCGAGCGCCCACGCCCGTTTAGCAGTGAAGGTACGAATCACAAGTTTCACGCGCGAAAGCGAAGGCGGGCTCATGCTGAGCGCATCGACTTTCATGCCGAGAAGCACGAGAGCTCCGACGGGATCGCCTGCCATTTCGCCACACACGCTCACGGGGGTTTCTTGTTCGTGGGCGTCCTGGATAACCTTGTAAATCGCGTTGAGGACGGCCGGATGTAGAGCGTCGTGCGGGCTCGTTACCTGAGCGTTCGTTCTGTCTGCCGCAAGTATGTATTGGGTGAGATCGTTCGTCCCGATGGAAACGTAATCCACGCGTTGCGCCAGCGCTCTGGCCAGGAACACGGCAGAAGGTACTTCGATCATCACCCCCACCGGCGGTTTCGCCGTCGCCTGGCCGTCCTCCAAAAGCTCGCTATGAGCGCGAGCCAACAGCTCCAATGCCTCATCGAGCTCACTGACTCTGGCCACCATGGGAAAAAGTACTTGCAGGTTCTCGAGGCCCGCATTGGCGCGCAGCATCGCGCGCAGCTGGATCAGTAAAATCTCCGGGTGCGCCAGCGAGAAACGAATCCCGCGCACACCCAGAAAGGGGTTGTCCTCCACCACGGGGAAATACGAGAGGATCTTGTCGCCACCCACGTCGAGCGTGCGTACGGTCACCGGTTGCGGGGCGAAAGCTTCCAGTAACTGACGATAGTTCTGGTACTGTTCCTCTTCGGCAGGAAAAGCTTCGCGTAACAGAAACTGGTATTCAGTGCGATAGAGACCTACGCCTTCGGCTTCGCTGTTTCGCGCCAGGTCGATATCCGAGTCCAACCCGAGATTCGCGCACAAGGGCAGCCGAAAACCGTCGGGTGTTTGCGCAGGCGAATCGCGGTGGGCCTTGAGCTGCGCAGAGAGTGCTTTTTGCTCGCCGATCCGTCGTTCGAACACATCGACCGTTAGGCGGGACGGGTTCACGTAGATACGACCCTCATCACCGTCAACCACCATCGTGTGGCCCTCGACGAGACCAATTGGCAGCGATGAAAGGCTCACGACGGCGGGAATCCCCAAAGCGCGCGCCAAAACGGCGGTGTGTGAGAGGGTGGTGCCGTGCCGGCATACGATACCGACGAGTCGGCCAGCGGGCACCGACGCGATGTCTTGGATACTGACAACGTCTCCGAACAAGATGCATCGTTCCGGATAAGGTCTCGAGTTCTCATACTTTGACTGAAGGTGTACAAGGACCTGCGTCCCGAGCGCGCGAATGTCTTCTGCGCGTGCGCGCAGATAGGGGTCTTCCATTTGATCAAAGACCCGCGCATGGTCAGTAATGGTCTCCCGCCATGCTCCCGGGGCCCAGTTTCCGGCACGAATCCGCGCCAGCGTGTCTGCTGCCAACTTGTCATCGCCAAGCAACATAACGTACACGGTGAACAACTCGCGCACCTCGCTTGGCACGACGTCGGGTAGGCGATCGCTGCTGGCACGCAGCTCCGCTCGAGCGGCAACGATCGCAGCCCTGAAAGTTGTCTCTTCGGCATCGACGTCTTCGGGGTGGCGATCAGGCACAGACTCCAAGTTCGCCAGCGGATCGAGCAGCGTAGCAGTGCCGATGGCCACACCGGCAGCGGCCGGAACGCCTTGAATAAATCCCTTCTCCCCGGCTTCGCCTTGCAATAGCCTGGCGACTTCTTCGACCTTCGTCGCTTCATCGATGACTTTCGAAAGCTGCGCTGCGATCGTAACGAAGAACGACACTTCGTCCTTGTCGAACTCGCCATGTGCCCGCTTCCACGCCACCAGCACACCCAGGACGTCGCGATGGTGGATGAGCGGTACGCCTAGAAAGGTATCGAAAGGCTCTTCGTCTGTTTCAGGAGATGGTCGGTAGCGCGGGTGAGCCGGTGCATCGTTCACAACAACCAGCTCTCGACGTTCGCCCGCCAGGCCCACGAGGCCGGCCTGAAGACCTGATCGGGCCTGGCCAGTTGGTTCATCATTCGATCTATCCGATGCCATCAAGACATACTGACCGGCTTCGGGACCGGTCAAATAAACAGCGAAGGCATCGACAGGCAGAAACTCTTTGACTCGGCGAACAAGAATCGCCAGTGCTTCGTCGAGGTTCGATGCGGCACTGACGTTCCGCACAATCTCTTTGAAGTCAGTCAGCATCGCGCGCGCCTAGGGTGAATATGGCGAAGGCGTTGTGTTGCGGTTCGCAGCGAGGTAAAGGCCCCGCCCCAAGGCCCGGCTTGGTGCGGGGCATCAGAAATCGGAATCCCTTAAGGTGAATGAGAAGATGTGTGAGGCTTTGTGGCGCCGAGCATAAATCTTCCCCGCGACCGCGCAGATCCGATCGCGATTGACATCGAAGGTGTCGAGAAATCCGGCCTCATCTATCTTCGTTTCCAGACGGACCTTCGAGAGCGCGCTTTCTTCAACGACAAACGCGACCTCCAACGCTTGGTCATAACCCCAAAAAAGAACACCACGCCTCGTCTCGTCGTAGCTACGACTGGGATTGGGAAAATTGAGCGGCTCGGCTTTCACGTTTCTCTTGCTCGCCTTGGTCATCGGGTCTTGCTTCCGGGAATGGTTGGCTGCTCTTCGCGACCGCTCAATGTCTGCACGATCAACAGCGCGAAATTTCGGTTCCCCTTGAACCTGAAGCAGGGCCAAAGGCCGCAGACCGGTCGCCTGCGGTCAAATGCCAAGAATGCCAAGAAGTATTAAGGTGGCTGGACGCATAGCTGTCAGGAAGTCTTCGCCGGTTCTTTAGAAAGTCGTTCTGCGATTAGATCTATGCATTTTTCGGCGGTGGCGTGATCAGATTTCTCGCCGTCCGGCGTGTCAGCCCATGTGCCCTCTCGAATGTACTTTGTCTTGTTCCAGTCACCAGTCGCATCGTTGAATGCTGTCAGTCTAGACTCGAACCCTGACGTCCTCATCGTGAAGCGCTCGGCGCAAAGCTGGGCCATAACCTCACTCACTGCACTCGCGGCCATTTTTTTTGAAGTGACCGCTGCCGTGCTGTCGAGCTGGTAGCCGGGAAACCACTGCCCCCCGATTGCAAACAGCAGGAAGCCCGCAACAGCGGACCAGGCGGACCATTTCAGGCGGCGACTTTTGGCATTTTTCAGCGCAGACTCTGCTGCTCTGACCTTGTTCTCCGCGTCTCGCATTTTTTTTTGGAGTTCGGCAGTACTGTCGTTCATGACGCAATCCTCTCATGGTGTAGTTTTCTACTTATATCAATCTTATCCGCTTGTCGTCTGTTCGCCGGCGCACATTGCCGACGAGGGTCGGACTTGCCGACTATCTGGGGCGGTCTTCATCAGTTCGATCAACAGGTGACGGGTAATTGGACGTCGGTGACGCGTTGCACTTTGCACCTATGCACTCTCAGGGAAAATCTGGCTAAACAGATTGGACGATCGCCCGCAGGAGCATAGCCCGACTATGGTGCAAAGGCGATCGTTCAATACGTGACGCCAGATTTTTCCTGAGAAGCTAGGGACCATGTCGCCGATGCTGCCGGACCCGCAGTGACGGCTGGGCAGCGGGTTGACGAGCACGGAAGCGTTCTTCGTTCGATCGCTTGAAAGCAACGGAAGGAACAGACAAGTGGCGCTCCAGAATCTACCGAAACTAACTTGGAAAACGGAGACCGCGGTTCAACCCCTGGTCCTTTTGCTACGTGTGTGAACTAACAGACTTCCGCTCACGCGCGATTTCGATGGCCGCGTAGCTTAGCGCATCTTTGAGATTTTCGTATTTGTATCCCTTATAAAAGTACACTGTTCTCCGCTTGCAGGTAATACCGCCCTGCCCCAGCAATTTATTTTCTTCTTCGGTCATGCAAATCAGTTCTGACCCAGGAAAACTAAGCAGTTCAAGCGACGCTTCAACGAGGGACGCACTTGCCCTGTTGCTTGCGGTAAGGTCGATTACAATCCCAGTCGTTTCCGGAATAATCAAGGTGAGCGTTCTGTGGCATTTTCAAATCGACGCAAACCTCGTCGGCCGCTATGTACCCGCGCTCGCACTTCCAGCCGGAACCGTACGGCGATTCGGCCAAGTACCCGTTCTGTGGCACGGCGATGACAACGCAAACCATGTCGACCCGCCGATACCCACGGTCGCACTTCCAGCCAGGCCCGGACGAAGAGTCCGTCAAGTATCCATTCGGCGGCACGTCGATGGCAACGCAAGCCTTGGCGACGCGCCGATACCCACGACCGCATGTCCATCTGTCACCTCGGCGCGAGCTCAGATAGGCATTCGGAGGTACGTTGAAGGCGACGCAAGCCTCGTCGACTTCCCGATAACCGCGACCGCACTCCCAACCCCGTCCGTAGGACGTATGTGTGAGGTATGCGTTGGCGGGCGGGTGGACGGCTGCGCAGGTATCATTGACCTTTCGATAGCCTCGATCACAAACCCACCCGCTCCCATAGTGCTCTGCGCTCGCATTCGCGGGCACATCGACGGTACTACCCTGGGCCAGCACATGACCGAGCGGAACTACCAGAAGCCCAACAATAATCAGGGCATGAATGTATCTGGCATATGGTCGTCGCATTGCAGGCATCGGTCACTACTTCGTGTGATTGGGCCCTGTCCCGGACTTCTCTAGTGTCCAGGCGGCAACGTCCCGAGTGCGCTCCGGATGAGCTGCGGAGTTTACCAGCGTCTCTTGTTTTCGGTCATAACAATCCAACGTGAGAATGTCGTCCGACAAAACGTCAGAGAAACACCAAGACGGCGACGCCGAGACTTAGTGCAAGAATCATGAGCAGAGGCTGGCGGTAGTGTTCTAAGTGCATTTACACAATACCTTGGTGCGCATGCCGGGTTATTCCGACCTGACTCCGCTTTGTATCAAGTCGCCCGGTTAATGTCTGTGCGTCAGCGTACACTGGACTACGGCCGTGTGCAGGCACACGGGTCGGTCCGCTTGCTTTCCCGTGACGCTGCCTGCGGCCGTGCGCAGGTCGCCACAACAATACTTCCCTGTGCACGTCTACTTTCCGACGTCTGCAATCGTTTCGCTGCTCTATACCATGGAGAACGGCACTTCCGCCGAGATGGGGGTCGTCGGTTGCGACGGCGTGGTGGGTATCGCCGTGTTCATGCTCGGCGTACGCCGCGAGGGTGTCTCTGTGGCGGCGCATCGTCTCCAGGAACTAGGGTTGATTCGTTACAAACGCGGCCATATCACGATCGTCGACCGTCCTGGCCTCGAGTCCCAGGTCTGCGAATGCTACCAGGTTGTCAAGACGG
>Ga0224508_10001238_pt1 | contig 23172 bp, 27 predicted proteins | sample SF_Jan12_sed_USG_4_FD_170157 | JGI IMG/M metagenome (GOLD analysis project Ga0224508, IMG submission 170157) | Sediment microbial communities from San Francisco Bay, California, United States - SF_Jan12_sed_USGS_21 | ecosystem: Environmental > Aquatic > Marine > Sediment | place: USA... | reverse complement strand
GAGAACTTTTTCTCGATTTCCTGAGTCTCGTAACCGGGCATGTCCTTCTCGACGATGAAGCCCTTCACGCCTTCATCGGTCATGGCCCAGACGACAGCGGCGTCGGCGATCGTCGCATTGGTGATCCACATCTTGGAGCCGTTCAGAATCCAGTCATCGCCATCGCGTCTTGCATGCGTTTTCATGTTGCCCGGATCGGAGCCACCGTGCGGCTCGGTCAGGCCGAAACAGCCGATTGCTTCGCCACGCGCCATCGCCGGCAACCAGCGCCGCTTCTGTTCCTCGGACCCGTAGGCATGAATCGGGAACATCACGAGGCTGCTCTGCACCGAGACGAAACTCCGAAGAGCGCTGTCGCCGCGCTCGAGTTCCTGGCAAATCAAGCCGTAGCTGACGCTGTTCAAGCCGGCACAATCGTAGCCGTCAATGGAGGTGCCGAGCAGCCCCAGCTCGGCGACTTCAGCGACCAGCTGTCGAGGAAAAACGTGTTGCTCGAAGGCTTCCTGCATCAACGGGATCACCCTGTCGTCGACGAATCGTCCGACGGTGTCCTTCACCATGATTTCATCTTCGCTCAGTTCCGAGCGAACGTCGTACAAGTCGAGTGGATCAAGATGTTTCGCGCTCACGGCTCACGTCCTGGCGGGTAGTCGGGCGTTGATTCTAGACCAAGTAGCCTGGCGTGACACTGGTCCAGGACCCTAGTACGGGATGCCGAAACGTCGGTAGATGACCGACAGCAGCCAGGGCGGACCGATCATCATCAGCTGCAAGTCCTGCAGGACCGCACGAACGCCGCCGGCACCTCGCCGGCCCAGCCAGAGTCCGACGGTACCTGCAACCAGCAGGCCGGTGGATACGCCAAGCGCCGGGTATTCGGAGGCCGTCAACCACATTTGCAGCGAGGCTAGGCCGAGCATAAAGGGCAACATGCCGATCGCGATCGACAAGGAGATGATGAAATAGTAAACGGTTGCCGCCATCAGAAAGGCACTGCCCCAGTTGAGCAAAGGCGAGATTTCATAGAATTCCTCCGGGACAGGCAGGTACCACAGGAGTCCGACAGTGCCCACCACGACCATCGGCACGGCCGCCCAGTACACCCAGGGGTTGGTGAGGTCACTGTGATTTTGCTCGTATCGCAGCAGCCAGTTGTCGGTTTCGCTCATCGGGATTCTCGCCGGACAGCCCGTTATTCTACACGCGCAGTTCCCAAGCTGTGACGTAGCCCACAGTCCTGAGCTCAAAAGTGATTATTCTGCACACCTATTGAGTCAATTAAGTCTGTGTTCAGGTAGTCGGTGACTACAATACACGCATATATACCAGGAGCTGGAGGACAGGATCATGAATATTAGATCTCCGAAGATTGTTGTTGCACTGACCGTATTTGCAGTCTTTGTGACGGGCTGCAAGACCTTGGACCCGTATACGCGGGAAGAAAAAACGAGTAGCGCAACCAAAGGTGCGTTGATAGGTGCGGCGGCGGGTGCTGTTGCCGGCCTCATCTCAGGCGATGACGCGGTCGAGCGTAGACAACATGCCTTGATCGGTGCCGGCATCGGCGCCTTGGCTGGTGGTGCGATTGGCCACTACCAGGATCGGCAGGAAGCCGAGCTTCGTGCTGAACTCGAAGGCACGGGCGTCAGTGTTACGCGAATTGGCGACAACATTACGCTCAACATGCCGGGTAACGTCACGTTCGCGACGAACAGCTCGGATTTGAGCCCGGCGTTCTTCGACGTCCTGACTTCTGTGGGCAAGGTGCTCGGTGAGTATGAAAAGACGGTTGTCGAGGTTGCGGGCCACACGGACAGCACGGGTTCCGAGTCCTACAACCAGAGCCTGTCCGAGCGCCGCGCGAACTCGGTTTCGAGCTACCTGACGTCACAAGGCGTCATACAGCAGCGCCTGATCACCGTCGGTATGGGTGAGCTGCGGCCGGTTGCGGACAATAGCTCGACCAGTGGTCGTCAGGCCAACCGCCGTGTTGAGATCACGATGGTGCCGATAACCACCGGCTGATTTTCCCGGAAATACAGACAAGCGCGACCGCCAGAGATGGCGTGTCGCGCTTTTTTTTGTCACTCTGTAGATGTCTACCCCTGGGCGAATAACAAAAATGAACAAGGGTGTAGTTTGAGGAAACGATTCAACAGACGCGATACAGGCGACTGGATCGAGCTTACGGGCTTTGTGACGCGCCTGCTGTCGGACGACAACGACGGTTCGCGCCACCAGCGTTTCATCATCGATATCGGCGACCGAGCAACGCTGCTGGTGGCACACAATCTCGACCTGGCCAAACGCGTGCCCGTGGGAATGGGCGATCGGGTGCAGGTCCGCGGCATGTATGAGTGGAACGACCTGGGGGGGCTCGTTCATTGGACACACCACGATCCGCAGGGCATCGAAGACGGTGGTTATGTCCGTTACCGCAGGCGGGATTATCAATGACGCGGCAGGAAGCCTGACGAAAAAAGCCGCTCATCGAGCGGCTTTGTCATCGTTTATTTACTGTTGACTAGACGACCATCGCGTTCCTGAGTTTCTTGATTGCGTTCGCCTCCAGCTGCCGGATACGCTCGGCCGAAATACCATACTCTGCAGCCAGCTCGTGAAGGGTCATCTTGTTCTCAGTGAGCCAGCGTTTCTCAAGGATGCGGCGACTCCTGTCATCGAGGATCTTGAGCGCCGATGCCATGCGGGCCATTGCGTCGGTATTCCAGTCCGCAGTCTCGACGAGTATCGCCGGGTCAGCATCCGGACTCGGCAGATAAGCGGCAGGTGTGAAATTGCGATCGTCGTCTGCGTCCGGTGCCGGGTCGAAGATGGCATCGCGGGAATGCAGGCGCTTCTCCATTTCGTTGACTTCCTTCGCACTGACGCCGAGGTCCTTGGCGACCGCCGCGGTCTCGTCTGCCGACAACCAGGCAAGGCTTTTCTTCGCTTTGCGAAGATTGAAAAACAGTTTGCGCTGCGCCTTGGTCGTTGCGACTTTCACGATGCGCCAGTTCTTGAGAACGAATTCGTGTATTTCTGCACGAATCCAGTGGACGGCAAATGACACGAGGCGCACGTCATAATCCGGATCGAAGCGTTTCACGGCCTTCATAAGACCGACGTTGCCTTCCTGAATGAGATCGTTCAAAGGAAGACCATAGCCTGTGTAGCCCTTGGCGATGTGAACGACAAAGCGCAAATGCGCCATGACCAGGTCACGCGCAGCCTCGAGGTCTCCATCCTCGCGGAAGCGGTTGGCCATGGCCTGTTCATCTTCTTTCGAAAGAACAGGGATCGATCCGACGGCCTGAATGTAGGCGTCCAGGCTGCCTACCGGTCCTGCCAGTACAAGATCGTGATTGAATTTCGCAATAGCGTTTGTCATCTACTACCTCCGTGGTGGCGCATGATTTTAGCACTCGCGATGTTAGAGTGCTAATAACAATAAGAGTTCCTAACGCCTGGAATTGCTATTAGTATTAAAAACAAGTAGTTAGAAGCAACAGGCGCCCAGGTATTATGTTTAATAGCTAGCGTGGTTCGATGCGCCGCATGTGTCGTGCGGCTGTAAGCCACGAGCCAGAAAGGCCCAGGAAGATACCAACGCCGATGATCGCGCCACCCTCCGCCAGGCTGAGCGACGCGATGGCAATGTTGCTCTGGTAGAGCCCCGCCAGGCGTGCGACAGGGCCGTCGAGCATATACAGGCCGGAATAAACCAGGGCCAGGGCCATCAACCCGCCAAGCAAGCCATACCAGAAGCCCGTCCAGAGAAAAGGCCGCCGAACAAAGGCGTTTGTCGCACCAATCAGCTTTGTCACTTCAATTTCATCGCGACGATTTTCAATGTCCAGGCGAATGGTGTTGCCGATGATGACGATGATAGCGACGCCGAGTAGTGCGGCCCCGATCGCAATCGCTTGCCTCACGATATCCAGAATCGCGTGGAAACGCCGGACCCATTCGGTGTCCACCTGCACGTGTTCGGTCTCCGGCAGATTGGTGATTTCCTCCTGCAACAAAACAAGGGACGCGCTGGTATTGCCAGGACCCGGACGTACGACGAGCGCGTGTGGCAGCGGGTTATCGGACAGCTGATCGAGCGCTTCAGCAAATCCCGATTGCTGTTTGAACTCAGCCAGCGCGTCGTCTGCGGAAATAAGCTCGACCGTGTCCACGTCAGCCCGCTGACCGATGAGCCGAGCAAGTTCCTCGGCCTCCCCCAGCGGCAACTCCTGTTTCAGGAAAACCGAAAAATCGAGCGCGTTATCCCAACTGCTGCTGACAGACCTCACATTCTTTACGACGAGACTGATCGCGGCCGGTAGCGCCAGTGTTACGGCAATCACGAGAATGATCATCAGGCTGGAAAACGGCTGGCGTACAAGCCGACCCAATGAACCAATGGCCGTACTCACATGTCGCGTTGCCCAGATGGAGACTGGCCCCGAAGAACGCACAGGCGCGACGGCCTCGGCATGGCGGTTCACTACCACGGTTCGTCTTCCTGCTGAAGGCGGCCTTCCTCCAGTGGAATGCGACGGCAACCGAGGCGGTCGATCAGCGAAATATCGTGGCTGGCAATCAACAGCGTAACGCCCACTTCGTTGAAGCGGCGAAATATCCGCATGACCTCGAGCGACAAGTCGGGATCAAGGTTGCCGGTTGGTTCGTCCGCGATCAGGAGTTTGGGCCGCGTCACAATAGCGCGTGCTATACCAACACGCTGTAGCTCACCCGCAGAAAGCGTCTCCGGGTTTTGTTTTTCCTTGTGCAGCAAGCCAACCTGATCCAGCGCCGCACGAACGCGCCGGCCCGCATCACGACGACTGACGCCGGCAATAACGAGAGGCAGAGCCACGTTGTCGAACACGGGACGGTCATAGAGCAGCTTGTGATCCTGAAACACCATGCCTATCTGACGTCGGTAGGCGGGTATCTTGCGGCGTTTGACGCGGCTCGTGTTCTGATTGTCGACGATGACCTGACCACCGGTCGGGCGCTCGATCAATGCAATCAGCCGGAGCAGCGTGCTTTTGCCCGCGCCGGAGTGACCCGTGACAAAGACCATCTCTCCTTTGTCTACCGACAGGTCCAGGCCTGAAAGCGCTTCCTGTCCACCGGGGTAGCGCTTGGTGACGTTTTCGAGTCGGATCATGGTCTCGTTTACTTCTTTTGCTCGCCGGATGCGAGGAGCGCATCGACGAATTCGTCCGCGGCGAAAGGCTGCATATCTTCGGCAGCTTCACCGATGCCAATGAAACGTACTGGTACCTTAAGCTTATTGGCGATGGCAAGCAGGATGCCACCCTTCGCACTGCCATCCAGTTTCGTCACTGTGATACCTGTGAGACCGAGCGCCTCATGGAATTTTTCGGCCTGTACGAGTGCGTTCTGGCCCTGGCTTGCGTCGAGCACCAGCATGATTTCATGAGGCGCTGTTTCATCCCGGCGCGCCACGATTCGCTTGACTTTGGCCAGTTCGTCCATCAGGCCCGTCTGGCTCTGCAGGCGACCCGCGGTGTCCGCCAAGAGCACATCGATGCTGCGCGCACGCGCCGCGTCCCAGGCGTCGAAAATAACGGCCGCAGGATCCGCCCCGGATTGCTGTGAGATGACGGGCACATCGTTACGCTCGCCCCAGGCCTGAAGTTGTTCTACCGCGGCCGCACGAAACGTGTCGCCGGCGGCAAGCATCACAGAATAACCCTCGTCCTTGAGTCGTCGAGCGAGCTTGCCAATCGTCGTGGTCTTTCCTGCACCGTTAACGCCGACCATCAATATCACGAACGGGCCGTCGGTTTGCCGAACGGACAGGGGTTCCTCGACAGGGACGAGGATGTCGTACAAAGACTTCCTCAGACCGTTCTGCAAGGCCTCTACGTCCTTGAGTTCCTTACGCGCGAGGCTCTTTTGCAGGTCGGAAATAATTCGCTCCGTCGTCTCAACGCCGACGTCAGCCATGACCAGCAAGGACTCCAGCTCTTCGAGCACGTCCTCGTCAATCTTCCCGCCCGGGGCCAGGTTCGCGAGATCGTAGGTAAGCCAGCTGTCGCCTCGATTGATGCGAGTGCGAAGACGTTTGATGAAGCCCTCACGCTTCTCGGGCTTTTCTTTTTTGCCAAACATGGATATTTAGTACACCGTCAAGGTGATACGGGTTCCTATAGCAGGAATAACATGCCCAAACGACACAACAAAGCCCGGTCAGGACGGCTGCGTATTGTAGCGGGAAACTGGCGCAGTCGTCTGCTGGATATCGCCGACGTCCCGGGTTTGCGGCCAACCTCGGAGCGGATTCGCGAGACCCTGTTTAACTGGCTCGCGCCGCGGATCAATGGTGCTCGTTGCCTGGACCTGTTTGCTGGTACCGGTGCGCTGGGCCTCGAGGCATTGTCGCGCGGCGCGGGCAGTACGGTTTTCGTGGAACAGTCAACGCGAGCGGTCAGCACGCTGAACGAGAATATCAAGACCCTGGCGGCGGAAGGGGCAACCGTCTGGCAGATGGATGCGCTTCAGTACCTTCTTCGCGAGCGCCCCGAACGTTTCGACCTGGTGTTTCTGGACCCGCCATTCGGGACCGACATGCTTGAAGAATTGTGTAGACTGTTAGCCGAGCGAAAGATGTTGGCGAACGATGCATGCATCTACCTCGAGCAGAGCCGATCGGCACCCGAGCCGGACCTGCCCGAAGGTTGGCACGTGCTAAAGAACAAGACGGCCGGCAATGTCCGTTATATGCTCGTTCAGCAAGCGACCTGACAGGACTTACCTGATGACAGTCTCTGCAATGTACCCCGGAACGTTTGATCCGATAACCCTCGGACACGAGGACCTCGTGCGCAGGGCGTCACGCCTGTTTGACAAGGTTGTTGTCGCCATCGCCGCGCACACGGGTGAAAAAGCGCCGATGTTTACGTTCGACGAACGTGTTGAACTGGCCACGGCAACACTGGGCGACATCAAGAACGTCGAAGTTACAGGCTACGACGGCCTCACCGTCGATTTCGCCAGGAAACATGATCTCGCCGCCATCATCCGTGGTCTGCGCGCCGTTTCGGATTTCGAGTACGAATTTCAGCTTGCCAATATGAACCGCCACCTGACAGAAGAAGTGGAGACGGTATTCCTGACTCCGACGGAGAAGTACACGTTCATTTCCTCCAGCCTCGTTCGCGAAGTCGCGTCACTGGGTGGCGATGTGTCGGAATTCGTGTCGCCGAAAGTGAAGCGGGCATTGCTTAAGCGTTGCGGCAGGGCCTAGGCTCATTCGAGCCTGTAGTAGCGGCTTTGCCCGACGGGCCGCAGAGTGAGCCGCGATTCCTGTGCCTCTCAGGTTTGGCAGTGTTTACAGTAATACGTCGATCGCTGTCCCTGCACGATCGCCGTGATCGGCGTATTACAACGCCTGCACGGTTCATCCTCACGACCATAGGCTTCGAGCTGTTGCCGAAAGTAGCCTGCCTCTCCATCGCCACCGTAGAAGTCCCGCAAGGTCGTACCACCGGCCTTGATAGCCTTCGTCAGAACATCCTTGATTGCGTCAGCCAGGGCATCGTAACGATGTAATGCGATTCGTCCGGCTGCTCGTCGCGGATTGATGCCGGCCATGAATAACGACTCACTTGCGTAGATATTGCCGACACCAACAACGATCCGGGCATTCATAATGAATTGCTTTATCGCGACTTTTCGCCCACGGGATTTCCGCCACAGGTAGTCACCGTCGAACTCACTGTTGAGCGGCTCCGGTCCCAGGTTGTTTAACAGTGGATGCGATAGCGGTCTTTCGCTCCAGTGCAGGGAGCCGAAGCGGCGGGGGTCACGAAAGCGCAGCATAAGGCCCGAGTCGAATTCGATGTCGACGTGGTCGTGGACGCTCGCTGGCGTGTCGCTAGCAACGATGCAGACGCTGCCCGACATGCCGAGATGGAGAATTGCAGAGCCTTTCTCTGTATTGATCAACAGGTACTTGGCACGGCGGCCCACGGACGTGATGGTCTGACCAGGCAGGTTACGGTCTACGTCTTTCGCAACCGGCCAGCGCAGCCGGCGCTCGCGAATCACGACACGAGAGATCGTGCTGTCGACGATATGTGGTTCTATACCACGGCGGCTGGTTTCAACTTCGGGCAGTTCGGGCATGCGCTATTGTGACCCAATAAAAAGCCCGCAACATGGCGGGCTTTTTTAACAACAACAAAACCGCTGCTATTTAATCTTGGCTTCTTTATAAATCACGTGCTTCCGGATGGTCGGATCGTACTTCTTGGTCTGGATCTTCTCCGGATGCAGGCGCTTGTTCTTGGTCGTCGTGTAGTAGTGTCCGGTACCGGCGCTGGAAACGAGTTTGATTTTGTCACGCATAGTCGAATGCTCCGGCGCTTAAACGCGCTGTCCGCTGGCACGCAGGTCGGCCAGGACCTTCTCGATGCCGTGCTTGTCGATAATCCGAAGGCCTTTGTGGGAAACACGCAGACGCACGAAACGTTTCTCGGACTCGATCCAAAAGCGCCTGCTCTGCAGATTTGGCAGAAAGCGGCGGCGGGTTCTGTTTTTCGCGTGGGAAACGTTGTTGCCGCTCTGCGGCCGCTTCCCAGTCACTTGGCAAACCTTAGACATTGCGTTAAGTCTCTGATTTTACTAAAAGTCGCCCGCGAAGGGCGGGCAGAGAGCGAGACTTTATACCAGCGTCGATGACGCAATACAAGCGCCTGGCGGCGCGTGCCGAAAATAAGCCTCAGACAAGCCCGCGCCGGGCCAGGGAAGTGGCTATTCCGTCGCCGATAATCAGATGATCGAGGAGCCTGATATCGACCAGGTCCAGGGCGGACTTCAGCCGCTTCGTGATGCGTTCATCGGCCTGGCTGGGTTCGGCGACGCCCGATGGGTGATTGTGGGCGAGAATGACCGCCGCGGCATTGACGGCCAGGGCCTCCTTGACGACCTCCCGCGGGTAAACGGATGTCCCGTCTATCGTGCCCCGGAACAACTCTTCGAAACCGAGGACCCGATGCCGGTTGTCCAGAAAAAGACAGCAGAACAGCTCGTGGCCGAGATGTCGCAAACGGGCCTGCAGGAAAGCCTCGGTATCTGCCGGGCTGCGAATCGCCTCTCCACTCGGCAGAGACTGCGCGTAGTAGCGGCGCGCGAGTTCCGGAAGCGCGCGCAGGACGCCCAGCCGTGCGTGGCCGATGCCATCGCACGCCAGGATGTCCGCCGCGTCGGCGTGAAGCACGGCACGCAGGCTGCCAAACCGGTGTAGAAGCTGAATGGCCGCATTGCCGGTCGCGGCGTTGCTGCTATGCCCACTGATCACGGCGGTGAGCAGCTCGCCGTCGGTCAGTTGCTCGCAGATTCCATTCTTCATGGCCCTATAGTCATGGCTACCCCAATTTTCCGACAACGAATCAATCTGGCCGGGATCGCCGGTTTCGGTAGAAATGGCTGACGTCTACACGCTAAGCTGGACACCTGTCGTGTTACAGGGTTTTCTTCCGTGAACATCGTTCTTGGCATTACCGGTGGCATTGCGGCGTACAAGGCGCCCGATCTGGTCCGACGTCTTCGTGAACGTGGGGCCGAGGTGCAAATCGTCATGACAGCCTCTGCCGAGGAGTTCGTGACGGCAACCGCCCTGCAGGCCGTATCCGGCCGACCCATTCGGTCGAATCTGTGGGACAAGGAAGCGGAGGCCGCCATGAGCCATATCGAGCTCGCGCGTTGGGCCGACATTGTGCTTATCGCGCCCGCGACGGCCGAGGTGATGGCCCGCATCGTCAGCGGCGCTGCACCGGACTTGCTGACGACAATATGTCTCGCGACAGAAGCGCCCATCGCGCTGGCGCCGGCAATGAATCACGTGATGTGGAACAACCCGGCGACGCAATCGAATCGTGATGTGCTGGAGAATCGCGGCATTCATATCCTGGGGCCCGGCACGGGTTCGCAGGCCTGTGGCGAAATAGGGGCCGGCCGCATGCTGGAGCCGGAGACAATCGCCGCAACGGTTTGTGGCCTGAGTGTGGGCAAAGGAAAGGGCCTGCTGGAGGGCAAGTCGGTTATCGTGACGGCAGGGCCGACACGCGAACCGATCGACCCCGTGCGCTATATAACGAATCGCAGTTCCGGAAAAATGGGATATGCCATCGCGCGTGCCGCAGCAGCCCAGGGTGCCAACGTTGTTTTGATCAGCGGCCCTGTCAGCTTGCCGGCACCACCGGGTATGGAAGTACATCACGTCAATACAGCACAGGAGATGTATGACGTGACGCACGAACATGTCGCGAACGCCGATATCTTTGTCGCGGCGGCGGCCGTTGCCGACTACCGGCCAGCGAAGACGGAACAACAAAAAATCAAGAAGGATAAGGAAACGAGCAACATCGACCTTGTCCGTTGCCCCGACATCCTGACATCAGTCGCTGCCTTGCGCATGCCGCCGTTCACGGTTGGTTTTGCGGCGGAAACGGAGAAAGTCGAGGACTACGCACGCTCGAAACTGGAAAAAAAGAAACTGGATATGATTGTCGCCAACCAGGTCGGTGACGATCGCGGTTTCGATCACGACGAAAATGCGCTTAACGTGTTGTGGCAGAATGGCACGAAGGAATTTCCGAAAGCCGCCAAAGCCGAACTTGCCCGCGACCTCATCGAGCTGATCGCGGAGCGCTATTTCGCGGCGCGCGGCGCAGACACCGAACCTCGACTCACGGTCATATCCAACAAAGACTGAAGGACAAGACGACTTGCGATCCATTGAACTGAAGATCCTCGATCCGCGCGTCGGGGATACGATTCCCCTGCCGCACTATGCGACCAGCGGTTCCGCCGGACTGGACATGCGCGCATGCATCGACGAACCGATTGCCGTGGCGCCTGGCGAAACCGTGCTGGTACCGACCGGCATGGCGATTCACGTGGCTGACTCAAATCTCGCGGCTGTGTTGCTGCCTCGATCAGGTCTTGGGCACAAGCACGGACTCGTACTGGGCAACCTGACCGGGCTGATCGATTCCGACTACCAGGGACAGGTGTATATCTCCTGCTGGAATCGGGGCTCGAAGAGCTACGAAGTGCAGCCCGCAGAGCGCATTGCACAACTGGTATTCGTACCTGTGGAGCAGGTCGAGTTCAGGGTTGTGGATGAGTTTGATCAGAGCAACAGGGGTGCCGGCGGGTTCGGTCACTCCGGCACGGCATGAAAAAGCCGTCGGCTTATTCGATTCCCTTCAGTGTTTTGAAGCGTGAAATATCGCCATCGAAGCGCGCAACAATCTGTTGTTCGTCTGCCTGAAACTTCTTCAGATTGCGTTCGTGTCGAACGATAATTTCCTTGGTTGAGCGAAGATCTTCTGCGAGCTCGCCGCCGATCATCGGCGCATCCGGGTCTTCGCTATACGGCTGGAAATGTGCCGCCTCGCTCCTCAGCTTCGCCATCCGGCGTTCGAGGTTTCTGAGATAAAGTTCGGTGACGCGCGACTGCGCCTTGAAGAGCTCTACGCGGCGATCACGGTGCATTAGAATCTCGTCAACCGAAAGATAGGTGGCAAGCAAAGCCCGATCTCTGCGACGCTGCAGTTCGATGGCGGCCACGCGCTCTTTCTCAAGGCGTTCCGCCTCTAGCTGTTCGGGTGTTTTCTTGCCCGCGAGATTTTCGACGGTCACGCCGTGAGTATTGAGAACCTCTTTGGGCAGCTCGGCGTACTCGGCCGGGATGCTGTCGCCGTAATGCGTGACGCCGTCTTTGTCTGTCCACTTGAAGACTTTGGCTTCCTGCGCGAGGCTCGCGAGGGGCGCGAGCAGCAAGATTACAAAAAAGAGATTCAACTTCCGCATTATTCAAATATGCCAGCAAATTCAAACGCAAGACCGGGACTGGTTCTCGTTATTAAACCTTAATATGTCAATCGAGGCTTGTAAACCGCTCGTTCACGCCCGGTTATCAAGCACTTACGAAATTACGCCGTATTGCTTACGATAGCTTAGGACAGGTGTGAGGTACTGCTCATATTCGCTTGATTCCTCCAGAATATCGATCAGATCATCGAGTTGGACGATGCTGATAACCGGAATTCCGAGCGATTGTTTCAATTCCTGCACAGCCGAATAAGGCCCCTGGCCACGCTCCTGGCGGTCGAGCGAAATGACCAGCCCGGCGATCTCAGCACCCGCCGACGAAATAATCTGGTAGGCCTCTCGCACCGCGGTGCCCGCCGTGATGACGTCGTCGACAATCAGCACGTCACCGGACAACGGCGCGCCCACGACACTGCCACCTTCGCCATGTGCCTTGATCTCTTTGCGATTAAACGAGTAAGGAACATCTATATCGTGATGTTCGGCGAGTGACGCGGCCGCGAGCGCCGCAAGTGGAATGCCTTTGTAGGCCGGTCCGAAAAGCATGTCGAAACGGATTTTCGATTCGGCAATTGCCGATGCGTAGAAGCGGCCGAGTTTTGCCGCCGCGTAGCCGGTATTGAAAAGGCCGGCGTTGAAAAAGTAGGGGCTGACGCGGCCGGACTTCAACGTAAATTCGCCAAAACGTAATACGCCGAGTTCCAGTGCCAGTTCGATAAATTCCCGCTTGTACCCACGCATTCGATTGGTCTTCTGTATCATGGCCGCGACCACGGCAAGTATGACACAGGAGGTGGTAGTGTTTCGCGTTATCAGCCTGAACGCCAACGGCATTCGCGCAGCCGCCCGCAAGGGATTTTTTGACTGGATGGCAGCACAGGATGCTGACGTAATCTGTGTCCAGGAGACCAAGGCGCAGGTTCACCAGTTGACGGACGATACGTTTTCGCCGCAAGGCTATCACTGCTATTACGAGGACGCGGTGAAGAAGGGTTACAGCGGCACGGCGGTCTATACCCGGCACAAGCCGAAGAAGATTGTCCGTGGCTACGGCGACCCGGAGTTTGATACCGAGGGTCGTTACCTGGAAGTGCAACTCGAGGGCATCAATGTCGTGTCGCTGTACCTGCCCTCCGGTTCGTCGAGCGAGGAACGGCAGCAGGCCAAGTATCGTTGCATGGACACATTCACGGAGCACCTGCAGAAGCTGCAGCGACGACGTTCCGAGTACATCATTTGTGGTGACTGGAACATTGCGCACAAGGAGATCGATCTCAAGAACTGGCGTGCCAACCGAAAGAACTCCGGATTCCTGCCCGAGGAGCGCGCCTGGATGGACAAGGTGTTCAGCGAATACAGATACGCCGACGCTTTTCGAACCATTGAGCAGGAGCCCGATCAATACACGTGGTGGTCGAATCGTGGTCGCGCGTGGGACAAGAACGTCGGATGGCGCATCGACTACCAGGTCGTTACCCCGGGGCTAAAAGACAAAGTTCTGGCAACGGATATCTATAAGGAACAGCGGTTTTCCGATCACGCACCGCTGATCATGGATTACGACTGGGCTCATGGAAGCTGACGCGCCGCCGGAATCGCCGGGCTGGCGATACTACCTGCAGGAAAAGGTCCTGGTTATTTTCTTCCTGGGATTCTCGGCCGGGTTGCCCTTCCTGCTCGTGTACTCGACGCTGTCTGCATGGCTAAAGGATTCCGGGCTGCAGATGAGCACGATCAGCACTTTCGCCTGGCTTGGATTCGCCTACAGCCTTAAATTCATCTGGGCACCGTTTATAGATTCATTGCCGCTGCCCCTGTTGACACGGCTTCTTGGCCGACGGCGAAGTTGGCTGCTGTTGGCACAAGTGGCGATCGGCGTTGCATTGTTCGTGATGGCCACCATCGACCCTGCGCATGCGATTGGCGTCTTCGCGGTTGTCGCGCTCGCGGTCGCCTTTTCCTCGGCGACGCAGGACATTGTCATAGACGCGTATCGTATAGAGAGCGCCGAAATAAAGATGCAGGGCGTACTCGCCGCGGCGTACCAGTACGGCTATCGCGTTGCAATGCTGGTCGCCGGGGCGGGAGCACTTTACATCGCTCAATACGGTTCATGGACCCTGGCTTATACCGTGATGTCCGGGTGCATGCTGGTTGGTATCGCCACGACCTTGTATTGCAAGGAACCGGTCGTAGCCGTAGCTCCTGTCATTTATGACGGGGCCGTAGCGAAGAGGATCGCACTCTGGTTCAAGCACGCCGTGGCGGATCCATTCATCGATTTCTTCGCCCGATTCGGCCGCTTTGCACTCGTGGTGGTTGTCTTCATTCTTTTCTTTCGCCTGAGCGACTATGTACTGGGCATACTTGCGAACCCGTTTTATCTCGATATCGGATTCAGTAAGGCCGAGATTGCCAGCGTTGCGAAGATCTACGGGGTCATTGTGTCGCTGGTCGGCGCGGGCGCCGCGGGTTGGGCCGTCGTAAAGTATGGCGTCGCACGTTGCCTCATCATTGCGACGGTCCTCATCGCGAGCACGAACCTTTTCTTCGCGTTAATGGTATTTGTGGGCGCCAAGGTGTGGATGCTGACAGTGACCATCAGTGCGGACAATTTCGCGATGGGCTTTGGTGGCACCGTGTTCATCGCGTACTTGTCGAGCCTCGTAAACGCGTCGTTCACCGCGACGCAATACGCGCTGATGAGCTCACTGATGAGCCTTCTCGGAAAATTCACAGCGGGATTTTCGGGCAACGTTCAGGAGGCGATCGGTTGGTTCGGGTTCTTCATCTATGCTGCTGCACTTGGCATTCCGGCCATAGCTCTTTCGATGGTGGTTGCGTTGCGCCACGATGCGCTGCTTGCAGCAAACAATGAGTGAGACGGAACGGGAAATCGAGGTTGGCCGACTCAATGAGCTGGATGATCCAGGCTGTCGCGAATTCGAGATCGGCGACGGTGACTGGCCTTTTCGGGGGTTTGTCGTCCGGAAGGGCGAACAGGTATTCGCGTACCAGAACTTCTGCGCTCACGTCGGGCACCCGCTGAACTGGTCACCCGACAAGTTCCTGACCAGGGACAAGTCCGCGATCATCTGCGCCTCGCACGGTGCGACCTACGAGATCGAGACGGGTCGGTGCTTCGCCGGCCCGGGGGCGGGGCGGTCTCTGCGGCAAGTCGATCTGTCTGTTCGCGACGGCGTCATCTACGTCACCGGCCCGACAAGCATGTAGCCCACCATCCACCATTCTTATCGCGGCGTCGATCGCCGGGGAATCTGTAGAAGCGCGCGTTGCGCGCGATCGCGGCCAGGGGGGCTCAGCGGCGGTGCCACAAGTTGTAGGAGCGCGCCTTGCGCGCGACCGCAGGTCGATAATGAATGGGGGACGGTTGGCGGGTCAGAAGTTATCGAGGAAGTCGAGCGGGTTGTAGAAACCCGTCGGGATCTCGTCGTCTTTCTTGCCGACGTAGTCTTCCGGATCCATGTCGACCGATCCTGACCAGTCTTCCGGTGCGCTGACTTCGGTCAGCAGAAGCTGCGGCCATCGTTCGATTTCGAGCTCATCAATGGTGCCGTCGAATTGCTGGATCTCGACTGTCGCGTCATCCTCATCGATCGCGACAACCTCGAACAGCGTCCCATTCGGACGCCTGAACCAGTGACCGATAACGGGAGCATGCACTGTCATTGAATGAACTCCTTACGTAAATAGAAGCCCCCCCTAAGTATTTATAGAGCATTCGCAGAGAAGCGCAAGAAACTATTTGTTATTAGTGGTTCTCTTGTAGCGCCAATCCCAGATGCGGTGTCCTTTTCGCAGGCCCCTTCGCTCGAACTTGGTGCGCGGTCGATCCAGTGGCTTGTCTCCGTCGTGCTCGCGGCGCTCATCGCAGCGGAAACGAGTCGACTCGCCCAGAACGTCGTCGATATGCTCGGCGTAATTCGCCCAGTCGGTCGCAATGTGCAAGGTGCCATCCGCTTCGAGGCGACTGTAGACCAGGTCCAGAAAGGCGGGCTGGATCATGCGACGCTTGTGGTGGCGCTTCTTGGGCCACGGGTCGGGGAAGTAGATGTTGACGCGATGCAGAGAATCTTCGGGAACCTGGCCGCTCAAAACTTCTATCGCATCGTGTTTGATGAGCTTCAGGTTCGAGAGATCTGCTTCGCGGGCTTTCAGGAGACAATGCCCGACGCCCGGCTCGTGCACTTCGATGCCGAGGAAATTCAGGTCGGGGTTCTCGAGTGCCTGTTGCACCAGCGTGTCGCCATTACCGAAACCGATTTCGAGGACAAGCGGTGCGTGGCGACCGAAGGCTTTATCGAAGTCGATCACCTCGGGACTGAAGTCAACGCCATACGACGGCCACAGTTCCAGGAGGGCACGTTGTTGGGACGGCGTCAGCCGGCCGGCGCGTCGCACGAAGCTGCGGATGCTGCGGTGATGGGTGTTCTCGGAATCAGGCGGCATGTGGGCATTCTATTCGCTGTCAAAGGTCCGTGCCGGCCTATGTCTCGCTAAGTGAAAACTATCGGACTGGTCTGCTCGGGACAGCGGCCTTCGATTTCAGCGTAGAAGTTCCGCAGGACCTCGAGATCGGCATCGTGGTCACCGGTCAGGTTAATCGGGCGGCCAATACCAAGACGTTTGTGCCTGTAGTCGAGAAAGGCCGGACATACCGGGACCTTTGCTTCCTCCGCGATTCGATAAAAGCCGGACTTCCAACCAGGCATCCTCTTGCGCGAGCCTTCGGGGGCGAGGCCGAAGTAGAAACTGTCATTTTCATCAAACGCGTCGACAATGTGCTTCACGGCCGTGCCGGCGCGGCTGCGATCGAGCGGGATTCCGCCCAGACTTCGTAACACCGTTCCCAACGGAAACCAGAATAGCGAGCTCTTGGCGAAGAGGTGTATGTCGGCGCCGACAGACACCCTGTAAACGAGCGCCCAGAAGCCGTCCCAGTTCGAGGTGTGCGGCGCCGCGATTATGACGGCCTTCGGAATGTTCGGCATGCCACCGACGACAGTCCAGCCACCGATGCGCAATATCAAGCTCGCAAGGCCTCGTAACATGGGCGTCGCTGTCCAACTGTGTGTGGGCCGCTGCGTCAGGCCGGTGTTGCATAGTAGCGTCGACCGAGGCGCTTTTACATTGAACCAGGTCCGGTTCCAGGCGTCGGGCGCAAAAAAAGGGGCGCCTGTTGCAGGCGCCCCGGATTTTTGAGGTGAAGCAGGCTTGAAGCCCGCCTCGAACCCCTCGTTTACTCAAACATACTCATGATCTTGTCGATCACGCCAAACACAACCTCGTCGTCGACCGAGGTGCCCTCGTCATCTTCAGTATCGTTCTCGACGAGCGTGCCGCCTGCCTCGGTGTGTGCGTTGAACGACGCAAGCGCCCCGGCTTCATCCTGGTTGATCAGGCGAGATCGGTGGCAGGCACCGCAGGCACGCGACGCCGGGCCGGTGACCAGCTCTGGCACGAATCCGATATTCCTGCCCGCCGTATTCTCGACCGCGAGTTCAGTCGCCTCGTCGATGTCGTACCAGGTCGCAACGTCGTCGGACGTCGCCAGGACGCCAGGCATCGACTGCGACTGGTCGGGCACGTTGTAGGTGCCTTTTCTATGGCAGGCCTCGCAGTTCCTGATGGTGAAGTTCGGGAACACGTGCTTGATGTGCTGGTCATAGCGCTTCGCGTCCACCGGATCGAAGGTCTCGAAGGTGTCACCCACATCGAAGTCCTGGAACGAGTGGATCGCGTGCACGTAGCTCTCGATCGAACGCGATGCCATCTCGAGGTGACTGCCCGGGAAGGTCGTCGTATGGCAATTCTTGCAGACCTGCACGCCGTCACCGCCCCGACCACTCTCGGAGTGGAAGGTGCTGGCCAGTGCGTCGTGGCAGGCGTTGCATTTGTCGATTTCTACGATCGCGTTGGCGCCCTGGAAGTAGTCGGGTACAAAGATACCCGCGTCGAGGTCAAAGGTCTCGGCGACGGCCGCTAGCACGACATCCGTGCCATCGATGGTCAACTCCGGTGCGACCGAGATTTCCGCCTTGGTGATGTCGCCGTTGGCAATCAGCGTAGGCAGGTCGTCCGTCTTGAAAAGCTGCAACAGCGAGTAGTCGAGCGTCACCATCCAGTTGCCAGGTACGCTGGCCGGATCCTCGGTAAACAGCGGACTCGGATCTCCTCCTGAGCTCTCGGGCACGTATTCCATCAGGCAGCCAGGACGCCGTCCGGCGCATTCGGTTACGTTGGCGTCCCGCTCGTGCGAGCCGACCAGGAAGTGCTTGGAATCCCAGCCGTAGAAGGACACCAGCAGCTCCGGAACAATATCGGGATTGTTCGAGCTGAAGTTGACCGTCAAAAGGTCACCGCTTCTTGTGACCTGGTCGATCGAAACGGTGTACAACTCGGCATACTTCTGACCCGTAGCGTCGTAGATGTTCACGTCGTAGCCGGTGTGGTACTCGTTGAATGCCGGGGCAATACCTGCGCCATGGCATCCCGTGCAACCCGGGAACGCCTCGACGTCGTGGAAGGTAAGATCACTGCCGCGTGTCCAGAGGTACTCAAGCGCCGGCGCCCTGTGTGGCTGGAAGTAGGGCTGCACGATCGAACGGCCGTTTTCATCGAGAACTTCATTGCCCGGTGAGGAGAACGTCTGCGGCCATGCGTCGATACCCTGTATCGCGTGACAGCTCTGGCAGGTCTCAGCCGTGAAATTGCTGTTGTCCAGGACCTGCGTCAGCCAGCCTTCATGGCAGGTGTTGCAGTTAGACGCCGACTGCGGGTACGGGAACTCCATCGCGTGCGCCATGTGCGTGTTGTTCATGATGGTGCTTTCGTAGGTGTAGTCAGACGTTGTCGCTGCGCCAGTTGCCCAGTTGAGCGGTTCGTCGACCATCCACTGAAAGTCCTCGGTGAAGCCGTCACGGCTGGCATAGTGGCAGGACTTGCACGATGCAAAGTCGGGTGTTCCGGCCACTATCGGGTCCCGGAAACCGTGCTTCAGGTACGGCGTGCCGTGGCACGTCGCGCAGCCGGACACGTTGGCGTAGGATTGATAGGCGTTCGGGGAAGTGACGGCGGCATCGCCAAAGGCCAGCGCCGTGTTTGCCACGTCATCGTAGATGTGAACGTGGGTGCCCTCCGGAAGCTCAGACCCTGGTGAGGCATCATGTCCGAACAGGGGGGTCTGCGCGATATAGCCGTAAATCTGGCCGTTGACTGTCGGGTCAAAGGGGTAACCGGCTTCGGTGAGGACATAGTCGCCATCCGCGACCTGTGTAAACGTGTCGTTCAACTGAATAAAAAGGTTGCCCTCGTACTGCCGCGTGGCGCTGTCGTACTGGGCTGCGTAGAACCGTCTCTCTTGCAGCGAGTTTTCCCCGACGTCCTCCACCGGCCCGACGGTCTCCGCGTCGGTGAACGGCACCCCGTTCTTCAGGATCGTCAACTCCAGTGTGAGGTCAAAGGTGCCTGCAACGGCCCCCGGTACCGACGTGAAGTTGGTGAACGTCATATCGAAAGTGCTCGCGTCCGTGTACTTGTCATACACCGACTGGTGTTCTTCCTCACCGACGTCGCCGTGACAGGTTGCGCAGGATTCGGGCTTCGCCGCATCGATGGCTGCCGCTACGAAATCGGCGTTTGGGTTGCAGTCGAAGCCGTCGACTATACCATCGTCGTTGAGATCCTCTTCCTCGTCTCCAACACCGTTATTGTTCAGATCCCAGCAGGCCTGCCCATCGGCGCCGTCCGTGCCGGCAGCACCGGCCGCGCCCGCGGCTCCGGCGGAACCATCGTCGCCTTCACAGCCAGCCAGGCCGAACGCCAGGGTAATGGCTACCAGAAATGTCCAACTCCACTTGAACAACATGTTGAACTTTCTCATGGTATTACTCCTAAATTCTTCTTGGATTTTTCAAGAAACCGGATAATGCTGAAAATCATCCAGGCAGACGTCCGGCACTTTCCATAGGGTAATGACGACGCAGCGTCGCGACACTGACAAATGTCAGTTTCGGCGTTTTTCCACGCGGTGGATTACACTTATCGGCGAGAGCCTTAATTTCGGCTTTTACGTATCGTTTTCAGGATGTTATTCGTGGCGCAGTGCTGTCTGGAAATCGACCGGCGATTGGTCCTGCATCTGCCTAAGGTCGGGCGGCGAATCCGGCGACTGCCGCACCAACCAGCAAGGACCAGCCCAGCCAAGGCAAGGTGTCCAGGGTAAGCACGAGGGTTCCGGCGATGGCGCCGGTCGCGGCAGCCGTCAGCCAGTAGCGCTGGCGCCTCTGCTCAGACAGTTGCTTCTGAATCTCGCTGAGTTCGGGCGACTGCAGCTTGAAACGCACTCTGCCTTCAGCGGCTTGCTCGCCGAGCTGGTGCAGAATGGCGGGCAGCTCGCGCATCGCGTCTCGCAGTTGGGGCAGGTTGTCGCGAACATCTTTCAGCAAAGCCCGACCGCCGACCTGCTCGCTCATCCACGTCTTAAGCACCGGGTGAGCGGTCTTCCAGAGATCGAGCTGCGGATACAGTTCGCGGCCAAGCCCTTCGATGTTGAACAGCGTCTTGTGCAGCAGGATCATCTGCGGCTGCACCTCGACGTCGAAGCGTTGTGCCACTCGGAACAGGCGCATCAATACTTGTGCGAACGAAATCTCGGCGAGCGGCTTGTTGAATATCGGTTCGCACACCGTTCGCACGGCCGTTTCCAGTTGATCAACCCGGGTTCCGGCGGGCACCCACCCCGAGTCCAGGTGCAGCTTGGCGATCTTCTGATAGTCACGATCGAAGAACGCCAGGAAGTTCTCGGCAAGGTAGCGCTGGTCCTCGGGGCTCAGTGTGCCGACGATGCCGAAGTCTACAGCGGCGTACTTCGGGCGCTCCGGGTCGGTCGAAATGACGAATATGTTGCCCGGATGCATGTCGGCGTGAAAGAAATTATGGCGGAAGACCTGCGTGAAAAAGATTTCAACGCCGTTCTCCGCGAGCGTCTTGATGTTTGTCCCAGCCGCACGCAGCGCGTCCATGTCACTGATCGGCGTGCCGTAGATGCGCTCCTGGACCATCGCTTCGGGTCGGCAGTAGTCCCAGTAAATATCCGGCACGTACAGCATGTCGGAACCCTCGAAGTTGCGTTTGAGTTGCGCCGAGTTCGCGGCTTCACGCATCAGGTCGAGTTCGTCAATAATCGTGTGCTCGTACTCGTCCACGACCTCGAGCGGTTTCAGCCGCTTGCCGTGCTCCCAGTATCGGTCGGCAAGGCCGGCGAGCATGCGAAGCACACGCAGATCGCGTTCGATCTGCTCCTGCACGCCGGGCCGCAATACCTTGACGATGACCTCGGTGCCGTTCTGCAGCTGCGCCGTGTGCACCTGGGCAATCGAGGCGGCCGCCAGCGGTTCCGTGTCGAATCGCTTGAAGACCTGGTCAACATCTCTTTCATAAGCCTCGTTCAGGATTTCAATCGCCTGCTCGGCAGGGAACGGTGGTACGGCGTCCTGGAGCTTCGCCAGTTCGTCCGCGATATCGGGCGGCAGCAAATCGCGACGGGTGGAAATGGCCTGACCGAACTTGACGAAGATCGGGCCGAGTTCCTCCAGCGCCAGCCGAATGCGTTCACCGATTGGTGCCGAGCGGTCGCGACGGCGTGGCGCGAGGTAGAACAGGAAACGCAGGGGCCTCAGCAGGTGCGTTTCCTTGATGATGTCATCGAGGCTGTACTTCACGAGCACGCGCTGGATCGTGAGCATTCTGATTACTGTGCGTGCCCGAGCCATTATTCGTCCTGCAAGCGTTTCATGCGCGTTTCGAGCCGATCAACGTCATCGCGTAACGCGCTGACCTTGGCCGTGAAACGATCCACCTCGTAGCGGCTCGGCAAGTCGCGACTTTCTTCCTGCAGATACTCGCGGATATTGGCGCCCATGATGGAGCGCGCTTCGCGACTCCAGTTGCCAATGCCCCTGGCGATCTCGCCCAGACGATGTGCGGCAACATCGCCGACGACGCCGGACAGTTCTTCTTCGAGATCGGGTTTGGCGTAGGCAAGAAGTTGCTGAAACTCCTCGGCCAGGTGCGGGTCGCCGGTGAGTTCGAGCGATCCATCCCGAATAGCCCCCACGCCGCTTGCGCCGGCCATGCGGGCCAGCGTGAGGAGTGAGCCGTTTATCAGGACGTCAGGTTCCTGATCGACGTCGGTCACAAGTTCCAGGCGGTCGCGATGCACGATAAACCACGTCACCAGGGCCGTATCACGCACTCGCACGGCGACGATCGTGCCCGCCAGTTTTTCGCAGAGTTCGCGGGCGGGCGTCGTTGCCCGGATGTTCCGATTCAATACGCTGGCAAGCGGGCGCAAAGCTGCTTCGAGCGGGTTCACGTCGAATCAGACCCGGTAACCGATATGCAGTGCGACGATACCGGCTGCAAGCTTGTGGTATCGGCAACGCTCGAAACCGGCCTCCTCCATCATGGCCTTGAGTGTCTCCTGGTCAGGATGCATGCGGATGGACTCGGCAAGGTACTGGTAACTGTCGGAGTCCTTTGCGATGAGCTTGCCGAGCACCGGAAGTACCTTGAACGAATACAGGTCATAAGCGGGTTTGATCGCTTTGCTGGGCTCGGAAAACTCGAGGATCATTAACTTGCCACCCAGCTTGAGGGTCCGGTACATCGAACGGAGTGCGGTGCTCTTGTCGGTGACGTTTCTCAGCCCGAACGCGATGCTGATGCAGTCGAACGTACGATCGGCAAACGGCAGCTTCTCTGCGTCGACCTGGGCGATCGACAGGTTGCCAGCGACGCCGGCGTCAACCAGGCGAGTGCGGCCCTGGCGCAGCATCGCGGCGTTGATGTCGGCCAGGATGACGTGGCCGTCTTTGCCGACCTTGCTCGCAAATGCGCGTGCCAGGTCGCCGGTACCGCCAGCCAGATCGAGTACGACATTGCCCGGCCTTAGCGCGGCCTGATCGACCGTGAAACGCTTCCAGAGGCGGTGCATCCCGGCCGACATCAGGTCGTTCATGAGGTCGTAGCGAGTGGCGACCGAGTCGAACACGTCACGGACCAGGTCGGCCTTCTCGTCCTTGTGCACGGACTGGAATCCGAAATGCGTCGTGTCGTCGGGTTGCTGCGGCTTGGCCATGGCTTGTCGTTAGTCGTTATTCGCGCGATTCGCGAGCATACCCTTCAACGGTGAGCCGAACCAGTGGAGCCAGTGGGTGGGGACATTCCTGATTGCGCAATCAGGAATGTCCCCGATGGCTCACCCTTAATCAGGAATATCCCCGATCG
>Ga0224508_10001237_pt1 | contig 23173 bp, 23 predicted proteins | sample SF_Jan12_sed_USG_4_FD_170157 | JGI IMG/M metagenome (GOLD analysis project Ga0224508, IMG submission 170157) | Sediment microbial communities from San Francisco Bay, California, United States - SF_Jan12_sed_USGS_21 | ecosystem: Environmental > Aquatic > Marine > Sediment | place: USA... | reverse complement strand
GAAATGACTGAACTAAGCATTGATCATTTCCTCGAAGGCGACGGTGTTGACACCGAGCGCGAGAAAATTATCGGACAGCACATCGGTTACCGTTACGACGTTAACCTGGTGCCCGACATGGATCGCTGCACGCCGTTTCTGAAAAGCTACATGGAAATCATGGGCTGGAGCGATCTCAACTGGCTCGAAGACGTTCACATGGGCTACGAGGAAGGTAATCCGGCTGTTTTCGATCGCAATATCAACGGCTGGGTGACGATTCCGGATAATATCGATTTGCCGGACAACCAGCAGGACCGTGACATGATCGCGCGTGAATTGCTGGTCAAGTTTCAGATGGCCAAGGGGCATCCGATGGTCGATTTGCGCAAGGCTTACGAGAAATTTGCCTGAGGTGAAACGACATTGAGCGGGCAAAAAGGGTTGTTGGTGTTTATCGGTGATCCTTTTTGCCTTTTTTATCATTAAGTCTCTAAATAGCATTGATACAGATCTCTAATAACGGTATAAAGACTGGGGGTTTTCATTCGGGTGGTTAAAGTTTCCTCTGAGTAAACAAACTGTTTGGAAATCGTTGGGTGGTACGCTAGCAGGAGGCCGGTTTAATTAAACAAATCTCATAATTAGAAGGGGGGAAAAATGGATAACGAACTATCGTCCTTGGTGGTTATTTTCACCGAGTTTTATTACTGGGTTACGGTCGTGTTCATGTTCTTGATTCACGTCGGATTCTGTATGTACGAGGTTGGCGCTTCGAGATACAAGAACCATACGCATACCCTGATGAAGAACACCATGCTGATTCCGTTGGTGACCATCACCTTCTTTTTCTTCGGCTGGTGGATTTATTTTGCATTCGTCAACGGCCCATGGATCATCGGTCCGCTGGTTGACGCGCCCTGGGCCACGCCCTGGAGCGAGTTGATGGGTACCCACATGGGTGCCGGCGTGCATCAGGATACGCTGACCGCGGATGATACTGCCTTCTGGGCGCGCATCAACGGTGTATTCTGGGCGGCGTTCCTGCTGTTTTCGTGGACCGCGGCCTCGATCGTGTCGGGTGCGGTTATCGAGCGTATCCGTCCCAGCGCTTTCTGGATCCTGGCGGTTGTCATCGGTTCCTTCACCTGGATCATCGACGCCTCCTGGGGCTGGTCCTGGAACGGCTGGATGGTGCAGAAGCTCGGTTACCACGACGCCTACGCATCCGGCGTAATCCACGCCATAGCCGGCGGCTTCGCGCTCGGTGTGTTGCTGGTGCTGGGCCCGCGAATCGGCAAGTTTCGCCCTGACGGCACGCCGCGTAACATCAATCCGCACAACCCGTGGCTGGTCACGATCGGGCTGTTCCTGATCTATACCGGTTTCTGGGGTTTCTACGTCGCATGTAACATCCCGGTCATCGATGTCTACGGTTCGGCGATGCTCGATGTCGAGGGTAAATCGTTCTTCAGTGCGACCAATATCTACCTGCAGCCAACCACGCTGTCGGCGATCACCTTCAACTTCCTGATGTCGCTATCGGGCGGCCTGATGGTGGCTTACCTGGTGTCCGACGGCGATCCGTTCTGGACTTACTCCGGCGGCCTCGCCGGCGTTATCGGCGCTTCTTCGGGTAACGATCTGTACCATCCCATCCAGGCCATGCTGATCGGCGGCGGCGGCGCATACCTCGCCTTCAAGATGCACTACTGGGTGGAAAACAAGTTCAAGATCGACGACGCTGTCGGCGCGGTCGCGGTACACGGTTATGCCGGGTTCTACGGCATCGTCATGGCCGGCTTCATGCTGTGGGGCTACCCGTCGTCTCCGTTCGAGGGCTATGCAACCATATCCCCATGGGGCAACTTTATCGGCGCTATCATCATGTTCTTCGTGCTCGGATTTGTTCCGGCCTGGATCGTATCCAAGATCCTGCACGGCATGGGCAAGCTCAGGCTGCCGCGTGAAGTTGAAATGGTGGGTCTTGATATCAACTTCGAGTCGCAGCGTGCGATCGATGCTGACGAAGTCTCGCAGGCGATACGAGAAGAAGCCCGTGCCGGCTCCTGATCCGTTGATATCGATAACCAAATTACATGAGGAGAAAATACTATGGCTACCGGACCAGTTGATAATTGGCTGAACATAGACACCTTCGGTGCGATCTACCCGTTCGTCGGCACGGAAGTGCTGCTGGCGATCGTCGGGTATGTGTTCTGGATCGTCTGGCATATTATCCAGATGAAGAAGGAAGACGCCGAGTTCCAGAAAGATATTGAAAACATCAAGCAGCAGGGAGGTCCAGGCAAGGTCCTGGAAGATGAATCCGGCGTGAAATCGAGGATCAGGTCGGGCAGTAACCGCCTGCCCTGTCCTTGTTGTATCGTAGTAACGAAGCCCCTTCGACTCGCGTCGAAGGGGTTTTCGATAGTGCCCGCTTAACCTCATGGCCATGATCAAAGACGCGTTCACCACGCTGCCCGCGAAACCGGCGCTGTATATCGCCCCGATACTGGTGGTGCTGGTGCTTTCGCTATACTACAGGGATCAGTACGACCAGTGCACCGGCATCAAAAGGGAACGCGCCGCGTTGAACGATTATTTACGCTCTCTGGACGGGAGCAAACCTTTCCGTATGGCCGATTTTACCGCTTTCGAGTGGAACAAGGTCAGGATCGTCGCGCCGGTAAAGCCGGGCACCATCGCCGACGAATGTCCCTTCGACTGGAACTGGGCCAGTGGCGAACGCGACGCGCTGCTCGCCGACGGTTTGCTGACCTCAATCGTGTTTGGCCTCAAAGGGCAGGTTGTCAGCTATCTCGAACTGCGCGGCGACGAGGTCGAGATTCTCGGCGCCGAGGGTAATCTGCAGCCGCAGGCGGCGGTATTCGATGTGAAACGCAAATCGGGCGATACCGCGGGCGTGACGCTGACGTTGGTAAAATAAATCAAAACGCGAAATTGGTTCGAAAGGTGTCGCTTTATCGATGTTTTACCGACTCGATAACCGTAAAATACGGGCAGGTTAAACAACAGCGTCGCGGTAGGGAAGCCGCCGACATCGCATATAGAATTCCGGAGGTATAAACCTTGGCAACCATCATCGACGGAAAAGCATTTTCGGCAAACCTGCGCGGCGAAATCGCGCGCAAGGTCGACCTACTCAAACAGAATCATTCGCTGACCCCGGGGCTTGCCGTGGTGCTGGTCGGCGAAGATCCGGCCAGCCAGGTCTACGTGCGCTCGAAGGGCAAGCAGACGGTCGAGGCCGGAATGAACTCCTACGAGCACAAGCTCGATGTCGAGACTTCCCAGCAGGATCTGCTTGCGCTGATCGATCAGCTCAACAACGATCCGGATGTGCACGGTATCCTGGTGCAGCTGCCGTTACCGGTGCACATCGACGAGGAAGCGGTGATCAACTCGATCTCGGTGGACAAGGACGTGGACGGTTTTCACCTGTCCAATGTCGGCAAATTGTCGATTGGCGCCGACGGCATCGTACCCTGCACGCCGCTGGGTTCGTTGATGATGTTGAAAGACCACCTCGGCGACCTTTCCGGCAAGAAGGCCATCATCGTCGGCCGTTCCAATATCGTCGGCAAGCCGATGGCGGCGTTGCTGCTGAAAGAAAGCTGCACCGTCACCATCGCGCACTCGCGCACCCAGGATCTGCCCGGCGAGTGCCGCCAGGCCGATATTCTGGTGGCCGCGGTCGGGCGCCCGGAAATGGTCAAGGGTGACTGGATCAAGCCTGGTGCCACCGTCATCGATGTCGGCATCAACCGCATCGAAAAAGAGGATGGCGGCACGCGCCTGGTCGGCGATGTCGAGTTCGACAGCGCGGAGAAAGTCGCCGGCGCGATCACGCCGGTACCGGGCGGGGTAGGGCCGATGACCATCGCCTGCCTGCTGCACAACACCCTGCAACAGGCCTGTCGCCTGAACGGCATCGAAGTTCCGCAGTAAGGCGGCGATTTCGCGGCGCCCCGGGTTACGCCATTGCTTCTTAGACGCAGTCTGATATTTTTTGTCCTGCTGGTGACGGGACTGATGGTGTATGCGCTGTGGTTCGGCATCAAGGCGGATCGCTTTGACGAAACTGCCGTACCTTACCTGGAGTCGGCTTTACCCATGCTGACCAGCTGGAAATATGAGCAACTAGAGCCTTTGCTGTCGCCCGCTGCGCGGCGGGATTTCGAAAACGAAAATGTCAGGGCGGCCTACCAGTCTTTCGATCGGCTAGGGCGGATGATATCGATGGAAAAACCCCAGTACGTCGCGAGCCAATCCGACAGCAGCGATGTACTGGGCGACATCGAGGTAGTCGACTACCAGGTGGTGATGCAGCTCGATTCCGGTCCGGCGGTGATCAAGGTCAAACTCGTCGCCGACGGTAAGTCATACTTCATCCACCACTTCGGAATCCATTCCGAACTATTCGTCGATCCCTCCGGCGGCAACTGAAGCCGAATGGACCGCATGGATTGCGCCGGGCTAGCCGGCTATTTCGGCATCGCTCAGGGCGAGATTGTTGCCGCGCAGGATCACCAGCAGGGTACAGCCGTCGGGCGTATGCGAGCTGTGTTTCGAGCCCGGTAAGAAGCGTACGAAATCTCCGGCCCGGTAGCGGCTGCCGTCGCAGTCGATCAGTTCGCCCTCGATCACCAGGAACTCTTCGAAGCCGGTGTGTTCATGCGGCTTCGATCGTGCCTCGGCATCCATGCGTAACATGAAACATTCGAATTCGCCGTTGTGCAAATCTCCACTGAGGGCCACCCAGGACATCCCGGGTATCGGCTCGCCGTAACGATCGTAGGGCTTGAGGTTTTCCTTGCGGCTACTGATAACCTGACGCAATTTGCTATCCAGCATGACTCTGACGGCCCTCGGCTACATCGAAGCGATCAGTGTCGATTGAATCCGGCCGGATTGCAAGCGTCGACCCGTGAACAGGGTGAGCGCAAGAAGGTTATCCACGCCAACCGCAAATTCCTCGACGGGACCTGGTTCGCCAGTTCCGAGGGTGACGGCAAGTGGAAGCCGGGTAAACTCGAGTAACCGTCGCCGCATTCGGATGTTGCACTTTTCAGGGATACAGGAATTGGAAAGCCAGTCTCCGCGATGACCTGCTTTGACGGGCGAATCGGTAGCCGGGTTGCAATCGCCGGCCTGCTGCGGTTTGATATGTCCTCAACTACACCTGGCGGATACAAAAATGCCCGACCCGGAAAATACCCAGGATTCTAACGAGAGCGGTCACAGCGTCGAGGCGCTGGAAATCGCGATCGGCAAGCAGGTGCGCGCGTCGCGCAAGCGCCTGCACCTGACCGTCGCCGCGCTGGCCAAGCAGGCGCGGCTGTCGACCGGCATGCTATCCAAGATCGAGAACGGGCAAACCTCGCCGTCGCTGGCAACCCTGACCTCGCTCGCCAACGCGCTGCAGGTGCCGGTGACGTCGTTTTTCCGCGGCTACGAGGAACAGCGCGACGTCACCTTCATCAAGGCCGGGGAGGGCCTGCCGATCGAGCGGAGAGGCTCCGGGGCGGGGCACCAGTACCAGTTGCTCGGGCATACCATCGGCAAGCCCTACAACATCGAGCCTTACCTGATCACCATCGATGATGAATCGGAAGTGTTTCCTGTGTTTCAACATACCGGAACCGAGCTGATTTACATGCTCGAAGGGCGGGTTACCTACCGCCATGCCAATAAAATCTACACGCTCAATCCGGGCGACACGCTTTTTTTCGATGCCGAGGCTTCGCACGGACCGGATGAAATCCTGAAACTGCCCTGTCGGTACCTGTCGATCATCGTTTCGGACTCGACTGGCATCTAATTTTGTTTCCTATAAGGAAACAAAATTTCATTCCAGTTGACATGCTCGGATGCATGCCGTAAGCTCGGACGCTCCACAATTTCACCTTGGGGGAGCGCACTATGTGTGGCATCGCAGGCGTCCTGTTCAAGCAGCAGGGTTCACACCAAATTGGCAAAACGCTGATCGACATGCTCGACGGCTGCCAGCACCGGGGTCCGGACAGCACTGGCTTCGCGCTATACGGCGAAGACAAGGATCTGTTGCAACTGCGCTTTATCGTGCCCACCGAGGCGAGCGCCCGTCAGGATGCGATCGATAATATCGCCAACCTGTTAAAGCGCTATGACGCAACCATCGAAAGCGAACAGAGCGTCGGCTGCTCATATCAGATCGCGGTTAATTTCGAAGGCGACCTGCTCGAATTTACCAAGCATATCGAGGAACACGCCAAGCTGGTATCGGTCGGGCATACGCTCGATATCATCAAGGATGATGGCACCGCGCACGAGCTCGACGAAACCTACCACGTCGGTGAAGTGACGGGCACCCACGGCATCGGTCACGTGCGCCTGGCCACCGAATCGGCGGTACGCCCGGAAGCGGCGCACCCCTTCTGGGCCACCGGTTTCGAGGATATCGCGATCGTGCACAATGGCCAGATTACCAACTACTGGCTGATGCGCCGCCGTCTCGAACGACGCGGCTTCACCTTTCATACCGATAACGACAGCGAGTTAGTGGCCGTCTATCTTGCCGACAAGCTGGAGCAGGGCGCGTCGCTCGACAACGTGCTCGAAACCGCGATCGAGGATCTCGACGGCACCTTTTCCTTCCTGGTGTCGACGCCGAACGAAATTGGCTACGCCAAGGACAATCTCGCGGCCAAGCCGATGGTGCTCTACGAAACCGATGACATGATCGCCATCGCTTCCGAGGAAGTCAGTCTCAACCGGCTGTTTCCAGGTCAATCCATCAATTCAACCGAACCGGCTCCGGGGACCTTTCAGACATGGTCACGATCGATTTAAGTCAAGTCAGCATCACCGATGCGAATCAGCAAATCCGCGACTGGGCGCGCGACGGCCAGGACGTGGAAATCATCAATCCCGACGCCAGGCACAACATCGGCGTCGGCCTGGTCGAGCCGATCAAGGTAAGCGTCAGGGGTTCCGCGGGTTACTTTTGCGGCGGCCTCTCCGACGGCGCGCATTACGAGATCGAGCATAACGCCGGCTGGGCGGTAGGCGACAATATCTACAGCGGCTCGGTGGTGGTCGGCGGTAATGCCGGCGCAATCGCCGGGGTCGCGATTCGCGGCGCCGAAATCGTCGTCCGCGGCAACATGGGCAGCCGCGCCGGGCAGGTGATGAAGGCCGGCACGCTTTGTTGCGGCGGAAACGCCGCCTTCATGGCCGGTTACATGATGTACGGCGGGCGCATCATCATCCTCGGCGATGCGGCTGAAAAAACCGGTTCCGACATGAGCGCCGGGGAGATTTTTGTCGGCGGCAAGATCAAGAGCCTCGGCAACGACACCATGATCGTCGACATGGAATCCCACGAGCGTGATGAAATCATGGAATTTCTCGAGCGCTACAAGATGAATTACAAGGGCGATTTCACCAAGGTCGTCAATGCCGGCAAGAAGCTGCGCTACGCAAATTCCGAACCGCGTTCGCGCCCGCAGCCTTTCTTCGTGTCGTCGAAGTCGAGCAACTACTGGAACCCGAAGGTGCAGGAAGATATCTGGATCAAGGGCGAGGTCGGGCGTTATCGTATTCGTGGCTACGGCGCCTCGAAGCCGGTGCCGCATCTCAACGATATCGCTTTCGTCAAGGACGTCTCGACGGTCGAGGCGCGTCCCGAGGAGCTCAAGGAGATTAATCTCAAGACCACGGTTGGCGGCCGCTTCGGCGCCAAACCCCTGAGCCTGTCGATGCCGGTGATGATCGCGCCGATGAGTTTCGGCGCGCTCAGCCGCTCGGTAAAGATCGCGCTGGCTAGGGCCTCGCGGCTGTCAGGCATTTCCGAAAACACCGGCGAGGGCGGCATGCTCGACGAGCAGCGCGCCGAGGCCGACCAGCTGATTTTTCAATGCCTGTCGGGCAGGCTCGGCTGGAACGTGAAGGACATGCAGCGCGCCGACGCGATCGAAATTTATATTTCTCAGGGCGCCAAGCCTGGCCTCGGCGGTCAGTTGATGGCGAAGAAGGTCACCCCGGAACTGGCAGCGATCCGCGGAATTCCCGAAGGCATCGACCTGCGTTCGCCGTCGCGTCATCCCGACGTGCTCGGCGCCGACGATCTGGTCATCAAGCTGCAGGAATTTCGCGAAGCGACCTCCCACAAGGTGCCGATCGGCATCAAGATGGGCGCCGGCCGCGTCAACGACGATATCAAGATCGCCTACAAGGACGGTTTCGATTTCGTCGAGCTCGACGGCCTGCAGGGTTCCACCGGCGCCGCCAGCACCGAGGTGCTGGAGAACGTCGGCATTCCGACCCTGTCCGGTGTGCAGGAAGCGATCGACGGCCTGCGCGAAATCGACGCCGACGACGATATGGACCTGGTCATGATGGGCGGCATCAAGGACGGCGTCGACGTCGTCAAGATGCTCGCGCTCGGCGCCAGCTGCACCTCTGTAGGCACCGCCGCCATCATCGCCGGCGGCTGTATCGCCTGCATGCAGTGTCATGTCGGCACCTGCCCGGTCGGTATCGCCACCCAGGACAAGGAGCACGAGGCGCGTTACGACATCGATCGCCAGTCGATGAACATGCACCGTTACTTCGAGTCGCTGCGCTGGCAGATCGCCGCCATCACCAAGGCGCTCGGTTACGACGACGTGCACAAGGTCGGCCGTGGCGAACTGGTAGCGCTGACGCCGGAGGCGGCGGACATTACCGGTTTGCCTTTCAAGCCGGAGCACCGTGAAACCCGACGCCCGCTGACCGGGCTCGAACTTCTTGACAGAAAGGCGGGTTGAAAATGAAACAGAGTGAAGCCGATTACCAGTTCTCAGTCACCGCGACGCCGGATCTAGACGACGACACCCGGGATATCCACTTCGTGCCGGCGCCGTGCCAGGTTGCCTGCCCGATCGGTACCGATGCGCCGTCCTACATCGCCTACGTCTGGGAAGGCAAGAACGAGGAGGCGATGGAAGCGATTACCGCCACCAATCCTTTCAGCGCGATTTGCGGCCGCGTCTGCGACGCGCCCTGCGAGCCGGCCTGCCGCCGCGCCGACAGCGATGGCGCGATCGCGATCCGTAACCTCAAGCGCTACGTGCTGGAAGCCCTGGGCCCCGGATTCGCGCTGCCGCCAATCGCCGTCACCCGGGAAAAAACCGTCGCCATCGTCGGCGCCGGCCCGGCCGGCCTGACGGCGGCGCACGATCTCGCCGAGGACGGTTACGAAGTGCACGTTTACGAGGCCACCGACAAGCTCGGCGGCATGATGTTCTGGGGTATCCCGCGTTTTCGCCTGCCCGAGACCGCGGTGCAGCAGGATATCGATCGCATGATGGCGCATTGCCCCGGCATCAAGGTTCATCTCAACACCGCGCTCGGCGAACAGGTTACGCTCGATGAGCTGAAGCAGAAACACGATTCGGTATTGCTGTCGATCGGCGCCTTCGTCGGCAAGCCGATGGGCGTTGCGGGCGAGTCCGAGCCCTTCGTCCGGGACGGCGTCGGCTTTTTGTACCAGGTCAACGCCGGCGACAAGCCGACCCTGCCGGAAACCGTACTGGTGATTGGCGGCGGCGACGTCGCCATGGACGCCTGCCGCGTGGCGAAGCGGCTACCGGGTGTCAAAAACGTCAAGGTCATTTACCGCCGCGATTTCGAAGCCATGCCGGCGCGCCGCGAGGAATTGCAGGGCGCGATCGACGAAGGCATCGAGATCGTTTACAACACCCAGCCGGTCGAGGTTATCGACGGCGCGTTACGCTGCGTGCGTACCGAGCTGGGCGAGCCCGACGAAGATGGCCGTCGCCGGCCGATCAATGTCGAAGGCTCAGAGCACGATATCGAATGCGGACTGGTGATTGCGGCGGTCGGTCAAAAGACCGAGTGCGCTGAACTCGAGGAGCGCGGACTGATGGAATGGGACCGCGTCAGGACCGAGCTCGAAGGCATGACTACCGCCGACGCGAAAGTGTTCGCCGCCGGCGACGGCGCTTTCGGCGGTTCGACCATCGTCGAAGCCATGTACCAGGGGCATCGCGCGGCTTACTATATGAAAGCCTTCCTCGAAGGTAACGACGCGCCATTGCCTTACCGCACCCCGTACCGCACCCGCCGCGTGCCGATCTGCAACGACCCCGCCTGGGAAATCAATCCGCGCGTGCATCAACAGTTTCACGGCCTCGGCGAAGTTCCGATCGAGTTTCCCGAAATCGAATCGACTTACAGCGCCGACGAGGCGAAGTTCGAGGCCGCGCGCTGTTTTCGCTGCGACGCCGAAACCGGGTCCGCCGATTACACGGTGACCAGCCGCGAGGCGATTTTCGCGATGTCGCGCATCAATCCGCAGGATGTCGAACTCGAATCCAGCATCCTGCACGGGCGCCTGAAGAATCGTGAAAATCCGTTTGGCATAGAACACGAGGCGACGCTGGACGATCTCGTCTTCCTGCCGGCCAACCTGTCGCGACTGGTCATCGATCCCTACCGGGAAGGCTGTAAAACCGCCACCCGGCTCGGCGCGATCAACAGCGTCAGTCTCGACATACCCTTCGTCGTCGCCGGCATGGACAATGCCCCGGATGAAATCCGCACCGCCTATGCCGGCGCGATTGCATCGCATGGCGCGGCCTATATCGGTAGCAGTTCGATCGGCGGCGAGGCGAAATGGATTCAAATCGCCGAGTCGGTGGCGGATGGCGCCGCCGATGCCGTGGTTTTCCGCGCGGCGCCGGCGATGGCGGCGGGCAAGGTCGAACGCGCGCGAGACTCCCAGCCGGTTGGACTGCTGGTCGACAATCACAACTTGACGCAGGCTATCCCGTTCGCGCTGGAGCAGGAAGTCGACTTCCTGGTGCTCGACGCAGGTGACGGTTTGCCGGGTATTTCGGCCGAACTTTCGGGTGCGCCCGACATTGCCATTGTGAATCACGCGGTCAGCCAGCTACGCGCATTGAACCGCGAGGAAGACATCGACCTGCTGTATTTTGGTGGTTTGCGTACCGGTACCGACAGCGCAAAGGTGTTGGCGCTGGGCGCCAGTGCGGTCATCGTCGGCGCCGCCGCCGCGATTTCGCTGGGGGCCGACATTTCCAGCGGAGAACCGGTTTTCGACGCCGACCTGAGCGCCGAGGAGCGCGCCGAGCGCAGCTACAACCTGCTGCAGGCCTTTACCGCCGAGTCGTCGATGATGGCGCGCTGTACCGGCAAGACCAACGTGCACAACCTCGAACCCGAGGACCTGCGCGCCATTACGCTGACGGTATCGCATGCCGCGGGCGTGCCGATGGCCGGAAGTTTGAATCGACATTGATCTGTGATTAGAATCCCAGCATCGATATAACCATAAATCCTAAGGGGGTAAATAGTGGCTAAAGATTTAGAAGCTATCGCGAAGCAGAAGAAGATCAAGTATTTCCTGGTGAGCTGGGTCGACCTGTTCGGAAATTTGCGCGCCAAGCTTGTGCCGGCACGCGCCATCAAGGGCATGCAAAAGGACGGCGCCGGCTTTGCCGGTTTTGCGGCCTGGCTGGACATGACGCCGGCGCATCCGGACCTGTTCGGTGTTCCGGATCCCGACAGCCTGATTCAATTGCCGTGGAAACCCGAGATTGGCTGGGTTGCGGCCGATCTGTGGATGGATGGCAAGGAAGTCGAAGCCTCGCCCAGGGTCGCATTGAAGCGCCAGCTGGCGAAAGCGATGAAGAAAGGCTATCGCATGAAGACCGGGGTCGAATGCGAGTTCCATCTGATAAACGCCGATGGTACCGATATCGCCGATAGTGCCGATACCCAGTCCAAGCCGTGCTATGACCAGCTGGCGTTGATGCGCCAATACCCTGTGATCGGCAAAATTTGCGATTCGATGCTGGAAATGGGCTGGAATCCCTACCAGAACGACCACGAGGATGCCAACGGCCAGTTTGAAATGAACTGGGATTACGATGACGCGCTGAAGACCGCCGACAAGCACGTGTTCTTCAAATACATGACCAAGACTATCGCCGAGGAAAATGGCCTGCGCGCTACCTTTATGCCGAAGCCATTCAGCCATCTCACGGGTAACGGCTGTCACGCGCACGTATCGCTATGGGACAAAACCGGCAAGAAGAACCTGTTTGCAACCGCCAGGAAAGATCCGCGCGGGCTTGGGCTGTCGCCGCTGGCCTACAAGGCGCTTGGCGGCATCATGCACAGCGCCGAGGACCTGACCGCAATCTTCAATCCGACGGTTAACTCGTTCAAGCGCATCAGCGCGCCGCGCACCCTGTCGGGCGCGACCTGGTCGCCGAACGCGGTCACCTACGGCGGCAATAACCGCACGCACATGGTGCGGATACCGGAAGACGGGCGCTTCGAACTTCGACTGATGGATGGCGCCGCCAACCCCTACCTGTTGCAGGCCGGCGTGCTGGCCGCGGTACTCGATGGAATCGAGAACAAGCGCGACCCGGGAGATCCGGTGCATCTGAACATGTACGAGGATGGCCACAAGGTCAAAACGGCGAAGAAGCTGCCTGACAATATGCTCGATGCCTTACGTCTGCTCGACAAGAACAAGATAATACGCGCGGGTCTTGGCGACGAGCTGATCGACGCCTTCGTCAAGCTGAAGCTCGAGGAATGGAACAGCTACAGCAAGCATCTGAGCTCCTGGGAGCGCTCCAACACGCTCGACTGCTAATTATCAAAACCGGGGACAGTTTACTTATTTCTCCCACTGTCGAGCGCTTTGGTAACTGGTGAAATAAGTAAACTGTCCCCGGATTATTCATGCTTTCGGGACTGAGCCTGAAGGCGCGAGCCAGCCTGGCCTGCGCCTATAGCGGCGTCGCCTGGGGTCTGTTCTGGATCCCGCTGCGCGGCATGGACAACGCCGGCGTCACCGATGCCTGGGCCACCGTGTTGTTCTACACTATCCCGCTGCTGCTTTTCTCGCCGTGGATTTTCGTTAACTGGCGTCGTATCGCGCGCTGCGGCTGGTCGCTGCATTTCATCGGTATCGCAACCGGCGCTTCGCTGGCGGCATATTCCAACGCCATGCTTTACACAGAGGTCGTACGTGGACTGGTGCTGTACTACACCACGCCGGTCTGGTCGCTGCTGCTGGCGCGAATCGTTCTGGGTGAGAACATCACCCCGGCGCGGGTGCTGGCGATCGTCTTCGGTCTTGCCGGCATGCTGGTCATGTTCGGCGTCGACCTGGGTTACCCGTGGCCCAAAAACATCGGCGACTGGATGGCGCTGATCGGCGCAGGCGGCTGGGCGGTGGCGGCGGTTTTGCTGCGCAAGGACGACGGCAGCCGCAGTATGGAAATTTGCTCGGTTTACTTCTTCTACGGCGTAATTGCCTCGATCCTGCTGGCGATTTCTCCGATGGCGGGCGATCTGGAATTCCCCGAGTGGTCGGTCATCGTCGACGTGCTGCCCTGGGCGCTGCCGATCGCCGTCATCGTCATCCCCGGCGCTTACGCCGCTTTCTGGGGCGCGCCGCATCTGAATCCCGGGGTGGTCGGTTTGCTGATGATGACCGAACTCAGCGTCGGCGGCATCACCGCGGCGATCTGGGCCAATGAGCCCTTCGGTGCGCGCGAACTGACCGGCATAGCGCTGATTTCGCTGGCCGGCCTGATCGAGTTTCTGTACGCGCCGATTCGACGCTCGCTATGGCGCGATGGCTGAGAGATAGGCGCCAATCGATTGCTGAATAATGTGTCGCTTTCGAGATACTTTTCGAGTGTTTCAACCCATATGATACGTCGACTTGGTACCCTGCCGATGCCCGTGACACGCGAGTAGAAAATGGCATGGAGGTAAACATGCGCGCAGACGCATATAACCGTTGATTCTATTCTGCGGAGACAAAAATGGCAAAAAGCGATATTGAAATTGCTCGTGAAGCAACCCTGAAACCGATTACTGAAATCGCGCAAAAGCTCGGTATTTCACCCGCCGACTTCAAGCCCTTCGGGCACGACAAGGCGAAACTGACAACCGAATTCATCAACTCGCTCCAGGACCGCCCCGACGGCAAGCTGATCCTGGTAACCGCGATTTCGCCGACGCCTGCGGGCGAGGGAAAAACTACGACCACGGTCGGTCTTGGCGACGGCCTCAACAGTATCGGCAAGAAGGCGGTCATGTGCCTGCGCGAACCGAGTCTCGGGCCCTGCTTCGGCATGAAGGGCGGCGCCGCCGGCGGCGGATACGCCCAGGTGGTGCCGATGGAGGACATCAACCTGCATTTTACCGGTGACTTCCACGCTATTGGCGCCGCGCACAACCTGCTGTCGGCGCTGGTCGATAACCACGTGCAGTGGGAAAACAAGTCGGGTCTGGATGCGCGCCGCATTACCTGGAAACGGGTGATGGATATGAACGACCGCACCCTGCGTGACATCACCATCGGCCTCGGCGGACCCGGCAACGGTACCCCGCGCGAAAGCGGTTTCGATATCACCGTGGCCTCCGAAATCATGGCCATTTTCTGTCTCGCCACCGATCTCGACGATCTCAGCCGCCGCATCGGCAATATCGTCGTCGGTTACACGCGCGATCAACAGCCGGTGCATGCGCGCGACGTTAACGCGCCGGGCGCGATGACGGTACTGCTCAAGGATGCCTTCATGCCCAACCTGGTGCAGACGCTGGAAAACAATCCGGCCTTTATCCACGGCGGGCCCTTCGCCAATATCGCGCATGGCTGCAACTCGGTAATTGCCACCAGGACCGCGCTCAAGCTGGCCGACTACGTGGTTACCGAAGCCGGTTTCGGCGCCGACCTGGGCGCCGAAAAATTCTTCGATATCAAGTGCCGCAAGGCGGGCCTGTCACCGGACGCGGTGGTGCTGGTCGCGACCGCGCGCGCGCTCAAGATGCACGGCGGCGTGCCCAAGGACCAGCTCGCCGGCGAAAACGTCGAGGCGATCAGGAAGGGTTGCGAGAATCTCGGCCGACATATCCGCAATCTCAAGCAGTACGGCGTTCCGGTAACGGTTGCGATCAACTGCTTTTCGGCCGATACCGAGGCTGAACTCGGCGCCATCCGTGAATTCTGCGACGAGTTCGGCGTCAAGGCTTTCGACGCCAACCACTGGGCCGATGGTAGCAAGGGCACGCAGGAACTGGCGCGTCACGTGGCCGAGGTTGCCGATTCGGGGCAGGCGCAGTTTCACCCGCTGTACGACGACAATATGCCGCTGTGGGACAAGGCGCGCCATATCGCGCGCTCGCTTTACGGCGCCGACGATATCATCGCCGACAAGAAGGTGCGTGACCAGTTCGCCAAGTTCGAAGCCGACGGTTACGGTCACTTCCCGGTTTGCATGGCCAAGACCCAGTACAGCTTTTCCACCGACCCGGCGCTGATGGGCGCGCCCAGCGGGCATGAAGTGCCAATCCGCGAAGTGCGTTTATCGGCGGGCGCCGAGTTTATCGTCGCTGTTTGCGGCGATATCATGACCATGCCGGGATTGCCGCGGGTGCCGTCCGCGGACAATATTCACCTTAATGAGGATGGCCTGGTCGAGGGATTGTTCTAGGGGTGTTGAGTATTGGCCAAGTTTATTGAGTCATCCCCGTGCAAACGGGAATGACTCCGGGAAAGTCGAAGTCGGGGACAGTTTACTTATTTCCCGGATAGAGTTGAGAAATCTGTCCCGTTGACGGGAGTGAAATGAAACTATGGATCTAGCAGAACAGTATCAAAGCTTTATTTCCTGGCAGTGCCGCCTGCGCAAGCAGAGCATGCGCGAAAAGGGCGGACGCCCCGGCCCTGGTATGAGCGCAGGCATCCATGCGATCGCGGGCGGTGACGAACAGGCGCGCATGAACTTCCTGATCAACCGACGCGATTCGGCCGATCGCACCAGCGAGTTTCGCCATATCATCCGTAAGACGCACGATTCGCGAGAGTGGATCAAAAACGGATTGCGGATTCTCGCCGAACTGCATTACCACGAAACCGACCAGTTCGAAAACGATCTGAGCGCGCTTTTCAGCGACGACTCGCCGACCGCCTATGCCTTGCTCAAGGCGGGGCAGTGCAAGCTGCGTTTTGCCGAGGGCAGTATCGAGCACGAGTTCGACTTCGACGTCAGGTCGCTGGATCAGGACGACGAACTGTTCCAGGCGACCTACTGGCACAATCACCTGTTCAACCCGGCGCTTCCGGGCAAGGTGCGCGTGCTCGCGTTTACGCCGCGGCTGTAGCCTGAAATTTACGCCAGCCGGGCCCTGTGGCCCTGTCCCGTCGCTGACTTGTTCAGATAGGCCTGAACTTGAATGAAATCCAGCGCTCAACCGCATCTGCCCTGTGTCAGTCGTCGGGATACTGGCGCAGTAGGCTATAAAATTTTCTTGAAATTATCGTAGAGCAGCCTGGCCAGGCGGTTCATCTCCGGCATGGCCGCGCGCGCTTCCTGGTCGAAACTCGCCAGCGCGTCGGCGCCTAGGCTGTTGTCGAGCGCCGCCTTGTACTCCGGTATGCAACCCCACTGCGTTACCGTATCGGCGCGCACTTCGATGTGAAACTGCAACGCGTAAGCGTGCTCGCGATACCTGAATATCTGGTAGCGGGTGCTGTTCGACGAAGCCAGTACGGTGACCTCGGGACTGTCTTCGAGATCGCGAACCTCGTAGGAATGCCACTGCAGCGCCTTGATGGTTTCAGGATAGCCGCCGAACAACGCGTCCTGCCGCGCGGCCGCGGTCATGTCGATATCGAGCACGCCGATTTCGGCAGGCTCGGAAGCCTGCACCTTGCCGCCCAGCACTTCGCCGAGTAGCTGGCAGCCGAGGCAAAATCCGAGAAACGGTTTTTGCAGGTCGACAACCCATTCACGAATGCGCCGCTTTTCGTCGATCAACCAGGGGTAGTCGTCTTCCATCCAGGTATCCATCGGGCCGCCCATGCACAGCATCGCATCGAAGCCGTTCAGGTCGTCGGGGATTGTTTCACCCTCTTCGAGCTCGATCCGGGTGAGCCGCCAGCCGTCGGACTCCATCAGGTCCTTGATGTAGCCGGGGTCTTCGACCGCGATATGTTGTAACACCAGGATGTTTTTCATTGGCTTTCCAGGTAGATGGATAATTCTCGCATATGGCGATCGGTGTCGTGATCGTCGATCGACGGCGTCGCCTCGATGTGCTCGATGTAATGCGCCGGGAATTCATGCTCGCGCGCGCCGCGAACGACGTGCTCCTTGTACCAGTGATAGGGCTGTCGGCGTTGATCGATTTCCAGCGCATAGTAGGTAAAGGCGTCGATTGTCTCGCCGTGTAGCGCGGTCACGCTGATCTGTCTGCGCTCGTAGCCGATACCCGCGCCCTCGTAGACATCGAGTTCCAGCTTGTTAGCCTGGGTCATCTGGTAGACCACGCCGTAAACGATGTCCCGATGGTCATCGGTGATCGCGATATCGCATTTACCCGACCGGTCCTGGCCTTTTTTGTGCCAGCACAAGCGGTGCCCGGGCAGGGTAGCGACACAGTGTTTGGAGGCGTTCGGAATACGCGCCAGCAGGCGCTGGCTGGACAGGTTGGAGCCGAAGGCGAAATAGCTGATATTCATGTGCGTGACAACCGCCGGGATGTCGCGCCATTATATAGATCGCCGTATTATGACAAAAGCGACCTGTCGACATTGCCGCAATAACACGAGTCATCCCCGCGCAGGCGGGGATCTTGTAACGCGCCCATTGCGAGATCCCGGCTCGGTGGCCGGGATGACTTCAGCTTCAGGCGGCGCTGCTGCGCGATGCGCGCTTGCGCTCGTGCTCGAGCAGGTATTTTTTGCGAATGCGGATGCTCTTCGGCGTAACCTCGACCAGCTCGTCGTCATCGATAAACTCCAGCGCCTGCTCCAGCGTCATCTTGATCGGCTTGGTCAGGATCAGGTTTTCGTCGGTGCCGGCGGCACGAATATTGGTCAGCTGCTTGGCCTTAAGCGGATTCACCACGAGGTCGTTGGCGCGGCTGTGAATACCGACCACCATGCCCTCGTAAACCGGTTCCGCGTGGCCGATCATCAGGCGGCCTCGCTCCTGCAGGTTGAACAACGCGTAGGCCAGCGCCTTGCCGGTGGCGGTAGAAATCAAAACGCCGTTCTGGCGTTGACCGATGGCGCCCTCGATCTTCGGTCCGTAGTGGTCGAAGACGTGGTAAATCAGGCCGCTGCCCGAACTCAGCGTCATGAACTCGGCCTGGAAACCGATCAGGCCGCGTGACGGAATAACGTAGTCGATACGCACCCGTCCGTTGCCGTCGGGTAGCATGTCCTTGAGTTCGGCCTTGCGTTTTCCAAGCGCTTCCATAACCGCGCCCTGGTTCTGTTCCTCGACATCGATGGTTAGCTGCTCGTAGGGCTCGCACTCCTGGCCGTCGATTTCGCGAATGATGACCTCGGGGCGCGACACCGATAGCTCGAAGCCCTCGCGACGCATGTTTTCGATGAGGATGCCGAGGTGTAACTCGCCGCGCCCGCTGACGCGAAACTTGTCGGCGTCGGCCAGTTGCTCGACGCGCAGGGCGACGTTATGCAGGCATTCGCGGCGCAGGCGTTCGTCGATCTGGCGCGAGGTCAGGAACTTGCCGTCCTGACCGCAGAAAGGCGAGCTATTGACGCTGAAGGTCATGCTGACGGTGGGTTCGTCGACCGTCAGCGGCGGCAGCGCCTCAACCTGATTGCGGTCGCACAGCGTATCGGAAATAAAAATCTGGTCGATACCGGAAAACACGATGATGTCGCCGGCATGGGCGGTTTCCACTTCAATCCGCTGCAGCCCATCGAAGCCGAACAGCTGCATCATGCGTCCGTCACGGATTTTACCGTCGGCGCCGACGATCTTGATCGCGGTGTTGCGGCTTACCTGGCCGCGGGTGATACGGCCGATGCCGAGCACGCCCTTGTAGCTGTCGTAATCGAGGCTCGATACCTGCATTTGAAACGGTCCGTCGATTTCGACCCGCGGCGGGTTGACGTATTCGACGATGGCTTCGAACAGCGGAATCATGTCGCCGCTGCGATCCTGGTCGCTGTTGCTGGCGTAGCCATTCAGCGCGGAAGCGTAGATGACCGGAAAGTCGAGCTGCTCGTCGGTGGCGCCGAGGCGGTCGAACAGTTCGAACACCTGGTCGATAACCCAGTCCGGTCTTGCTCCATTGCGATCGATCTTGTTGATCACTACGATAGGGGTGAATCCCATGGCGAAGGCTTTTTGCGTGACGAAACGGGTTTGCGGCATCGGTCCTTCGACCGCGTCAACCAGCAGCAGCACCGAGTCGACCATCGACAGTATGCGCTCGACCTCGCCACCGAAATCGGCGTGCCCGGGCGTGTCGACGATGTTAATGCGATATTCCTGCCCGCCGCCCGGCTGTTGCCAGTTGATTGCAGTGTTCTTCGACAGAATGGTAATGCCGCGTTCCTTTTCCAGCTCGTTCGAGTCCATCATCCGATCGCTGACTTCGGCGCGGCTGTCGAGCGTGCCGGACTGGCGCAGCAGTTCGTCCACCAGCGTGGTTTTGCCGTGGTCGACATGCGCGATGATGGCGATATTTCGCAGGTTGTCTCGTTGCGTGCTCATAAGGGAATTCAGGGCAGGATCAGGCGCGCGATTATAACCATATGGCGGGATTCCACAAGCCCCGCCTGGCGGCTGCGTCGTCTCCGCCGGGCCCCGAGTCATCCCCGCGCAAGCGGGGATTTTGTACCGCGTCGCCTTTGCAAGATCCCGGCTCGGAGGCCGGGTTGACTTCAAGCGGGGGAAGATTCGTGATACGTCGGCGGGACTGGCGCCGCGTTCAGTTCAAATCCTGGACCAGCGCCAGCATCGCCTGCGCGTGGCCCTTGGCTTTCACCTTGTAGTCGACGTGCACCAGCTGGCCTGCCTTGTCGATGACGAAAGTCGATCGACCGATGCCCATGTACTTTTTACCCATGAATTTGCGCTCACCCCAGGTGCCATAGCTTTCGCATAGTTCACCGCTGGTGTCGGCCAGCAATTCGACCTTTAGACCGTGCTTGTTGATGAATTTCTGATGTTTTTCGCAAGTATCCTTACTAACACCGAGGACCACGGTGTCAGCGGCGGTGAACTGCTCGATCAGCCCGGTGAATTCATTGGCTTCGATGGTGCAGCCGGGAGTGTCGTCCTTGGGATAAAAATAAAGCACGACGTTTTTTTCGCCACGAAACTGCGCGAGACTGATATCGGAGCCATTTTGATCAACCGTGGTGAACTCGGGTGCGGGCTGGTTTATTTCGAGCATGGTAGTCGTCCATTGATTGCGAGACCAGCATGATAAAAAAGCATCGAACAAACATCAAAGCACAAATCGTAAGGTTACTCAGCGGGACCGTGTTCTGCTTCCACGATGCCGTGCAGGTATAACAATTCGAACATGGGTTTGCACGCAGGAAGCGCCGCCTGGCGGCGCCCTGGCCGGTGCGTGTTTTACCCGCACCCTCGAATCGGGCGAATCTCACGCAGAAATTCATCCGCGGTCGCGGCCCTTTCAATCGGAATCAAGCAGTAATCGAGCCAGAGTGCCATGATGGCGGCACTCTGGCGGATCTTGCGTAACTGTCATTCACCGCGAAGGAAAGCCGAGGTTAATAAACCAGGGCGGTGGCGTTACTGTCGTCGATTTCGGACAGGTAGAAATCGACCTCGACAGATTCGAAACTGGATACGGATACCGGTTTTGTCACCTTGCATTCGATCGCTTCGCGTAAACCCTCGGCGTCCATCCAGCAGTCGAAGTACTCTTCCTTGATGATCGAGCCTGCGGTATCGAGAAATTTCACGCGCGCGTTGAATTGCTCCAGATCGAGGCCGCTGCCGTTGGAAAACATGACGGTGATGCTGCCGTTGCCGTTAGCGTCGGTTATCACGTTCATGTAACCGTAAGCCTGATCGACCGGGCCATGGCGCTCGTGCTGCATACGCGCGTCGGCGTGAAACTCGAACGGGTGGGAGGCCGCGGATGCGGCCAGAGACCCCAGAAGTATGAGCGGAAGCAATAAAGCGGCAACCAGGTTTGATGTCTGAATGTTCATATTTACACCTTTGACGAACGGTTTCTGTTTCAATGCAGGTATTTATACAGAGCCGCTGTGAAAAATCGGTGAAAATAATGAAAAACGGATAACGAACCGGATTTTTCTGGCCAGTTTATCGTTTGTAGTATGCCTCGATGATTTCCGTCGCCATTGCCAGGAGCGTTTGATCTCCCTCCTGCAAGACGCCGAGCAGACGACTTTTTTCAGCCATGTAGATTTTGGCAAATCCCGGATCGTGAAGCTCGATCGAACTCGAATTATCGATCAGGTCAGCGAGTTTGACCGTTTTCGCTCTCGGTGACGCCGCCTGCGTGTGCTTCAGGTCGATCAACTTGCGTGCTTCGCGGTTACCGACGGCCGGCGACGAAACGTCGGTCAGATCCGCGACCAGCGACGCGATGTCATCGCCGAACTCGATTTCGATTTCAACGATGGTCACCGTCGTGTCCTCGACCACGTCGTGCAGCCAGGCGGCGCAAATCATCGCCTCGTCGTCGCTGACGCTGGTCACCAGTTTTGCCACCGCCGCCGGATGAACGATATAGGGCTCGCCGCTGTACTTGCGGCGCTGATCGATGGCAGCATGCGCCGCGCTGGCGAACTGGCTGGCTTTTTTGATCATTGAATCTCGCCTGGTCTTCCTGAGAGCGACTTTCGGTTATCGATCTGCGCGGCGAAGCCGGGTTTTTCCCTGATGCCGGCGCGATTGCCGTCGGCGTCGAAAAGATCGATGGTCGAGCCCCGGTCGTTGACGCTGATTTCGGCGGCGATGCCGCGGTTTCTGATCGTTTGCAGCGCGACTTTCAGGCTGGTGACGTTGAAAGACAGCTTGCTCGCGTTCTGTGCGATTGTTTTTCCTGCTGGCCGCGCATGGCCGCCGGTCTCGATCATCGGGCAGGCGCCATTGCAATCGAGACAGCCCAGGCGGAAATCGTCCTGCTGCTGTTGAAACAGTAGCGGCAAACTGAACAGGTCACGATAAAAGGCGACGCAGTCGTCGTAGCCTTCGGTGGTCAGGATGATGCCGGTTCTGGCGATCTGCATCTCATTCTCCTTAAGCCCGTTACAGCCTCCGGATTTAAAAACCCGGTGCCGAAACGATGATATAGGCGCCGAGCGCCAGCAGCGAGACAAAAAATACCTTTCTGAACAGCGGCTCGGAAATCCTGCTCCGAATCCGCTGGCCCAGCATCATTCCCGCGATCGCCGGCAGCAGGGCGATCGACGAATCGATGATTTGCGCGCTGGCGAGCATGTTATTGCTCTGCAGCGCCAGTCCGAGCGCCAGCGTGGATAGCGCAAACAGCATGCCCATGGCCTGGATCAGCGCGTCACGACTGAAGCCGAGGGCCTGCAGGTAGATTACGCCCGGTACCACGAAAGAGCCCGTCATGCCGGTAAAAATGCCGTTGACGATTCCGAGCAGTGCGCCACCCCAGGATGCTCTGCGCGGAGAAAGCGATAAGCGGAAACCGACCAGGCTGGCGATGGCGTAAGCCGCGAGCAGGACGCCGAGCAGGGCGGAAAGCATCGACAACTGGACATGTTTAAGCGCCTGCGCCCCGATCCAGATGGTTGCCGTCGCCATCAGCAGGAACGGCCAGATTCGGGCCAGAATCAGCCTTGTGTTGCCGCCAACCATGGCTTGCCAGAGATTGGTGATGAACGACGGCACCAGTAGCAACGCCATCGCGCTCGGCAGGTCCAGCGCTACCGTCAGTATCGCCAGGCTGACCGTGGGCAGGCCGAGCCCGATGACGCCCTTGACCAGGCCGGCCAGCAGGAAGGTCGCGAGGATAACCAGCGTTGTGGCGTCGATCATCGGCAATCTCGAACGGAATCATCGAGCGCCAACCTCGTGGCGTTTCGCCAACCGTCTCCTGCGGGGTGGATAACTATCGGCCTAGTCAATGCGCCCGACCCGGTTATTCTTTTCGCTGGCCCAGTCGTGGTACAGGTCGTCCAGGAATTGCTCGATCCCGGATTCTACAATCACTCCCGTAAACGAGCTATAGTCGAGACCGCGATTGATAGAATATTCCGCATCTCCTTTCATCAGGTAAATATTAACCTGGCGCCTCGCGTCTGTTATGTAGCATCAAAGGGGATAGCTTA
>Ga0224508_10001236_pt1 | contig 23200 bp, 24 predicted proteins | sample SF_Jan12_sed_USG_4_FD_170157 | JGI IMG/M metagenome (GOLD analysis project Ga0224508, IMG submission 170157) | Sediment microbial communities from San Francisco Bay, California, United States - SF_Jan12_sed_USGS_21 | ecosystem: Environmental > Aquatic > Marine > Sediment | place: USA... | reverse complement strand
TAACGCCATGGAGTACGGGTACACCTGGGCGTACAAGCGCAACTTTGCCCCGCTCGAGGAGGAGCCGATGTTCCCGCCGGGATCGTTCGGCGACCTCATGGGACACGCCGAGATTCTCAACCCGCCCACTAAGGGCCGCCAGAGGTTTGCCTGATGCTGAACACTAACGCACAGGCACTATGGGCCGAGGTCAAGGGAGCCGAGGAGAAGACTAAAGCGCACCTCTCGAGCAACGAGACGCTCATCAAGCGCTACCACGGCCCCGCATACATGGGCCGGACCGGCGACGACTACGCGGGCGAGAACCACGCGCACGAGTACCTCTCGGTCATGCTGCCGCGGCTCGTGTACGAGCACCCCGAGTTCGAGGTTGAGACGCGGCGCAAGAACACGGTCTACGAGGCCATCGCTGCGAGCCACGAGCTGGTCTACAACCAGTGGGCGCGCGACGTGGGGCTTGGAGACCTGCTTGAGTCCCTGGTAGTCGACATGATGTTCGGCTACGGCGTGGCGCTCGTCTCGATCGGGGAGGGCCCGACCATCACGTCCGAGGCGGTGCGGCGCCGCTACGCGAACTCGGACTACGGCGAGCCCTTCGAGGGGTTCGAGGACAACGACCAGACCGCAGACGCTCGAGTCTGGCGGGTGTTTGGCGATCCTCAGATGGCCGAGACCGACCCGCGATGGGACGCCAAGGTGCAGTGGCCCGCGGTGTCCCGAGTCCCCCCGCGGTTCTTCTTCATCGACCCCGGCGCAAAGGACCGTGACAACGCGCGGTTTATGGGCCACCGCTGGATTGCCGACCTAGACGACCTCATTGCCCGCGCCGAGGCCAACCCGGACGACTGGGACGTCGAGGCGGTGAAGGGGCTCTCGACCACGAGCGATGTGCGCGAGTTGGGGTACGACACGCGCCAGTACATGCCGAGCCGCAACCTTGTGGTCGGCCGCGACGTGTGGATTCCCGAGGTGTTCCAGAAGGACCACGGCCCAGATGAGGGGTTCTCAGGATCGACGTACACGCTCGGGCTGCACTCATCGACCACGAACAAGCCGGCGCTGATTCGCCCGCCGCGCCCGTACTACGGGCCGAAGAGTGGGCCGTACCAGATATTCGGGGCGTACAAGATCCCGAACCAGACGCTGCCGATGTCGCCGCTCGTTGCGGTCGAGGGCCAGATTACCGAGCTCGACCGGCAGATGCTGGCCATCTCGCGCGAGAACGAGGCGTACAAGCGCCAGGTGGTCGCGCCGAAGAACGTGGCGGACACGATCAAGAGCACACCGCACGACCACGTTGTCGGCATCCCGGACGAGCTCACGCGCGAGTCCGTGCACGAGATCGTTATGGGCGGCACGAGCCGGGAGCTCATTGAGTACGCATCCATTCTGCAGGAGCGCGTAGACACGACCCTAGGCGCGTTTGACGCGCAGTCGGGCAACGTCACGGGCAAGGGCACGGCGACCGAGAACGTGATTGCCGACCGCTCATCGTCTGCCCGCGTCTCCTGGCTTGAGCGCGCGGTGCAGCGTGACACGGGTGCCCTGATGGCAAAGGTCGGGCACTTCTTCTACTACGAGGACCGCATCATTGCCCCGATGGGCATCGCGGACCCCGATGCGCCTCCTGGTACCGAGCTATTGTTCACGGGCGGGGACCACGACCCCGAGTCGGGCTTCACGTTTGAGGACTTGGAGATCTCGGTTAGCGCGCGCTCTATGCGGCGTCAGGACGACCCCGAGTTCCGCCAGGCGGCCAACGAGCTGCACGCGCGCTATCTCGAGGCGCTGCCAGCCATTCAGGCCAGCCCGGACCCCGTCTTCTGGGCGTGGCACTTCAACCACCTAGGCGAGTCGCTTGGCATCCCTGATGCGGGCGCTATGGCGGCGCGGCTGGCGGAGATGGCTATGGCGATGATGGGCCAGGGTCAGGGCCCGCAGTCACAGCCGGCGCAGCCACAGAGGATGCAGAGCCAGACGCCGAGGATGCCCGATGGCGGATCGAGTTCACCGGCCGGCTCGGGCGGCATGGCTGGCGCTCCTAGAAACATGAACGGTAGCCCGATGGGCATGCCCGCATCTCAGGGCACAGGGCGCGAGCAGGAACGAGTCAGGAGTCTCTGATGGTCCAGTATTCATTCGAGGACGTTGATAGCGGCGAGACGGTCATGGTGGAGATGCCGATGACCGAGGCTGTTGACTTTGGCGACATCATCCAGCGCAAGGGCCGCAAGCTCAGACGCATCGTCGAGAGCCGCGGCTACCTGCAGATTCAGCCCATCAGCGGCTACACGATTGCTCGCAGCCTGCCGCGCAATTATCCGGGCGCTGACTTCTACCTGAAGGACGGCACGCCTGGGTTCAACAACGATCGCAGCAAGGAGGACTTCTGCATGAAGTCCGCCGATACCCACGAGGAGCCCGTCCACACTCTGGACGACATCATCTAATGGCAGAATCAGAACCGCAGATCAGTGAAGCCAAGGCCAAGGCGAAAGAGGCGTTTACCAAGCTTGCCGGTCCCGCGGCGGATAACCCCGCGCTCAACGAGCTGTTCGCGGGCGATGGCGATGTGACCCCGGCGCGCACTGAGCCAGAGGCTAAGCCTAAGCCAGAGCCGCCCAAGCCGGCAGCCGAGAAGGCGCCGGAGCCTGAGGCCGACGTGGAGTTCGACGAGGACGAGCTCCGGGAGGCGCGCGCTGAGGCGCTGCGCTCCCCTGTACTTACACCGGAGGTGGTCGATGCACTATCTCCGGCGCAGCTCTTGGATGCCGCGGCGAAAGCCAAGGAGGCCAGAGCTGAGCGTGACCGTGAAGTCCGAGCAATCAAGGATGCCCAGAAGGCGTCCAGTGCAAGCGAGACAGAGGCGTCTTCCCAAACGGCCGTGCCGGAAGCCTCCCCCTCGATAGATCTCGAAGCACTGGTCTCACCCTTCATCAAGCGTCTGGACGAGGGCGACACGGAGCACGCGCAGAAGGACCTGGTGAAGATCATCCAGGCGGCCGTGGGCGATGCCGAAAGCCGGCTCGAGGCGAAGCTCTCCCAGGAGCGCTCGCAGCGAGAGGGTAACGAGGCAGAGGCCCAGGGGCGCCTGCTGATTGACCGGGCCCGAGTGGAGCTTGGGGGGAGTCACCCCGAGCTAGTCGATGATGCGGTGTACGAGGCCAAGATCCGTCCGGAGGTCGAGAGCCTTTTGAGGACGGGGGACTATGGCCCCCAGAACGTGAGTTCGCTGATGAAGAAGGCCTACCTCCTGGGCCTCGGTCGCGGCCCTCGTACGCCGGTCAAAGACAACCGTAAACGTGATAAGGCTCGAGCGTCGGGTCAGTTGACCCCCGTGACGACGACGCGCGACGTGCCGACTCCCTCGACTCCGAAGGAGCGGGCGTACGCAAAGTTCATGGAGATGACGCCGAGGTAAACAGCTGTGACAACGGAGGCATAAATGTCTGGCACGGCACTTCCCAGCTATGCGGATTGGGACCTGGGTACAGGACCGGTCTACATCACTGGCGAAGAAGGTATTCTGAACGAGAGCACGGCGCGCTCGTACCTGCTGCGCAGGTTCACGAAGGACGCCAACCTCTCCAAGTCGTTGCAAGGTGGTAACGACATCAAGGGCACGGTGATGTTCGACGAGGAGTCGACGGCAGAGTTCTACCTGCCCGGCGCCAAGGCGAGCCCGCGCAACCCTCAGGTGATCACGGACAACGCGATCCCGTGGAGGTTCTTGCGTGACCACACCGCGCACGTAGACAAGGAGATCGACCTCCAGGTGTCTGGTATGACGGCCGAGGCGGCCTTCGACGTGTACTTCTCAGTGAAGTATGCGAAGGAGATGCGCATGTGGACGTCGAAGATTAACACCATGGAGACCGCGATGGCGGCGCTGCCGGACCCCAACACCATGGAGGTCGCGGGCGGTACCGATCCGAACTCTCTGATCGTCTTCAACAACGAGGCGACAAACGGGCTGCTCAATGGGTACTCGGTTATCCAGGGTCTCGCCCCGGCGACCTTCCCCAAGTGGGTTCCCCAGCAGGGCACTTACGCGCAGCTTCCCGCGACCGGAGCCGGGGCTGGATGGGACCTGTGGGGGGCGTTCGATGACATGCTCATCGACGTTCACTTCGACACCCTCCCGGGTCGCGAGGAGTACGCCACGAAGTCTAGTGGCAAGTACTTCATCACGACCGACAAGGAAGGCCGTACGAACTACCAGGAAGGTGCACGTCGCTCGAACGACAACCTCGCTCAGGGCGGTCACCAGGATCCGGCGTACTCGAACATCAAGTATGCCGGCATCGACATCATGTACTGGGCCGCGCTTGATACGGCGGCCATTTACGACGACGGCTCGAGCGGCTTCACCGATCAGGCCAACGCTAACGCAGCAGGTCCGCGCTACTTCTGGTGGAACGGTGATTGGGTATATCCCGTCTACCACACCACGAAGTACTGCGTGCCGCACCCGGAAGGCTATCTGACGCACCCGAACCAGCCTGACACTCAGGTCCTCTGGTATGACAGCTGGTACAACTGGCGTTGCGACTCTCGCCGCCGTCTCGGCATCGTTTACCCGTCTGCAACGCTCACCTAAAGGAGTTAATGATGCATGACATTGGAGTACAGGCTCCCCACGGTATCGAGCCGCCGGGTGAGTACGTTGTTATCGCGACAAACCGCACAGGTGCGGCAACTGTCGTCGGTGACGTGGTGCAGTTCGACCTGCTTCGGGGTGACGGTGACGTAAGCACCTTTACCGGCGGGGCAAACTCAGTGTGGGGCAACGTGGTTGTCCCCACTGCAGCCGGAATCAAGCTAAAGCTGATCTTCGGCGTTTGCCTTGAGGCCGTCGCGGATAACGCGGACCTCAAGGTGATGATTCGCGGAACGACCACCGCGGCGTGCACGACGGGCGACCTCGAGGACGAACCCCTCGTTGCAGCCATCACGGGCGCGTTTGACTCGACCCCCGCAGCCGGCGAGTACTACTGGGCGATTGCCCAGGCGGACGAATCCGGCGGCCTGGCGAGCGTCTACGTCGACGGCCTTCGTGGCTTCGGTCAGTTTGTTTCCTGATCCCTAGCTGATACGGGCGGGGGCTTCGGTCCCCGCCCCACCACCCATGACACTCACACTAGGCAGAGCGGCAAAGATCGTGGAGTCCACGCTGGGCGGCAGCCCGTCGGGGTTCTCATCGAATGAGATTGCCGGCCTGGCCGGTGATTGGCTGGTGAACACGCGCGAGTGGAGGTTCCTCGAGAACTCGACCGCATCGCTCGATACGGAGGTGGGGACACTTATCCACCTACCCGCGGACCTGCGCGCCGTCGTGCGCATCTTCCCCGCGGACAACCTCACAAACACGATGCAGCTCACAGGCCCGACGGAGCTGCTCGCGCTCGAGACCACACCGGTGGCGACGAGCTATCAGTACAAGGGCGTGCTGTCCTACATGGAGCCCGTCACGGGCGGGGTGCGTGTGCCCATCCTGCGCGTCTGGCCAGCGTTCACGACGGTGCAGACCGGGTTCTTCACCATCTGGTATCACGCCACCTGGCCCCGCGCCAAAGAGGACGAGACGGTCCTGCCGATCCCTCAGTGGATGGAGGGGGTATATATCCAGGCTATCCGCGCGTACGCCAAGGGCCTCGTAGAGGAGGACGCGGGCGGCGAGGTGGAGGAGCGTCTCGAGCGGCTGCAGCTTAGCCAGATGTGGCGCGCGGTCGAGATGGTCGACGAGAAGATGCAGCGCTCCCTGGGCCGCATCGAGGGCGGTGCTGTGCACCTGTCCCCGCGACCGGACTATCACTGGAACTGGGACAGCGTACAGGCTCCTAGCTGATGAAGATCCCGTTCCCCATCAAGGGCATCTCAGAGGAGCTGGCGTTTAGCGAGCAGGTGCCTGGGTCGACTCGAGACGCACGTAACGTGCGGGCAGAGGACCCTAAGACGGGACGTCTACGCGGGGCGCAGCGTGCGGGTATGCGCAGGTTCCTACTGGACCCGGTGAGCTCAGCGGGGGCCCCGGTACAGGAACTCTCGAGTGTCTCATTCGAGGCGCCCCGCGTCTCCTATACCGAGCTGACCTCGGTTGCGAACACGCTGGTAACGCCGCAGGTCATCACGAGCGAGGGCAGTCATAGGACCGCATCGGGCGCGGCGTTCGCCAGCGCGGTAGACCAGGGTGGCAACGTGTTCGTCCTGGACGGCGGCAGCGTCGTCTTGAAGATGAACTCGGCCATGGAGATCATCGACACGATACCGATCCCTGTGGAGGACACCGACGAGCTGATTCGCAAGCTGCTCATTGACGAGCTCGACCAGCTGTACGTAGCTGCGACATCTAGCGAGGGCTCGCTGGGCAAGGTCTGGCGGTTCAGCCGCAACGAGGACAGCCAGTACGAGCTCAGCGACCAGGACTTTTGGCCCCTGAGGCTCGAGGGCGCGGCTAAGAGCATCGCCGTGCGGCACGGGCTCCTGTACGTGGTCGAGGACTACGACGAGGGCGACACGTTCTCCAAGCTGGCGATGTACGACGTCACGACACCCCGCCCCTATCGGGTGTGGGACAGAGGCGCGCCGTACCCCGTCAACGACCTAGCTGTACAGAACGATGGGTCGATTATCGTCACATCGGAGAAGAACAACCTTCGCGGCTCGACTCCGAGCTCGGACAACTTCACGGAGACATCAATCGGCTGGACCCCGCGCGATGTCGTCAATGGCGACCAGCGGGTTCACTACCACGTCGACGCCGAGCGCCTGACGGGCTTCGCAGACCTGGACCGGGTGCGTGTCATGGAGGACACGCGAGTCGACCCGTTCTATGACATCTTCCCCGAGGTCACCGACGCTACGAACCGGCCGCTCAAGACCCGGACGGGCATAGGGGACGACCGGCGCGGTGTGCCGTCATACAAGGCGCAGGGGATTGGGAACAAGCCGTCCATCATCTTCGACGGCGACCGCACCATCGGCGGCAATGCGTTCGGTGGAGAGATCCTCTCGAGCAAGCCGAACTCAGCAGAGGACAACAAAGAGACCGCGACCGACGCGATGCCCGCCCAGCGCGGGGCGATACCGGGCTTTGCCGGCGGTACATGGGGCGTGTTCTTCGTCGTGCGTCCCGACTTGAACCAGGAGGACATCAACGTCTTCGCGTTCCAGAAGTCTCCTCGTCAGTCGTTTGGGATTCTGATGAACGCGCAGAACCCGAACTCGGAGCTTGAGTTTGCGCCGAACAGCCCCGGCGGGATTGTCATCGAGGCGCCTGGCGCGACGGGCGGCAATGGCCCTAACGGGACCATCCTGCACAGCGTAGCGGGCGGGCCGGGTGGCGGATTTGCTGAGGATGCGAACGGCTCGGTGAACGATGTGCACTCTGCTGTTGTGTCGTTCATCTTCAACGGCGCAGGGAACACTGGCGAGTTCCGGGTCAACGGCGAGAGGGTCGACAACGCGTTCATCATCCCAGAGGATGAGAGCTGGAGCGGCGAGAACACTCGAACGACTATCGGCGGCCCCCGGTCGGAGCAGTCTGCGAACCCCGATGCCGACGTGTACGACACTAGGCCCGGAACGCAACACGACGGATACCGGAGCTTTTTTGGCCAGTTCGCCGAGTGGGTAACCGTCCTTGGCGATACGAGCGTCACGCCGCACGACACGCCGCTCACCGAGGACGAGATCGAGCGCATCGAGGGATATCTCGCGCACAAGTGGGGCATCTCTCACATCCTGCTCACTGCACATCCGTGGTCGTCGACAAACAACCCGCCGGGTACACCCATAGACGGTGGGCTCTACTCGGGCACCACTCCGCCCGGCGTCGACCCGGACACGCTGATCCTCAACAGCCCCGACCCCGTCCTAGCTAAGTTCCAACCCGAGGCAGGTGCGCTCTCATGGGCGTTCGCCGGCCCCGGAGTTGGGTTCGCGGTGGCCATCGATACATCCGGGGACCTGCTCACAGTCGGGCAGAGGGTGTCCACGACAGACACGGACCTCGAGCCCATCTTCCGCAAGGTCATCGACGCGGGCACGACGTACAAGGTCCCTGTAGGGGCCGAGTGGGATTTAGGCCTAGGGGGTGCTGGCGCGGCCCCTGCGCCGGGCGAGAGTTTTACGCTGAACGACGGCGTGAACCCTGAGGTGAGGTTCGTATTCCAGACGACCCTCTCGGGGACTCCGATTACAGCGACTTACCGTGAGGTTCTCATCGCGGGCTCTGCCACGGCGGCGGCGCTGAACTTGACGGCGGAAATCAACATCGTCGAGGCGCTGTCCGACCCCTCAGTGTTCCTGTTCCGCGCCTCGAACGAGGCTGTTGCAGCGACGCACGTAGAGGCGACACGTCTAGATGACGCCCCCAACGGCGGCATCACGACCGACGGGGCTTTGACGCGGGTTACGCAGACCGTAACAGGAGGAGACTTTGGCGCATGGGTCGTGAACGCGGACGCAACGGATGAGCCTAGCTATAATCAGCCGAATATTAGCGTTGACTCAGATGGCGACGTCTACATCCCCATATCGAACGACAACCCTCAGGCGGCGCATCTCGAGAAGTACGACGGCCAGGGGAACGGGGACGGGTCGACGACTAAGAAGTTTGGCTACACGTTCTCTCAGGACGTGATGGCATACAGCGCGACGTTCGGCTCTACCCCAACGGGTGAGGCATCTCCCGAGCACATCTTTGTAACGACCGATGACGCGGGGCTGACAACAGAGCCGACGGTGCACAAGCTGCGCCTGCTCGCCGCGACTCCTGGCGCCGCTGGTCCTCCGCGGCAGACTCGAGGCGTGGCGGTGTCCGAGGGCAACGTCAAGACGTTCGACTCGCGCGGCGGGGCTGTGACTACACCGACTGGCGGCGCGAGCGCGTTCGACCCGCTAAGCCCGTATGTCACGAGCGTCGAGGCGTACGGCAAGCTGTACATGACCGACGGGTACAGCTCCAAGGTGTATGACCCGCTCGAGGACACGCTGACCGACTGGGAGGCCGAGGCCGGCGGGGAGGTGCCTAAGAGGCTCATCCATCTTGAGAAGTGGAACGGCCGCATCATCACGGTGCCGCGCGAGGACCCGCGCAACATCTACGCTAGCGAGGCCGGTAATCCCCTGGGCTGGGACTTCTTCCCGCCCGTGCTCAATCCCTCGATGGCATGGAGCCTGGACCTACAGGCCTTCCCAGGGCGTCTAGCGGACATCATCCAGGCGGTCATCCCGGCCAGCAATGAGACGCTGCTCATCGGCGGGGACAAGAGCATCCACGCCATCCTGGGCGACCCGGCTCGAGACTTTGGTGTGCACTCCTCGAGCGACCGGGCGACGCCGCCCCAGCTAGTGTCGGACCAGATCGGGATGGCATTTGGCACACCCTGGGCGCGCTCGCCGGACGGCCAGATATTCTTCATGGGCTCCAAGGGCGGTATCTACGTCACCGATACCGCGACCACGGTGGAGATATCCGAGCACTGGATCGAGCGCAGGCTGGCCGACCTGGACTTCGGGGCCTACCGCATCGAGATGGCCTGGGATTTCCGCCGCAACGGCCTGATGGTCGCCCAGGTGCCCTACACGGCGTATGGGACCAAGACCCGGCGCTGGTTCTGGGAGAAGAAGGCAAACGAGGCCGTCGGCTCTGGCGGCTGGTGGGAGGACGACTCGGCGAGCGTGGCGGTACAGCCGACTGCGCTGCACTCGATGGACGCTGACGGCAAGGACGACCGGGTCCTGTTGGTCGGCTGCGAGGACGGACGGATCCGCTACTTTGACGACGACGCCCCGGACGATGACGGGTTCCGCATCGCGAGTCGTGTGCTCATCGGTCCCTTCTCTACGGAGGGTGCTGAGACTCGAGTCAACCGCTGCCAGCTCGAGCTCGACCGCGACCAAGACGGGGCGAAGCTCCAGGCTTTGGTGGCAGCGTCGGCTGACGACATGGGAGACGTGCAGTGGAGTCGAGTCCAGGATAGGGGGCTGAACGCCTACGTGTTCGACCGCGTGCGCGGCTCCTACGTCTACTATCAGATCATGGACGCCACGCCTCGCGGGCGTTGGGCGTTTGAGTCACTCGAGATCGAGGCGGTCCCCGCGGGTCGCCGGAGGATTAGGAGTTAGCCATGGGATACGGAGGACTGATTGGCGGCGGCATCGCCCTGGCCGGTGGACTGGCGGGGGGGCACGCCGGGCACAAGGCGCGGCGCTCGATGCAGCGGCGCCAGTTCGAGGAGAACGAGGCACTCAAGAAGGGCTTTGCTCACCAGAAGCGCCTGTTCCGTAAGGAGCGCGACGTCTTTGGGGAGATGTTCGACCTGCTCGGCCAGGGGTACGGCAACGCTCAGGCGGCGGTAAGCAACATTGGGCGGGCGGCGTACCGGCGTGTCGATGAGGGCCGCCGGCGCGACATGGGCTCGCTGCAGTCGTTCATGCCGGGGGCATCGAGCACGCTCAAGGCTAACTTTGCGCGCGGCATTAGCTCGGACGCCAACCGCGCGTTTGGTGAGGTCGACGAGGGCCTTGCTGGGTTGCGCGCGGGTTTGCACACGGGCCAGGCTCGAGCGCAGGCGGGGGCCTTAGGTGGACTCGCGGGGAGCTACCGCAACTTCATGGGGGTACGGCGGAACTTCAACCTTGACCGCATGAAGATCTGGCTCGGTCAGCAGCAGACGGTGGACCCGCAGGTCTACCGGGACATCGGGTCGGCTGGCGCCTTCATCGGGGACCAGATCGACAACTTCGGCGGACGCCAGAGCGAGGCCGGGCGTCTCCGCGAGCGAGGCTACCTCTAATGGGCGTTCTCCGTTACAGCGTCAGTGGTCCGAACAGTGCGGACAACCCGCATCTCGCCGCCGTGGGCGCCGCTGCGACGGGGTTCTTTGGTACTCGTGAACAGCTGCGCCGCAACCGGCTCGAGGAGGAGTCGATAGCGCAGGAGCAGGCGGCCCAGGAGGAGCGTCTGCGGCAGTATGACCGCAACCTGCAGATAGCCGAGGACCGCGAGCGTCGTCTTGCCGAGATGGAGCAGTTCGACCAGGACCGCTTTGCGCAAGAGCAAGAGGCGCGGGACCAGATGCTCGGCGCGATGCAGGAGATGCCGCCCGAGCGCCGGCGCATGCTCGCTTCATTGTCTGAGCCCGACTTCAAGCTGGCGATGCAGCTGGAGTTGCAGGCCCAGGCAAAGGCGCAGGAGCAGGAGCAGATGCGCGGCATGGCCAACCGCGCCGCCGTCATGGCGCAGGCTGTGCCTAACGGCGAGGCGTTCATGCAGATGATTGCCGACCCGAACCTCGACCCCGAGGAGCGGCACCGCGCGTTCATGGACCTGCGCGAGGAGCACACTAACGCCATGGAGCAGCAGCAGCTCGGTGCTGCCATGGAGACGGTAACGCAGCTGATGCAGGCGGTCGACCCGTTCGAGCCGGCGGGCGAGATGCTTAGCCAGGTGCATGGGGCTCTGCTCGACGGGAATATCTCGCCGTCCATGGCGCTGGGCGCGCTCAAGCCATTCGCCCCCGAGCTGGAGCAGTCGATGCGCGGCTTGGGTATGGATACACCTCAGATTCGAGCGGCGCAGATTGCGGCGTCCCAGCAGTGGCTGGCCTCGGGCGGTGATGCCTCGTGGCCGGAGATGGTTCAGGGCGCCGCGGAGCAGTCGGGCCTCATGGGCGGCGGCGCTCCTCCGATGGGACAGGCCCCGCCGGTCGAGCAGGACCCGCCGCTCACTGGCGGGACCACGAGCGTGCGTGAGCACCCCGAGGGGCCGCAGCTCGTGTCTGCATTCACAACCATGATTGCCCAGGGCGCGACGCCGGAGGAGCTAACGCAGTTCGCGGCGGAGAACGACCTAGCGCTCGATGACTCCCTGAAGAAGGCGGCCAAGTCCGTGATGGACTTCATGAAGGACATCGACCTTAGGGTTACGGCCACCATGGACAAGCAGCGGAAGGCCGCCAAGGGCGCGCCTAAGGACCCGGGCGTCGACCCGGTCGGCGCCGGCATCCAATGGCTCGAGCGCAAGGGGCGCGCTCTCAAGAAGAAGCTATCCAGCATTCTCGAGGACGATCCCGCAGCAAAGATTGCAGAGGCCATCACATCTCAGGCGCGCGAGGCTTGGACTCAGGAACACCAGTACATGGTCGGCCGTCCGCCGTCCGTCTCCGCGGGCCGACTGATTCCGCCGCAATGACTGACGCGTTCTTCTCCGACCTGGGCGTTAGCGCGGGGGAGCCGCGTGAGGAGCCGCGCCAAGAGCCCCAAGCGGAGCCCTTCGACTTCGAGAGTCTCGGGGTCAAGACGCACGACCCCAGCGTGCCGCGTGGGTTCTTCGAGACGCTCACGCGCGGGGACTTCACGCCCTTCCGCGGGCTCTTTGGCGAGACGCCCGAGGAGAAGATGCGCGCGGCTCAAGAGCGCGTGGCCAACGACACGTACAGCGACGAGGACGCCGCGCTAATCCTGGACGAGTACCGCTGGCGCCAACGTCCGGGAGGCGTACTGAGCAAGGCCGCCGAGGTCATCCCGAGCTCGATTCAGTGGGGCGGCGAGATGGCCGCCGTGTCGCTCGCGACTGGAGGGCTCGGGACCCTGGCGTCGGGCACGCGCACCGCGGGCAAGGTGATGCAGTTTCTGAGCGCGGTATCCCAGGCGAACAAGGGGAGCAAGCTCGCCATGTCGGCCGCCAAGATTCTCGGGCGTGGCGCGCTGCAGGTCGTGGCGTCTGAGAACGTGCCCAAGGTCACGGGCGGCAAGGGCTCGGTAACTCGAGCGGCGATGCGCGGCGCAGAGGAGTCCTTCTGGCAGGGGGTCAAGGTCTCGGAGGACGACAAGCTCGCGTTCGAGGGGACGCTGGAGGACTTTGGCGCCAGCCTGCCCGAGGAGACGCGGCGCATGTTCTGGGAGGCCGTGGGCGAGCAGGGTATTCCCGGGGGTGTGCTGCTCAAGAAGTTCCAGCGGACCCTGCTGAAACCCCTCCTGGGCAAGGGCGCGGGGTCCAAGCTCGTGGCCAAGATTGCCAAGGGCGCTAAGTGGGATGGGGTTCTCCCTGAGATTGCCGAGGAGTACTGGACTCGAGTTCTCCAGGCGGCGGACCCCGAGCTCGCGGAGTCTTGGGGCGACGTCATACCGCCGCCGGAGACCATCCTGGGCGAGGCTCTCGGAATCGCCATCCTGGGCTCTGGCATGAGCGCGGCATCTGCGATGCTGCCCGACAAACCCGCCGCCGGCTTACCTGAACCGACTGAAACTGTAGAAGGTCAGACGGCAACGGGGGCTGCTAGAGAGGCACCGGCGGCGGGTCCTAAACCGGAGGAGCAGGCGGCGGACGTGGCTGCCGTCGTTGAGCCCGGCCCGGAGTCGGCTCCTGGGGCCGAGTCCGGGGGTGCAGCCCCGGCCGGGCCGGGCACCCCCCTCAAAAACCAGAATGAGGGGGCCTCATCTTTTGAGGGGGTCCGTGAGGGGGTCCGTGAGGGGGTCCGTGAGGGGGTGCCCGAGGCCCTCACAGAGCGCTTCGGCCCCATGGAGGAGGTCGAGGCCACGACGCCCCGCCAGACCAAGATGGCCGAGACGGCCGAGCGGCTGGGGACCAAGGTCCGGTTCGTACAGGGGGAGGAGGCCGACTTCATCGGCGCCTCGCTCGAGCCGGGCGAGGTGTTTGTCGACGCCAAGTCCGAGGACCCGACGCCGATTGTCTACCACGAGCTCACGCACGACTTTGGGCGCCGCACCGACGGTGGCATAGAGGCCCTCAGCGCGGAGATTGCCTCAATCGACCCTGAGGGGCTCGCTGCTGCACGCGAGAGCTATCGCCAGTCGTTCGGCCCGGAGCGGTTTGACGCGCTCACAGAGGCCGCACAGGGCGAGGAGGGCGTCGCTATGCGGGCCCAGGAGCTCACGGCGTACCTGGAGGCCCTCTCGACCCCAGACGGCCGTGCGTCGATTGAGCGGCTCCTAGCTAAGCCTACGCTGTTACAGCGCCTTGTGGAGGCCATCCGCCGGGTGGCGAGCAAGCTGGGCATCAAGGGCTACCAGTCCAACCTGGAGACCCTCTCGGGGCTCCTAGGGCAGGAGGCGACGATTCCCGCGGCCCAGGCGGCCAAGGCCATCAAGGGCGCCCTGGACAGTCTGGTAGGGAAAAAGGTGGAAAGTAGGGGACAGGACGGGAGCACCACGCCCATCAAGACAGGCGTAGCGGACGGCCACAGCCACACATACACCCCCGGCGCCGCCCGCACGAGCTTCGACGACGGGCACGACCATGCGGTCGTTGACGGGGTGGTGCAGCCTGGGGAGAAGAACGGGCACACGCACACGCTGGACGTTGCCGACATCCGCGAGGCGGCGGCGTACCACGGCAGCGCGAAGGACTTTGACAAGTTCTCGGACGAGTTCATCGGGACAGGGGAGGGGGCCCAGGCGTTTGGGCACGGGCACTACTTCGCGGGGCGGAAGGAGGTTGCGGACTACTACAAGAAGGCTGTTGGGGCAGATGCCCAGGTGCGGGAGTACCCGGACGGATACAGCGATGCCGAGAAACGAGTTTTCCTGTCAGCTCTCCGAATTGGCTCTGGCAATTCCAAGACTAATGCCGATGCCGTGGCCTACATGCGCACGCGGGCCAAGGATGCGCGCGACTACGACAGGGAGGGGCGCTATTTTGACGCGGCGGCCGATGCGCTGGAGGCGGGCACAGCGGATATACAGCGCGGCGTCGGCTACCAAGTCGACCTCGCCCCCGCCGAGGACGAGTACCTCCTGTGGGACGAGCCGCTCTCGGCGCAGAGCGAGAAGGTTCGGGCTGCGCTAGGCATTACCGACCAGGCCAGGAAGCGCGGCGAAGAGCTGCGGCGCCGCATCGAGCGCGCAAACCGACGCAGAAGCGGTCTGGAATCGTCACAATCGATGGACCCTGAGCCGGAGCGGTACGATGCCGGCATACAGAAAGCGCGCGAGGAGTCGCTGCGCCTCAACCGCGAGCTTGTCGAACTAGGCCCTGACGATTCCATCAAGGGCAGCACTCACTACGACGATACCGCCGAGGAAATGGGCGGTCAGCGCGCCGCATCCCAGGCCCTGCTCGCCGCGGGCATTCGGGGTATCAAGTATCTGGACGGCACCAGCCGCGGCAAGGGCGAGGGCTCCTACAACTACGTCATTTTCGACCCGAAAGACGCGAAGATTACGGGGAGGTTCGCCGCATCACGCAAGGGCGGGGGCGCGTTCCGCCGCGCTGACCTGCTCACCCCATTCGACGTCGAGATGACCCGTGCCCAGGCGGCAACCCGCCTGTTCGTCGACAAGCTCGACCCGCTGCGCCGCTTCATCGACAAGCTCCGCGGCATGGGCCTGTTCGAGGACCTCAGCCAGCGCGAGCTACAGGCCTACGAGGCCTACCTCAAGGCCGAGGCCATGCCGGGCAAGCAGGAGGAGCGATACCGCCGGCTCAAAAAACACGCGCTCGACCCGTTACACAGCACGCTCCAGTCCGTCATGAAGCGTGACGGCAAGTCGGCCGAGGACGTCATCGAGTCCGCCGGAACGTTCGTTCTGGCCCGCCACGCCCAGGAGGCCAACGCCGACCTACTCGAGCAGTACAACGCGGCAGACGAGAAGGGCAAAAAGGACTTCGCGCCGTCCGTCCCCGAGGGTTGGGGCTCGGGCATGAAGGACGCCGACGCCCAGGCCATCCTGAAAGAGCACGCTGGCGACGAGCTTTACCAGCGTATCGGCACGCTGACGGATCGCATGAACAAGCGGACGCTGCGCATCCAGGTGGCGTCGGGCCTCATCTCCAGGGAGAACTACAACCACTGGACAAAGCGCTTCAAGCACTACGTGCCCACGCGCACGGCCGAGGAGGACGGAGCCGGGCCGAGCTTCCCGTCACGGCCCACAGGGGTCTCGGTCAAAGGACCCGAGGTGCGCCGCCGCCTGGGCCGCACGAGCCGGCCAGACAACCCGCTAGTGTTCTCGGCCGCACAGGCAGAGATTGCCATCAATCGTTCCGAGCAGAACGCCGTGGGTGTGTCGCTATCGAAGGTTCTGCACAAGTTCTCCAAGGACTCCATCGTCAAGGAATACGAGCGCCCGGACCAGGCCGATTGGGAGATGCCTAAGGAGTCGTTCGGCTACAAGGTCGACGGCAAGGAGATGATTATCCGCCTGCACCCCGAACTCGGGCGGGCGATGAAGAACCTGGGGACCGTTAGGCACGGAAAGGTGGTCTCTGGCCTGCACCACCTAAACAGGTTCCTATCGTCAATCAACACGAGCCTCGACCCCGAGTTCATGCTGTCGAACTTCACGCGCGACCTGCAGACGGCGGGCGTGAACATGCGGTCCCTTGACCAGAAGGGGCTGACGCGCGCGGTGCTCAAGGACATGCCCGGCATCATGGCCGCCCTGCGCCGTAACTTCCGGGGGGGCGAGGCCAAGAACGAGAACGACCAGTACATCAATCAGTACCTCGGGGCGGGCGCAAAGGTCGGCTGGTTCTACGCCACGGGAGGGTTCGCGGAGAAGAAGAAGGCTATCGAGAAGGCCGTTGGTGAGGGGCGGGTCCATCGCGCCTATGGCCACATCATGAAGGCCATCGAGGATTACAACATGATGGTCGAGAACGGCGTGCGCGCCTCGCTGTTCAAGCAGCTAATCAAGCGCGGCGTCCCCGAGCTCAGGGCCATGTCCGCGGCCAAGAACCTCACGGTCAACTTCAACCGCCACGGCGAGCTCGGCCCGACCATCAATGCCCTCTACATGTTCGCCAACGCGGGCATCCAGGGCACGGCAACGCTGTACCGGAACATCAAGCATCCGCGCGTGCAGCGCATGGTCGTCGGAATCGCCGTCATGTCGGCCATCATCGACCAGGTGAACCGGATGGTCACCGATGACGATGACGACGGGCTCAACATCTATGACAAGCTGCCCGAGCACACCAAGCAGCGGAACCTCATCCTGATGAACCCGATGACGGCGAAGGCGGATGACTACATCAGCATCCCGCTGCCGTACGGCTACAACGTCATCAATGCCATCGGGCGCCACGTGTCCGAGTTGGCCAGCGGGTCCAAGACCGTGGGCAAAGCCAGCCAGTCGCTCGCGGTCGCATTCATGGAGTCGTTCAACCCCATCGGCGGCGCGCAGCACCTCGCTCAGATTGTCTCGCCCACCGTCACGGACCCGGCTGTCGACATCATGCTGAACATGAACTTCGCCGGGCACCCCATCGCGCCGCCCGACTACGGTCGCGATACGCCGGCGAGCCAGCGCTCCTTCTACTCGGTGTCCAAGCCTGCCAAGGTCGCGGCCGAGTGGATGAACGCCATGACGGGCGGGGACGCGGTCATCTCGGGCGGCGTCGACGTCAGCCCTGAGCACGTGGACCATCTTTGGGACTTCGCCACAGGCGGCCTAGGGCGGCTCGCTAAGCGAATCTCGACGATGTACACGACTCCGGCCCAGGACCTCGAGTTGCGCCAGGTGCCCTTCCTGCGCCGCTTCTACGGGGAGCTGCCGGGCTATACCACGGCTTCCCTGTATTACGACGCCGTGCACGAGGTCGAGATGCGCTCGCGGCAGTTTGAGCACCACCGCAAGAAGGGGGCGTCCGAGACTGCCCGAGAGCTGCGCAAGGAGCACGCCGGCGCCATTGGGCTCAAGAAGATGGCGGCCAAGTCCAGGCGTCGGGTCAAGGCGCTGAGGGATGCTATGCGGAGCGAGGAGGACGACGACCGTAAGCGAGAGCTCAATCAGCGCATGGAGGCGCAGATGAAGCAGTTCACCAAAACGTTCCTTGAGCGCTACGGCTCGAGCGGGTCATAGGGCCCACGCAGGACTACGTTGCAAGCCACCATGGCGGAGAGGATGACGAGGATTCCCAAAATGACCCACCGCTCCTGCCATATCACGCGCAGCACGTCCGGAGCCTAGCATGCCGACTAAGCCGCTTTCATCACCCTACGGCCGCATTTTCCTGGTGACGGGAACCACATCGGGCGCGGCAGCCCAGCTCCTCTTGGCCCCTGGCCCGGCGTTCAACCGTGTCCGCCTGGACGCGTTCAATAAGTCCGCGTCTGATGCTGACCTAACAGTGCAGTGGCACAGCACCCTGGCGGAGGAAGAACTCGTGATGACCATACCGGCCCTCTCGGGCCCGGTGTCGGTCATCCCAGACTGGACGATATTAGCCGGAGGTACAGTGAAGGTCTACGCCAGCGTCGCTAACGTGATTGGCACCTATATCGAGGTGACTCGAGCATGACGCACCGCCCGTACAACTTCTTTGTCCCCAACCCGCTGCCGGTGTCGTCCCCAACGGGCGGGCTACAGACGACCGACTTCCGCACACAGGTGCAGGCGGGGCTCGTCCCGGGATGGTCCATCGTGGAGGCCATGGGCGAGTACGAGGCGGGCGGAACGGACGCCGACGGCGAGGATGTGTGCCGCTGGCAGGACTTCACGCCCGATGGTCCCGTGCGCCTACCTACACCATCGGCATCCGGTGAGCAGATGACTTTCGTATCGGATAGTGCGGCAGACAGCTCGATCAACACGGGGGTACGAACGGCGCGCATCGAGTATTTAGACGACACCGGAGCGGAGCAAACTGAGGACATCGTCCTCACCGGAACGACTCCGACGAACACGACGGCGACGAACATCCGATTTGTAAACGACTTCTACGCTCTCACGACAGGATCGAACGGAGTCGCCGAGGGGAACATCGCCATTTATAAACAGGGCGGCAGCATCGCGAACGACCTGTACCAGATGATTGCGCTAGGGGGGAACAAGTCCCTAGTTCCGCACCGCATGGTACCGCTGGGAAAGACGCTGCTGCTGCAGGAGTGGCATGCCGCCGAGGCCCAAGGTAAGCGGGTCGCGTTCCGGATACGGTCAACAGATATGGGCGGGACCCTCATCCCGGGGGTTTTCTGCTTTAAGGGTACTACCTACATCAGCGGGACAGCCTCCGGTCCAATACCCGCATCGGCGACGGTGCCGGCCTTGTCAATCGTCAAGGTTACGGCATGGCCGGACGCTGTCGGCTCTGAGGGTTCCTGCGGATGGTGGGGGTATCTAGTCGATGACTGAAAGCTCGGTATGACAACAACATCGAAGAAGCAACCAGATACCGGACGCGCCTGGGACACCGTCGAGTGGGCCGCGCGCGTGTTGATTGTTGGATTGATTGTGTTCTCCCTCCGTCAGGAGTGGCGCATTACACAGATAGAGTCCAACAGATTCACGCACACCGACGGTGTTGCGCTCGAGCGCAGGCTTCTCGAGAAGCTGCCGCCCCAGTGGCTGCGCGACGAACTTGTCGAAATCAAGGGCAACCTAAGGGGGGTCGAGACACGCTTGCGGTCCATCGAGCAAAAGGTGAAATAGGTGGGCCCCAAGCGCAACCCATGAGAAACGCTCGGGGCCCGGGGGTAGGAGAGATGGGACTACCCCTTTTTAGGGTCTCCTGCCTGACTCTCGCGGCGCGGGCGGTGTGCTTCCCAGATGGCTTTTGCCACCTCCGCGCGCTCTCTATCGTCTCGCAGCTCTGCGAGCTTCTTTGCGATGCTCTCGGACACTTGGGCCATGCGGGCCCAGCGCGACGTTGCGTCTTGCATGGCGCCTCCCATTAGTCTTGGACTCGAGCCCGCTCCTCGGCTGCGTAGTCCTGCTGGTAGGCGACCTTGTACCAGCCGCGGGGCAGGCTGATGGTTATCCCTGAACGATGGTTCGATCGGTGCTCTTCGGTGAGCGTGTACTTCTTCATGGCTAGAAGGGGACGTCGTCCTCGGCTGTTTGGGTATCGAATGGGCTCTCGTCGGGCGTGAACCCGTCGACGGTGTGCAGGTCCTCGATGTTCTCCTTTTCGCTCTCGAGCCAATAGCCGCAGTGTGAGCCGCGGCTGATGTCGACCGACAGGCGCTTTTTGCCGTTGAACTCCTCAATCGACACGAACGCGTAGGCGCGTAGGCCTATCAGCGAGTCGGGGTGCACCTCTGGCGTACCCTTCTCGATTCCGAGGGCGACGAGCTTAGCCTGTCCCATGGACCGGCCGCCGCCCTCGAGCATGATGTTGTCGTAGCAGAGCCGGCGGCCCCCGAAGTCGATGGCCCCGAGCCCGACGTTGAAGTATGTGTCGCCCTTGCGGCTCGTGCGCTCCTCGGCGGTAAGCACCTCGACGTGGTAGGTGCCCGGCTCGAGTTGTTTGCGATCCTCGCTGCTCCAGTCTATGCGTGCCATTTGTCGAGCCGCTCCTGCTGTACGTGGAGTTCTTCGCGGAATTCCCAGACCAGGCCGGCCAGGGTTGCGATGTAGTTCTCGTCTCGTTCTTGCGTGCGCAGAACCGGAGCCATGTCGGGGTGGTAGTAGAGGAGGTCCCAGCACTTGCGCCCGGTTATCCACAGGCAGCCCTGTATCTGGGGCCGGTGTTTCTTGTCGGGCTCGGGGCCTAGCTGTGCCAGCACATGATTGGCCGGCGACAGGCATTTTATCTCGAGCCCGGCGTCATCGCCGACGAGTCCGTCTGGCGAGCATGCGACCCGGAGGTCGTCGGCCACGCACATACCGACGGTTTCGACCTTTGCGCCGGTCGTGTACTCGTACCAGTCGATTGCCTCGCCCTCGAGCTCGGTTCCGCGGTCCATGTAGTCGCTGGAGTACCTCTCCAGTGGTCCGCACTGCGTCTCGGCGATGAGCTCGGCCATGTACGCTTTGGCTTGTGTCGAGCGCGTCCCTGTCGGCGTGACGATGCGGCTAAACTGACTAGCCGTCGGCGTCCCACACCGCGCCTTGAACCATTCGGGCGAGCGCTGCTTGAAGTCGAGGGTTATCACTTCTTGGCCTCCAGTGCGCGTTTGGCGTGCTGGAACCGGGACATGGGGATGTCGCGGATGTTCTCGGTCCCCATGTACTTGAGGAACGCCGGGCGGTCGGCGCCTTTGGCGTCAATCAGCGCATCGAGTTCCGCGGCCTGCTCCTCTGTGAGTGTCTTACCGCTCCCGTGAGCCGCCCCGTCGTCGTCCCCGTCGCACATCGCGAGCCCGAGGGCCTGGACGAGCGACTGGCGCTTGGCGTACGTCAGCGCGGAGGCCTGGGCCTGCTGCGACGACATCTTCGATATCGTGTCGGTTGGCGCGGTGAACGTGGCGGCGAGGGACCCCCCTTCGACATGGCGCACGCTGCACTTGCATATCAGCCGGCCGTCGCCGTCGGGGTTGCTGGTCCAGAAGTAGCAGAGCCCGTGCTTACCGAGCGGCTCGCGGATAGCCTCCGCGATGTCTCCTAGCTCGGCGTAGTTGTAGCTGTAGGTTCCGCCGCCCTTCATCATGACGTTCGCGGTCGAGTTCTTCTCGATGCTCGGGCACTCAGCCTGGAAGGCGCTGAGCGCCGAGTACAGTGCGCATCGCTGCGACGCTTCCCGCTCTGCGTCTATCAGTGCGGCTATGTGCTGGACCACCGCGGGGTCGGAGCCCGCGGAGATGGCCTGCTCGATAAGCAGGTATAGCGGCGCGAATCGCGTCTTAAACGCGAATGGCGTCGTCTGTTCCGGCGTTGTTGTCATCGTATCCCCCCTAGTCAATGGTCGGGTCCCAGTCCTCACAACCGGGTCCCATGGTTTGGTCATAGCGGATGAATGCAGGCTCCCCCTGCGCTAGCCGGTCGAGCTCTGCACGCACCTCGTCCTCGGTCTGCAGGCAGCGCCGGCGCACGTGCAGCGAGTGGTAGCCCGCAAGCCGGTGCAGGAGCCCCATGACGTCGCTGAGCCGCTCGTAGTTCACGGCCGAGATGGAGCCCTGCAGGTCGTTGCAGGCCATCTCGAGTTGATAGATGGCCTGCCGGATGATGTCGGGCACGGTCTCGGTAATCGGCCGCTCGCGGTGCTCGTTGAGCGCGTGGTCCCCGTCGCTGTCGCGCGGGTCGTCTAATTCCTCGGGCCAGTACTCGCGGCTCATATGATGTCCTCCAAAAGGCCTTGGTGTTTGGCGCGAAGGTATGCCTCCCTCGCTACGGGCTCGCGCTCAGCTAGACCCTTCAGGGCGTCCGTTAGCTCGAGTATTCCCATGTGCTGCTGCAGGGCCAGGGACTCGAGGAACTGGATGCGGCGTAGGAGCACGTCGTAGGCCTCGCACAGCGCGTACACCGATCGTTCTATGTCGTACCCGTCCGAGTCGACGTACTTGCGGATTGCGATGCGGATGCGGTTGGTTACGGCGTCCCAGTCGCTGGGTGCGCTCATAGCGCCCCCCACATGTTCATGGCGAATGACGCCACAGCGCAGGCGATGAGCGCGCCGCCGAGCACGAACACCGCAGCTAGGGACAGGAACAGCTCGGGAATGTCGTCTGGCTTGGTCATGGGTTGCGGTCCTGGTTAGGGTTCGGATCCCCCTTCATCGAAGCCTAGCGAATGGGCGATGTGGAAGAGCGCGGTGCCGTGGCTGCTCTTCTCGGCCTCGCGCGTCTGCTTCTCGCGCTGCAAGCGCTCGACTGACGCGCGGTAGTCGGCGACTACCTGAAGGGTCGTGAGGACTGCTTCGGCGGGTACAAGCTGCTCGCTCATCGCCTTTCCCTCAGAAACTGGATCATCGCCTGCGTCTTCCCCGTCGCCGCCGGGCCCTCAAGAAGAAGCTCCTCCTCAATCCAAACCGCGTCGTACTGCGTCGAGAAATAGCGCTTGCCCTCGGCGCTGAGGTAGGCTGGCGTGTATGTGCGCTGCTGCGCGGTCCATGTGACAGGCGCCGTGGGATCGATGCCGGGGCACGGCGCTTGAGCCGCAGCCTGCTTGATGGCTGCGCCGGCGCCCAGCAAGCCCAGCGCGCCGCGGAAGAATGCTCGTCGGTTCATCAGTCGTCCTTCGTCAGGGTTCGGCATCCTGGCACCCCAATCTCGACGGGTCAAGCGAGATTCCGATAAAACCCGTTGACATCCGTCCGTATCCGGTCCAGGATGCCCCCGTCATGACAGACAACACCATCTGGGACTTCCACAAGGTGTGCGAGTACCTGGGCCTCACGTCCCTGCGCTCAGAGCACGCCAAGCGATACATCCGCGAGGGCGTAATCCCGCCGCCCTCGTTCACGATTCCCATCTCGCGCCGCCGCTGGACTCGAGACGACGTCGTGGGCTGGGTGGAGAGGAAGCGGGCAGAGTCGGAGCCGGAATGACGCGACACATAACCATCCCCAAGG
>Ga0224508_10001235_pt1 | contig 23225 bp, 24 predicted proteins | sample SF_Jan12_sed_USG_4_FD_170157 | JGI IMG/M metagenome (GOLD analysis project Ga0224508, IMG submission 170157) | Sediment microbial communities from San Francisco Bay, California, United States - SF_Jan12_sed_USGS_21 | ecosystem: Environmental > Aquatic > Marine > Sediment | place: USA... | reverse complement strand
GAGAGCATATTGAATCCGGTGTATTGGATTACATAGAAACCCACGACATCGATGTACTGGCGGTAATGCCCCGAAAGCATACCCTATTCGAAAAACTGTTCCACAGCAGTGTGACCAAACAACTGGTGCACCACAGTAATATTCCGTTATTGGCCTTTCATCAGGAAGAATAAACAACTGGGCTTGATAGGGCTTGAATGACCCCGATTATTCTTGATTGGAAAAATGCATGGTTAACAGGGGAATATCCAAATGGTTAACCATGCTTTCTGTTAAACTGTTGTTAAACAACTGCCAAGGTGTATGGTCACCATGAGTGATCATTCCTACTAGATCTATTCCCTCCTCTTCGCAGAATTGCTGCAGTCCTTTCTCGAAATTGTGATCATTATAGATAAAAGTATTTTCCACCATTCCCGGTGCGTGCATGGCATAGTTGCCCATTTTAATTTTGGTGGTCAAGGTATCGGTAAAATTGGTAGGGGTATTAACGAACAACAGGTACAAACGTGCCTGCCAGGCCTGCGCCAAGGTAACGAATTGCTTAAACTGATCCATTACCTCCTCGCCGAAGTCTGAGACAAAAGCAATCTTCTTGATCATATAATCATCGGGTATATTGTCCTTTATTACCAACACCGGCACCTGAGAAAGCCGTACAATTTTTTGGGTATTTGAGCCCACCACAAATTCCTTCAGCCCACTGGAACCCTGTGAGCCCATCACCACAAAGTCCACCTTGTGTTCTGAAATATGTTCAACTATGGCATGGTAATTCTTGTTGTATACCATGAATCTTTTAGCCTCAATATTGCTTTGCGAAGCTTCTGCTACCATAGTATCCAATTGGCGTTTAGAAGCCTCAATGCGCTTCGTTACTTCTGGATACCGATCCAATTGCGCCCAGTCCGCCGGAGTACTTTCTATATGTAGCAATTGAATTTCCGCAGGGCTTTGTTGGGCCAACCACAGGGCTACCCGAAATGCTTTATTCGCGCAGGAGGAAAAGTCGGTAGGGATTAAAATCTTCATATCTATCAGGAATTTAGAACTATATTTTCTAGTAGGGATCCGGTAAAATAGGCCAGCGTGGCTGCGGCAGCACCTAAGGCCAAGGTTTCTATTACTGCCCACCGTTTACTGGTATGGTTTATATGAGCTTTTATCAATCCAATCACTATGAATGCCAAGGCCGTAACCAAACAGGTAATGGCAAAGGTCGAACTCAAAAAAGCCCATCCGGAAAAGGCAAATATAAAGGGTACCAAAGGAATAAATCCTATTAACAAGAACGATAAAAAAGTGTACCATCCTGCCGCCAGAGGCGACTTTTTTTCAGGAATCAAATCAAATTCACCTTTCATCATTTCTTCCACCCACAGCTCCTTATCTGCAGTGATCACCTTAACCACTTTTTCCAAAACCTTTCCTCTCAATCCCTTATTATAATAAATCTCTTTTATCTCATCCCGCTCCATTTCCGGTATGTTCTCTACACCCCAATTTTCAAACCGCTGGTACTTCAGGTATCTTTCGCGATCGGACTTTACCGATAAGTAACTTCCTACAGACATGGAGAATCCATCTGCTAACAAATTGGCCAATCCTAAAATAATAATCACCGCACTATCGAAATGAGCTCCGGTGGCTCCCGCCACTACCGCAAAAGTGGTGACACCCCCGTCAAATCCACCATACACAAACTCCCGCAAAAAATCACCGTGGTTTTGAGAAGTGTGGTGACGGTGAAATTCTTGGGCTCTTTGATCATTCATATTCCTAATTACTCCCATTCACTAAGCCCTCACCATGATATTTCTCATTACCCCCCCTGATAATCTGCATTGAACTACCGGCCCCATGTAAGCAGATTTACTGAGTAACTAGGTACATTATGAAGCGAATAACAAAACCTGTAGGACTGTGGATGGATTTTCGCCACGCTTACATTGTCATGATTAATGATAACAACACGGTGACTACCGAAGTGTCTTCATTCATTGATGAAGGACATGCTGTAGGAGGAAGTGGCTCCGCTACTCCTTACGGCCCGCAGGATGCTGTTTCAGAGCCCCGGCACCTAAAACGCAGACTACAGCAAGAAAAACGATACTACCAATCCATTCTTGAACACATCCATGACCGAGATGGCATTTATATAATGGGGCCTGGACAGGCCAAACTGGGCCTTGAGTCGGAGATCAGAGAAAACCATGAGAAGATAGACTATCTGCTGGATGTTGAAACCTGTGGCCGGCTTACCCATAACCAAGTCAAAGCAAAAGTCAAAGACTACTTCCATTTACTAGGTGCCTCCGACCCCGCGCGTCGATATTAAATTTCTACCTGTGGGAGATGTGCACAACTATGTGTATAAGTTGTGCAAAAGTTTAAGAATTTAAATTTTGTATTAATCAAAGGTTCTAATACCTTAGATTCATCAAGTGAGAGATAAAAGACAGGCTTTAATTAGCCAGACTGCTCTCGGAAAAACCTTGGAAATTTGAGACTCTCACGGGAGTTGAAAGGGGAAAAGGTCGGGAAGAGAGAAGTCAGATACGGAAGGTAAGAGTTCTCTGTAAAGCTTACTGGAAGTGGAAGTCGAATAACGGTAACTTGGCGTTGTATAGAGTCTACGGAATTTATATGACGGAGCGGGAAATCGATTCGAAAGAAGAGAATTCCCGCTTTTTGTTTTTGTGAGGTTCCATGTTGACGGAACTGTTGATCAGTCATGCATTCTATTTCCGGAATGTGCTTACCAAACCATTCATGTCATCTTCCCAGTCACCTCGTTTGGTCGAATACCTGCAAATATCCTTCTTTGTGGTGGTTTTGTTGTATTTCGGCAAGAGCTTACTCATTCCTTTGTGCTTTGCATTCCTGATCAGTCTGATCCTTTATCCGGTTACCAGAGGATTGGAACGCCGCAAGTGGCCCCGCTGGTTGGCTATATTGACCAGCTTGACGCTGTTATTAATAGCGATTGGTAGTGTGGCCACCCTACTGGTGCACCAAATAGGACAGTTTCTAAAGAGATGGCCGGTTATTCGAGATCAGTTCACCGAGGCACTTACTGAGTTAACTAATAAGGTAAATGAATCGTTCGGATTGAAAGTATTAGGTGAACCTGAGTGGGTACAATCACTGGTTAACAAGGCTTTAGACAATTTGCTAAACTGGCTACCTAACAGCATTTATTCCACTACGGTTAATTTAGTACTATTCTTATTAGTCCCGTTCTATGTAGCCTTAATGCTTTATTACCGGGGTCACTTGGTGAAATTCCTGCATAAGTGGACCCCTAACTGGTCGGCAACAGAACTCCAGGAAATTCTCACGGATAGTATTCACTCCTATTTTAATTTCATTAAAGGGGTGTCTTTGGTCTATATTATCGTGGGTTTACTCAACAGCATCGGCCTCCTGTTGCTGGGGGTTCCCAACGCTTTTCTTTTTGGGTTTGTGGCCTCTATACTTACTTTTATCCCCTACATTGGTATCACGGCAGGCGCGCTGCTCCCGGTAACCGTTGCGTGGATCACATTTGATTCTATATTTTACCCTTTGGGTGTGATAGGGGTATTTGTATTCGTTCAGATATTGGAGGCTAACCTGATATTTCCGCTCGTGGTAAGTCGCCAGATCCAGATCAATGCCTTGGCGGCGATAGTAGTAATTGTGATAGGTGGAATAATTTGGGGAGCATCCGGTATGATCCTCTTTCTTCCCTTTGTGGCCATATTCAAATTAATAATAGATCGCATCGACAAGGAGCATCCCCTGGCTATACTCTTAAATCCATAAAAAAGCCGACTTTCAGCCGGCTTGATCTTTCATATTTAATATTGCAATTCTTACAGTACGGTATTACCCTGATAAACCCTGGTCTCTTCCAGGTCGTACACGGTACCTGCGAAAGTGATTCGTGACCCAAATGCTCCGATAATTGTTGCTCTTGCCAGTCCGTTGTCGGATATGGTAACATTTAAGGTAGCCGGACCACTCAACCCGGGAGAACTTATGTTGGTGGTAATGGTAATAGGTCCTCGAGACTTCTTACGGGTAATTTTGTAACCCGAAATCCTGCCTTCAAAAGTCAAGCCCCCCACTCCATTGTAACCGACCAGGTGATTGAATCCAAATTGAACCACCCCCTCATCTCCGTCGATCTTAACAAAGTTAATGGTTGGCGAGACCTCATAGCGGTTTTGATATCGATCGTAAAGGGTATTGGCTTCGATCACAAAAGTACGGTTCTCTACTAAAGCTACTATTCTTTCATGGTTATCTTCCAGAGCCTGGATTCTGGCTTCTTTCTTAAGCTCTCTTTCAATTTTGCGCTGCGTTTTACGCTCCGCCTTCGATTGGGCCTGTAACCCTGCAGTGAACAACACCATCAGCAGGCCGGCGAATATATGCTTTATGTAATTCATGGTTTCCATTTGGTTTAGTATTTGTTAAATTCCAAGCCAAAATTATGCCGAATTGGCCTGAATTGGACATTTAATGTATACTAGCGGCGTATACTAGCGGCCCTGGTAATATTGGTTGAACCTTTCCAGTTTGGCGAAAATCGCCTCTAATAGTTCATACTCCGTTGCCGAATAAATAAACTCACTGTTGAAATTACAATACTCCAAAAATAGTAAAAGTCTTTTCCCTTCCAGCCCAGTGGCTTCTGCCACCACCTTTTCGTTGAACTTTGATTTTATAAATTCTTGATAAGCGATTTGAGCCTCTTGATTCTTTCTGGCTTCCAGTAATTTATTAATCCTTTTCTGCTGTTGAGCTCGTTTGTTGAATAGATTTGCCAGCCCCGTCAACACTCCTTCCAATGCTGCCCCACCTTCTAAAGAGCTGCCCAGCCCTACGGTGTGTTTACGACCCTTGGGGACCGTTTTGGGTTCGGCACTAGGAACTTTTCTTTGGATATCGGGAGGATTATCCTCGCGCTTTTTGTTTTTGATGTTATCCAAATACCGGCGTACTGCGGCGGGATTTAACTGGCCGTAAACCACAACTTCTTTCAATTGAACGGTGCGCAATGTCAAGGCTATCTCGATGAAGGGGTTTCCTTTTTTTAAAGAGTCGGGCAATACATATTGACTGGTTTGGTAGCTTACTGCTGAAAAAATCAGGGTATCACTGGGGTTCATGCGGATTGAAAAAAATCCGTTTTTATTGGTTATGGTTCCATCCTCCCCATTGAGGATATAAACATGCACCGAAGATAGAGGCATTAAGCTATCGGAATCAATGACCTTACCAGCTAATAGCAGGGGTTGATCCTGGGCATTTAGCGATAGTGACCATAGGAAACACCATAATCCCAGGGCAACAGCTTTCTGTGTTAAAGTCAACGGTATCAGGTAATATCAAACGATCAGAGAGGGTATCTCATCTACTGATATCAGCGGAAAATAGTTCCCTCCAGCACAAACATAGCATAATACCTGGATTTCAACTTCAGGCAAGGTGCCAAAAACGTTAAAAATTTACTCGAAAAGGGCCTTGATCTCTGGTCCCGGTGTTAGACCTGGCATAAGGTCGGGATCTGGTAATGGAGGCAGCATTTGTCGGTGAATAGGAAGTACTCCTGCCCAAATGGGCAATTCATAGTCTTCCTTGTCGTCTTTGGGGGGGCCAGAGCGTATTTTGGCGGATGCTTCTTCAACGGAAAACTGTAAGACACTGGTGGCCTTAAGCTCTTTGGGATTCGGTTTTCTACTTGCCTCCCAGCGCCCCTTTAAAATCTGTTCTGAAATGATAAAAAGGGCTTCCTCTTTTTCTTCGGGAGGCACTTCCCTGGCCTGGCCGAATACCACTGCCGATCGATAATTCATGGAATGATGAAAAGCCGATCGTGACAGCACGATTCCGTCCAGGTGGGTCACCGTCATACACACCGGGATTCCTGTTTTTAATGAGGTTATCAAACGGCTGCTGGTGGCGCCATGTAGGAATATCCGGTCCTGTTCGCGACCATAGGCCATGGGAATAACGAAGGGCTGCTGATCAATGGTAAAGCCAACATGGCCTACAAAACCGGCATCCAGGACCTGGTAAATGGTTTCCCGGTCGTAGTGTCCTCGTTGCGGAACGCGTTTTACTTTATTTCTTTTACTAGGGGATTCCATTAATGTGATCTAACGGGATATTACTATAAAAGATACTTAGCTGAATATGCCGCTCCCACGATTCCAGCTTCATTGCGTAATGAAGCCGGCACCAATTCCGCCCTGCAGTGCAGATAAGGAAAAAATTCTTGATAATATTTACTAACACCCCCTCCCAGAATAATAAGATCCGGATAACACAAGCTCTCTACATAGTTAAGGTATTCATTTAACCGGCCTCCCCAGGTTTCCCAGTCAAGGTCTTCCCTTTTACGGGCAGAATTCGCAGCATACTTTTCTGCAATGTCACCATGTATAATCAAGTGCCCCAGCTCAGTATTTGGCACTTGACACCCATCAATAAACATACATGAACCTATCCCGGTCCCTAGTGCCAAGATCAACACCAATCCTGATTTTTCCTTACCGGCCCCGAATACGACCTCGGCCCAACCGGCGGCGTCTACATCATTGGAAACATGAACGGCAGTTCCTGTTTTACTTCCTATCAGCTCCGCTACATTGACCCCAATCCAAGATTTATGGATATTAGCAGCGGTTAAAGCCACTTCTTGCTTTACCACCGATGGGAATCCGCAACCTACTGGTCCCTTCCATGAAAAATGATCAACGATTTCTGCTACCACATCCGTCATGGCTTCAGGGGTTGCGGGTTGGGGGGTCTTAATGCGATATCTATCGGTAAGCATGAGCCCGGATTCGATGTTTACCGGGGCGCCTTTGATTCCCGAACCTCCGATATCAACACCTAGAATTTCCATATAATCAGGTATTTAATTGGAACGTTTAAAAGTATGAAAATATACTTAAACATTGAACTTTGGAGCACTAAGCTCTCGTTTTCTACTTATTTTTTTTAGTTTTAAAACTATAGCAAACACAATTATGTCTAGACTTCTCGGTTTCACCTTCCTTATATTCCTTTCAACATTAGCCTTACAAGCTCAAGACCGCCAGTACATTGTAAAATTGAACCGCGACACCATTTATGGTAAGTTGCAGATGAACCCACTGCGGGACAATAGCCAATTGATCTACTTTAAGGCCGATGATGGTGAAAAAATGAACTTGCGTCCATTGAGAGCTGCTTATGTCTACTACAATCAGAAGTACCAATTCCGATCGGTAATCTTTGCCAATCGCCGTCTTTTTATGCAGATAGTAAGAGAAGATGAGAGGGTCAGCCTGTATAACTACATACACAAAAGGGATAACAGCCTGGTCACTTCCAGAGTGGTGATAAGACAAGATGGCGAGGCTGTGGAAATCAGCATATTAAACTTCAAAAACCAAATGATAGAATTCCTGGAGGATTGTCCTCCGGTAGTTGCCAAACTGGAATCAAGAGCGTATAAATTCAAACATTATCAAACAATGCTGGCCGAATACAATCAATGTGAACTGCTGCAATATCCTTCCAACCCTACGGCAACCAGCCAGGCCGCTACTCCCCCACCCGCAGTTACCAGCGAAACTTCTCAGCCCGTACCCCCAGTAGTGATCGATCCGCAAAAGTCCGACATTCAACTGCTGCGATTGAATAAGTTGGAGGAGTTTGAACAATATGTAACGGGACTGCAAAATTTCCAATTCCGCAGCGATGTACTGGAATTGGTGAATGATCTGGAAAACAGGGTCCATCAGAATAGTGATATTCCCAATTATTTGTGGTCGACCCTTGAGGCCATGGTACAGGACGACCCGGAGCTGACAGAAAAAACCAAAAAGCTTAAAATAGATATCAAGTAATGAACTGCGGGCGCATTAATTGCAAGCCGCAAGCCTCATTGATTCCTTTCAGAAAATAATCGCAAGTAACAGGAGTGAATTGTTCGTCCTCTTGATGAGCAAAGAAGTAGGCGGTTTTAAGGCCTTGATCCAACCACTCTTTGAGTCGTGTTACCCAGCTATCAATTCGGTGATAGTCGGAAGGGTGCAAATCATAGCCATTGAATCGTATAAATACACTATCGGAGGTTAGCCTTTGATGAACACAATCTCTGCGCCCTGCGGTATCGGTGATAACCATGGATTTTTGGTAATGGGTCATCATGGGGAAAAGCTCATCGGCTACCTGGGGATCAGTGAACCATTCCGGATGTCGTAACTCTACCGCAATAGGAACATCGCCCGGCAGCAATTTCATGTAGTTCTCCAGCACATCCAACCTCTTGGGCGTGAAGTTATCGGGCATTTGCAGAAAGCACATCCCCAGATTTTCACCGAACATGCTCATGATGTAAAGAAACGCTTCCGTGATCTCTTCGGCCTCTTTCAGTCTCTTATAGTGGCTTATTCTTTGAAAAAATTTCGGACAGAACTTAAATCCAGGACGCGCTCTTTGCGCCCAGCCTTCCACAATTACCTTGCGGGTGCCGTAAAAGGTGCTGTTTAGCTCGATGGCATTGAAATGCTGAACGTAATGATCAAGAAATTCCTTATCCTTAGTGCCTTCAGGATACAACTGACCTACCCATTCCTTTCTACCCCACTTAGCGCAGCCCGCATAAATTTCCGGTTTCCCGGTTTTAGCCAGACCGTTCAATAACTTAGTGGTATCGGGATGGTCTTCCGGTAAGGTCCAATCTATACCATCCAGAGCGTCGGTATCTAAGCGGCCGAATTTCATACTTTAAGTTGCTAATAGCTGATCTAGTTAATCGTCGGTTTTCAAGTTCTTCCAGATCCTTAAGAGCAAAAATGCACCTACTACGGTCACCGCAGTGAAGATCGAGGCATTAATGGATACTCCATAGATCCAAAATCCCGTGGCAAATAGGGCTCCAAAAACTGTAAAACAGCCAATCATCATGGCCAGGATCTCCAGGGGTACCTTCCAGCTTTCCGCTTGGAATTTTTCGATATCGTCTATAGTCACCGTGGCATCACTTTCCAGCTGATGATCGATAATTTCATCATCCCCTTGTATGGACGGGGACCTACCGGTTTGATGTCCTTGTTCCTTGGCCTTTTGCAATATCTTTTTCCAACCCGGTCCGCCTGGCCGGATCAATTTATAAAAACGGACCAGGGTTCCAAAATTGGTTTGAGGTGTCAGATAGGTGGCTATGACCCATACGGCGGTGGTCAGCACCGCTCCTAAAATGGTCTTTTCCCAAGAATCCAAGGGGATATTAGAAGCAAAGGTAAGATAGCCTGCGATTACTAAACTGGACACCATGGCGATAATCTCAGTATAAGCATTTATGCGCCACCAGAACCATCTTAGAATATAGATCAGGCCGGTGCCGGCTCCCAATAATAATAACAAGTTAAAAGCCTGACTGGCATCGGTCAACAGCAGACCTAATGCTGTACCCAAAATCATGGTAACCACAGTAAAGGCTCGACCTACCCAAACCAGTGTAGATTGCGAGGCTTCGGGTGAAATAAATCGCTGATAGAAATCATTGACCAAATAAGATGCCCCTAGATTTAGTTGGGTGGATATAGTGGACATATACGCTGCTATTAAAGAAGCAGCCACTAAACCTAATAGGCCACTGGGTAAAAACGTCAACATGGCGGGATAGGCCACGTCATTACCTAATTTGTCTGCAGACAGGTTGGGAAAGGCTTTCTGAAGATCATCTATTTCCGGGAATAGCACCAAAGACGCCAGGGCTATTAAAATCCAGGGCCAGGGCCTCAAGGCATAATGGGCAATATTGAAGAGCAGGGTGGCGCCTACCGCGTTCTTTTCGTCTTTGGCGGAGAACATACGCTGGGCAATATACCCACCACCTCCGGGCTCAGCTCCGGGATAATAAGACGCCCACCACTGAACGGCCAATGGCGCCAACAGTACTGGACCCCACACCGCGGGATCATTTAAATCAGGTAGTATGGACATCTTGCTTTGCACCAACTCGTTACTCAGTAAATTGGACAAACCTCCTATCTCATCCATATTGAGCAAATAAATACATGCCCAGATAGATCCCACCATGGCTAAAATGAACTGAACAAAGTCCGTTATGATAACTGCCTTTAATCCGCCAAGTGAACTGTAGATCAATGTTATGGATCCTGCGATTAGTAGGGTCAACCAACCGGGAAGCCCCAAAACAACCTCTCCGAATTTTATGGCCGCCAAGGATACCGTACCCATTACCAATACGTTAAAAACCAAGCCCAAATACAAGGCCCTAAATCCTCTGAGAAACGCCGCCGCTTTACCGCTGTATCGAAGCTCATAGAACTCAATATCGGTCATTACCTTAGACCGTCTCCAAAGTTTGGCATAAACGAAAACGGTTAACATTCCGGTCAATAGGAAAGCCCACCATCCCCAATTTCCGGAGACCCCGGTATCGCGCGCCAGGTTGGTTACCAAATTGGGCGTATCTGCGGAAAACGTGGTAGCCACCATAGAAACCCCCAATAACCACCAAGGCATATTCCGGCCGGATAAGAAAAATTCCGAAGCACTGGAACCTGCTTTTTTGGAAACCGTTAAACCAATTAACAGAGAGACCACGAAGAAGGCGCCGATCAGCACCCAATCCAAAGTAGATAAAATCATATCAATGCTTAGAAGGAGACCGTATAAATGGTCATAATAAGTATATTAGCGTCATTGCGGATTTAATATAACTATTTTATTTTATGAAGCCTACTTTACTCATTTTGGCCGCCGGAATCGGATCCCGTTACGGAGGACTTAAACAGATTGACCCCATGGGTCCTCAAGGTGAAACGCTGATGGAGTATGGGATATACGACGCCATTAAATCTGGTTTTAACAAAGCGGTATTCCTCTTTCGAGATGACATCGTAGCCGCTTTTGAAAGCAAGTATCAGAGATTAAAGGATTTTATAGAGGTAGATTATGTTTTTCAAGACCTCAACCCTGAGGTGTCTAATAATGGGGTCCCGGTGACCTACAGCCCCCGGGTGAAACCCTGGGGTACTGCTCATGCGGTTTTGAGTGCCGCTTCGGCTATTAAGGAACCTTTCGCGGTGATCAATGCCGATGATTTCTATGGGAGAAGCGCCTATCAGGTAATGGCCACTTTTCTTAAGAACTGCCAGGCCCATGACAACACCTATGCGGTAGTAGGTTATCCTATTGTCAAAACGCTTTCCGACCATGGACATGTGTCTCGGGCAACCCTTGACGTAAATCCCAACAATCTACTAACACATGTGGTGGAGCGAACCAAGATCCAGATGAGTAACGGTAGTGTCATGTACCTTCAAAATGATGAGAACTTTGAAATTCCCAGCAGCACCCTGGTTTCCACAAATTTCTGGGGGTTCACACCTTCAATATTCAGTGAATTGCAAAAGCAATTTACCGACTTCGTGGCATCAAATCACGAAAATCCCAAATCCGAGTTCTACATTCCCTTTGCAGTAAACCATCTGATTGAAACCCAAATCGCCACTGTAGAAGTACTAAACTGCGAGGATGATTGGATGGGGGTGACTTATCAACAAGACAAAGCCAAGGTTATGGGCATGATTTCACAACTTACTGCAGATGGCCAATATCCCGCTAGTCTATGGGGTTAGAAGAACAACAATTTAAACCTATTCTGAAGCAATTTCCCCTGGAAGGCCTTACTCTTTCCTGTGATAGTTTTGGGTCCGGACACATACACGATACCTATCTGGTAACCCAAAGTACCGGACAGCGCTACATACTTCAAAGGTTCAACCACTTGGTATTCACTGAACCTCAAAAGGTAATGGAAAATCTGCAAATGGTTTTAAATCACCTGCAAATGAAAGCCGGGAATGGGGATAGTGATCTGCAAAATCTGAGCTTGGTTCAAACTTCCTCCGGGGATCCCTTGTGGCATGACAGCCAATGGGGGTATTGGCGCTTATTCGATTATGTGGAAAACTCTTTTGCCATCGACAAGGTAGAGGCTCCGGAGCAGGCGTGTGAGGGAGCTTTGGCGTTTGGTCATTTCCTGGCTCAACTTCTTGACCTGCCGGCCACCAATTTACACATTACCATTAAGGACTTTCACCATGTGGGATGGCGTTTCGAACAACTTAGAGAGGCGGTGAACCACGATGCCCAGAACCGTGCAGCCTCTGTGAAAATGTGGATCGATTTTGCCTTAGAGCGCCTAGAGCAAGTCTCTTACTTAAGCACGCTGATCGACGGTAACCAATTACCCCTGAGAGTCACCCACAACGATACCAAAATTAATAATATACTGTTTCACAAGAAAACCCAAAAAGGCTTATGTGTGGTGGATCTGGATACGGTAATGCCAGGCCTGCTGATGTACGATTTTGGAGACATGGCTCGGACCTTTTGTCCGGAAGGCGGTGAAGAGGACCACACCATTAACTTCAGAATAGAGATATTTGACCAAATGTGTCAGGGTTTTTTTCTGAATGATCTTAAAGATATGATCACTCCCCAGGAAAAAGATAGTTTAAGGTGGGGTCCCTGGCTTATGAGTTACTTAATGGGGGTGCGTTTTCTGGCAGACTACATTAATGGCGATCTCTATTATAAGATATCCTACCCGGTGCACAATTTGGACCGGGCCAAAAATCAATTGCTCTTGGTTCAGGAAATCGAAGAACATTCCGACCAAATAGAATCCTGTATACAAAAAAGGCTTTTGTAGCTATTGATAAAGCTGATCGGCAGGGGTCACGGCAAATTCCACCAGAAAAGATGAGATCTCTTGAGCGGTGGCCTGCAAGTAAGCCTCCCCTTTATCGGCTGTGGCATGTGAAGGATCACCCACACCGGTATCTGCAGTCACTTGGGTCCAGGCTCGTTGTGCGGTAACCCATCCTTTTTTCATACCATCAAACTTGAATTGCTTGGCTGCTCCTGAACCTGCCTCACTTAAGGAAAGTACCCAATGTGGTTGGATGTACAGGATGCAACTGGTTTCCATTTCTCCGGCATGGTCGCCCGGCTCCTTGAAAAAGGGTTTTTGGTCAACAGCCTGATACCAATTGGCACTGCAAACAAAAACTTCCGGAAAAGAAACCGAAAGCTCCCTGATCATGGATTTGAAATTATTTCCTCCGTGACCATTCAGTATCACCAGTTTTTTTATACCGTGTAAACTTAAAACCCGCACCAGGTCTTTCAGTAAAGCCAATTGAGTGGTGGGATTCATATTCAGACAAAGGGGGACATCCATTTGGCCGGTATTAACACCGAAAGGGACCGTGGGCAACACAATTACTTTGGCCCCCTTGTCCCAGGCTAAGGCCGCCGAAGCTGAAGCTATAAAATCGCACTGAATATTGTCCGTGCCATAGGGAAGGTGATAGTTGTGGGCTTCAGTGGCGCCCCACGGTAATACGGCAACTTGGTACTGCTGTGATCGTACATCCTTCCAATTGGTTTCGGCTAAAATATAGGGTCTTGGCTTCACAAAAAAGCGGATTTAAATGCGGGATCAAGGTAAAATAAAAAGGCCAATCAACCAAAGAACTGTTTCTGCTGAAGCCCTAATAGTGTACCACCTCGCATTGGGGTACCGCTTTGCGGAAAGACTGCACCGCCTTTTTATTTACCTTGGTGTTGTAGCATTTTAATGAGCGTAATCCCTGTAGTTCTTCAATTGATTTTAGGCTCTTAACATCGGTGTTGTAGCACTCCAGTACCTTGAGGTTGCTTAAAGTACGCAACGGTTTCAGGTCTTTAACTTGAGTGCCTGAGAACTTTAACTCTTGCAGGCCATTCAGTTTGGACAGCGGTGATAGATCATCTACCAGGGTGTCTTCAAAATTCAACTTTTTTAGTCTGGACGAGCTGGACAGGGGTTCCAAGCTACTTACAGGGCTTTGTGAGCAGCGTAGAACTTCCAAAGTTTTTACGTTTCTCAATGGTTCCAGGTTGTTGATGCGGGTTCCTGAAAAGCCCAGTTCTCGTATGCGTGTAAACTCCCGGATGGGTTCCAAGGTAGCCACTGGTTTCTTAAAATAGAGCTTCTCCAGATTCACATAGGCGTGCAGTCGCTCTTTGTCAGACATATTCTCGTGATCCAACTGGCTTTTCAATACGGAACGCCACTCCATGGACATAGATCCCCACCACCGTAGCAATTTCACCGTTTTGTACATTACCAGGCAATTGTGGTGATTGGCAATAAATCGATTTATTTCCTGAGGCTGAACCTTGGTATTGTCGATTCCCAGTAAACTTAATTTGGACAACTGCTCTAAAGAATACAGCTCACTGATGCCTGTATTGCTGGCTTCCAGATATTCCAACTCCAGTAATCCTCTAAGTGGGGTAAGATCGGTAACCCCGCTGGCTTCAATATTCAACTCCTTTAGATTCTTTAAAATCTCTACCGGTTTAATATCAACGATGGCTCCTATACCAGAAATATCGATGCTGGTTATGTTGGCAATGCGGGCCATCTGCTCCTTGGTAATACGCTGGCCTTTTAACCCTGCTGATTGAATTAGTACTTTCTGCCATGGCACACTTAACTGGTCCCACCAACTTCTTAGACTCTCAGTGCCATAAACTACTAAGATATCCGGGTGGTTGGTAATAAATTTTTTAGCCTCGCTATTCACCATTAGCGTATTATCACAGTACACTCGCTCCATGGTAGAAATGGCTGCAATGGGGTTTAGACTGGTTATGAGAGTATTGTTGCAGGACAACATTTTAAGGTTTTGCAATTTGCTCAAGGGTTGGAGGTCCGTGACCAGGCTATTATCAATTTTAAGATTCCTCAGTTCATTCAGCTTGGATATCGGAGAAAGATCTTTAATGCTGTTATGGGAGACATCCAGATAATTGAGTCCGGATAATCCCTGAATTCCTTCCAAACTCTTTATTTTGGTTTTTGACACATCCATCACCTTAATTTTGCGCAAATCCGTAATCGGCGCTAATGAAATAAGGTAACTATGGCTGGCGCTAAACTGCTGTAAATTCTCAAACACCTCCAGAATGCGTCCATCGCTGATCTGGGTACTGTCAATACGCAACACGCGCAGGTTCAAGGCATATTTCAAAGGGTCGATGCTGGACACAACGGTGTTGCTGCAATCCAGAAAATCCAGTTTAGTAAGATTACGCAATGCCACCAGGTCCTTAATCTTGGTGCCCGATACATCAATGCGCTTTAAGTTATTAAGTCTTGCTACAGGCTCAAGATCATCCAGTTGAGGGTAACTGGATAAATCGAGTTTCTCAACTTCCACTAAAGTCTGAAGCTGCTGCAAGTCCAGATCTCCTTCTGCTCCCAACTGATTGCGGAAAATATCCGGCCAGGGATAGACCAGGCTGTTCCACCAGGTAGTAAGCTCATCCTCCTCGCTTAGGCGATTGGTGTATACGCTGGCAATTTTAAGATCTCTGGCGGCCTCATTAAGGTTAACCTCAATATATCGCACCAAATTGGAATTGATACTATCATTCTCAATGGTAACCCCTCGCAAGTTGCGGGTCATGGTCACCAGATAGTAGCTCTGATTCTCAGCGCTGGTCTTAAAGCTGATATCATCAACGATGAATTCAAATTTCACCTCCTTGAAGAAAAAGTCGATGTCACTGAGATAGGCCTGCACATTCTTGTGGGTTACCATTTCCCGTTCCTCATTCAAATCATCTTCGATCTGAACTTTATCGTCTTTAAACGCTTTGAGATAGCTTTGAGTGATGATGACGTTCTTATCCCGTGCCTGTGTTTCCGGATCACCTATGGTATTCATAGCGTACTCCAGGAAATCAATTAGATCCTGGACTTTGGCTTTATAGGCTTCCACATCGGGGGTTTCAGATACCGTTACCAGATTCTGTGCCCTCAAGCCAGGTCCGTTTAAAAATAGTGCAAGTAAGAGTAGATAGTAAAGTCTATAAACCTTCATAATAAATAAACTTCATGAGCTGGTCGCGTTGTTCGGGACTGACCTTCACTAAATCGGAAATCAGCCAGCCGGTATTATACCCCGGACGATTGTATTCGGAAAGTTCAAAATACCAATTGTCCAGTTGAAAAAAATGGAATTTTACCTGGCCCACAGTTTTAAAAGTCAAGTTTGACTGTTTGATCTCATACAAAACCAACGAAAGATGGTCGGGTTGAAAATCCTGGGCAGCATATGCCGCCGCAATTTGTGGGTCTTTAAATATTTTTTTGAGATTCATAAATGCCACCTCATGGCTCATGGGGTGAATGAATTTCTTTGCTGTGGTGGTATCGACTTCAAAATACTTTCTGAAAGGATCGAAATAAGCTTTAAAGATCACCCATTTCGAGCCTACATTCTCTTCCTGGAGCTTGAGAAAGAGCACCACCGTTTCGTCTTTGCCTTTATAATCGAATTTGGCGTGTACCTCAGCAAACCAGTTACCTCCATGAAAATCCAGGTACTTAGGTTTGGTTCCATCATTGACGTCCCGTAGAAAGTTTTGTTTGGAAGCCAGGCTGATCTCTTGGTTTTTATTGTTAAACAGCACTTTGATGTACTTACTTCTCAACTCTGGGTTGCGGTAGAATTGATCTTTTTCGTAATAGCGGTTTCCTTTGAGATCTTCTTCTCCGTTAAACCGGTGAAAGAATTGATTGACTTGTTTGGTGGCGGCATAAAGCGCCTTTTCATCTCCTAAGTACTCACTAACCTGAGCCTGCAAGGCTTGAGAAAGGATCAACCCGCAAAAAATAATAATTCCTCTCATGTACTGGTTTCTGTAACCCTTATGTCTCCTAGAAGCACATCCCAGAATCCAATTAACCGACCGCCGATTTGGGTTTGTTTTCTTTCTACATAAACGGTGATATCTTTCTTGGTAGTATCCATATACTTCATTCCATCGGCGCTTACCGCCTCAAATTTTTGGTAAATGGTGATCACTCCCACGTATCGTCCGTCTGGTTGCAGCTCCAAATCGCTGATATACTGAATATTGAACCATTTTATACTAACCCGGTCGTAGTTCAAAGCCATGAGCCTTTTGAAGTATTGCTTCACCTTATAATAATTGATATCGGACCGGTTAATGGAACTCACCCCGATCTCACTGCCGTCGGCGAATAGCTCTTCTGCACGATCCATAACCCGGTTGGCCTCCGAAAAAGGTGTGTCCTTGTCCCCTATTATGCTAATATAGCGACTGAGATCTCTTACTTTTTCCAAAGCCAGCGAGTCGATGGCTTGCTTACGCTCGGGGCTAATTTGATCCTGCGCTTGGGAAAAGGTGTAACAACATACTGCCAGTAGTGTGATAATATAATTCCGCATAATTTATTTTAAGGAATAAGACCTCATTACTTTTTAATTACTTCAACTTCCTTGATTTTTCCGTTATCATCCAAAACCAAATTTAATAGTTGGTTGGGATTATTTTTTTGATCCTTTAGATAGTTCAGATACTTGCGTATGGTAGTCGGTTCGTCATAATCTTTGATATCCCCTGATTTGCCAATGACGATCAACACTGAGGTTTCGGGTGAGGCAAAAAGATCCATACTATTGTTGATAAGCTGGTTAGCTCCTGACATGGAACTTGCTCCCGCTACTCCATTGAACAGACCGGAAACCTGTTCCATTAAAGAGGTACTGGCTGGAGTGGCTTCTGTGTTGGTCTCCATGACTACCTCAGGTTCAGCGGCCAGCGGTTTGGAATCGCGTTCGCGATCCAGCTGGTTCTGCACCTGGGCCATAAGATCCTTCACCTCGGGGTCATCCGATCCGATACTTTTTGCCTGTCTAAACAGCACTTCTTTTTGCTCCAAGGTCATTTTACCGTCGTCATTTAGAATGGAGGTTAATATGGACTTGACCTTTTCATTATTTTCCGTTCTAATTCTAAGCGCCTGTTCTTCTGCAATCTTCTGCTGATTTTTACAGCCGATACTACCCAGCATGACCGTCAGGCAAAAAAACAATAGCACTAAATTACTACGGGTGGTTCTTATCATAACTGATGCAGTTTTAATACTTGTACAAATCTACAACCCTCCATATTAATTACTAATGCTATCCCAGTAAAAATCATACCAGGATTGGTTAGGCTGCCAAATTGTTTAAAAAATCATCCCATTTGTCCTCCGATCCCACTGATTCTCAATTTGATAAGAAATATACATAAAACTTTTCAACTGTTGATGCCATCAAACCGCTTATTCAGATATGGATAAAAAGAGCTGAAATGTGTATTTTTATTATGTGCAGCCAGGTTCCATATCATGCTCTTTATGAAAATAACCCTGTCGGTAACCCTTCTGGTGGCCTTTTCATTAAATCTTCACTGTCAGGAAGAAGAGCGGGTCTACGCCTCAAAATATCGTGAGGCGGAACGACTTTACCAGTTGGCAGTGGAGCATCTGGATGCTCAACGCTACAAAAATGCCCTGGATCTATTGAATAAGGCCATTTCCTATCGATCTGACTATGTTGATGCTTATCACTCCCGGGCGATGGCCAAACAAAAGTTAAAGGACACCCAGGGTGCACTGACTGATTACGAAATTGTATTGCATCTTGATTCTACTTTTACGGAGGCCGCTTTTGAAAGGGCCAAGCTACGATTTCTGGAAGGACAATATTTGCAAGCAATTAAGGAGTTCGATCATGTACTCATCATGCCTCAAACAGGTACCAGAAGGGTTTATTTCAAAGGCGCCCAGCTTAACAGTACCGATCAACCCGGTGTAAATTCCCTTACCACGGCTTATTCTCTTGATGGCGATATTTACAATTATCAAGGTTTATCTTATCATGCATTGGGACAGTATCGGAAGGCTATAGGATTTTTTGATAAAGCGGTCCAACATAACCGTCAGGAGGCCAATTACCTGGTGAATCGTGGGCTTAGTAAAATTGAGTTAAGTGAGACTTCGACCGCTATTGAGGATTTTAAGAAAGCGCTAATTCTAGACCCCAATAATGCAGTAGCCGAGTTTAATTTGACCCAGGAGATGGAAAGCTCCGGAACCCTGGAAGTTGAAGTATATGATGAAATGATTGAAAAACACCCTGACTTTGCTTCACCATATGTAAATCGAGCGCTGGCCAAACTAAACAATGGAGACCTGGATGGGGCCTTAAAGGACTATGACAAAGCAGTGGAGGTCGACCCGCACGATGCCCGCATCCGTCTGAACCGTGCCCTCTCCAGAGAAAAAGCAGGACTTCTGCAAGCTGCCTTAAAAGATCTTAATCGGGCATTAGCCCTGGATCCCTCCTTGACTGCTGCATATCGAAGCAGGGGCCGGATTCTATCAACGCTGCAGCAATATGCTATGGCCGTTGAAGATTTCACAGAAGCCATTAAACTCGAACCACAGCACGCACCATCCTATTTTAACCGCGCTTTGGTTTTCCGGAAATTACAGCAAAATGATTCCTGCTGTACAGACCTTAAAAAAGCGGAATCACTAGGTCTAGATGTTGCAACTAAAGCTTTAGATGCTTATTGCAATACGCCTCATAATTAATGAATTATTTTTCAATCCAACCTGAAGCTCTGGAAACAGCTTTTTGCCAACCTTTATATAGATCAGCTCTCAAAGCGTCTTCCATTTCCGGCTGGAAAAGTTGGTCGACCTGCCTGTTGGAAGTAACCGTTTGCAGATCCCATATTCCAATATAGATACCCGCCAGGTAAGCAGCTCCCATGGCGGTAGTCTCAATTACCTGAGGGCGCTCCACCGGTACACCCAGGATGTCGGCTTGGAATTGCATTAGAAAATCGTTGGTTACTGCCCCACCATCTACCTTTAAAGCAGTCAACTTTAAGCCGGAATCTTCTTCCATAGCATCTAATACGTCTTTGGTTTGGTAGGCCAATGATTCCAGGGTGGCTTTTGCAATGTGCGCTTGAGTAGTATCCCGGGTTATCCCAAATATTGCTCCGCGTGCATACATATCCCAATAGGGAGCACCCAAACCGGCAAACGCCGGAACCATATAAACATCATGAGAATCTTTAACCTCTAGTGCCAAGGGTTCAGTATCGGGCGCGGATTTTATGATTTTGAGCCCATCCCGCAACCATTGTACTGCTGCTCCTGCAATGAAAATACTGCCTTCCAAGGCATATTGAGGAGTATCGTCCAAGTTGCAGGCTAAAGTGGTTAACAATCCGTTTTCTGAGTGTGATATATGATCGCCAATATGCAGCAGCATGAAACACCCTGTTCCATAGGTATTCTTGGCCATACCCGGTTCAAAACAAGCTTGTCCGAACAATGCCGCCTGCTGATCGCCAGCTACCCCGCAAATTGGAATGGAGGTTCCCTGATAGGTATAAGTTCCAAACAGCGAAGAGGATGGTTTCACCTGTGGCAGCATACTTTGCGGTACCTCCAAATGGCCTAACATACCTTGGTCCCATTGCAGGTCATTAATATTGTAAATGAGCGTGCGCGAAGCATTGGTGTAGTCCGTGACATGGGCTTCACCTTCTGTCATATTCCATATCAGCCAGGTATCGATAGTTCCAAAAAGCAGGTCTCCCCGTTCAGCCGCTTGCCGGGCACCCTCAACATGATCTAAAATCCATTTGATCTTGGTGCCCGAAAAGTAGGAATCTATCACTAATCCGGTTTGCTCACGTACGTAGGAGTCAAGACCTTGTGATTTCAGGTTTTCGCAAATGTCGGCAGTTCGTTTATCCTGCCAGACGATGGCATTGTAGACGGGTTTACCCGATTGCTTATCCCAAACCACAGCAGTTTCACGTTGATTGGTAATGCCTATGGCTTTTATCTGGTCAGCTGAAATGCCCGACTCCGAGATCACCAGATCCAACATGGCCATCTGAGTATCCCAAATCTCCAAAGGATCATGCTCTACCCAGCCCGATTGGGGGAAAATTTGATTAAATTCCTTTTGAGCCACTTTTACAATGGCTCCTTCTTCATTCACCAATAATGCTCTACAGCTGGTTGTACCCTGATCCAGGGCCACGATATAATGACTCATTGTTTAAGTCTGTTTTAGTTTTGGTCTTCTTTTATTTGCTTGAATACCGCCATTAGCATAATGATCAGCACTACTGCGGTAGTTAGCCAGAAATAGGCATCCGTTTCCCCTTCGAAAATCCCACGATAGAAAATGGCTCCATATACCCCTCCGATTATCGGTCCCAATACCGGGATCCAGCTATACGCCCAATCCGATGAACCTTTACCGGCTATAGGTAAGAAGGCATGTGCCAGCCGTGGGCCCAGATCCCTGGCAGGATTGATGGCATAGCCGGTTGTACCGCCCAGACTCAATCCAATAGCCAATATCAAAAATCCCACGATCAAAGGATTAAGGCCTTCTGTAAATTCGTTGGCTCCTATAAAGAATAAAGCGAATACCAGCACGAACGTGCCCACTATTTCACTAACCAAGTTAGGCCAGGTCCGCCTGTAGGCTGGGGCCGTGGCGAATACCGCCAATTTTAGATTCGGGTCCTCAGTTTGCTTCCAATGAGGTAAATAATGTATCCAAACCAGAATAGCGCCAATCATTGCTCCGATCATTTGCCCCAGAACGTAAACAGGAACTTGCTCCCAGGAAATTTGTCCAGCTGCTGCAAAGCCAATAGTAACTGCGGGGTTAATGTGAGCGCCCGAATAGCTGCCTACTGCATAAATAGCCAACGCCACTGCCAAACCCCAACCCAGGGTTATAACGATCCAACCACTATTCTGGGCTTTGCTACTCTTTAATAACACCCCTCCTACCACACCATCCCCTAACAGGACCAATAACATAGTCCCTATTACTTCAGCCGTAAAATTACTCATGGTAAAATTTATTTTTGGAAAAGAAGTCTGATGATATAAAATTTTGTCTTGATATCCAAACCCTCCGGTTCCTACTGATCCAATGGTGAATACCTGCTTCCAGATCGTTGTTTTGGACATAGATTTTAGTAAATTGTTAATGCTAACAGACTTAATTGAAGATGGCTAAGTGGTTGATCTTGTTCTGCTTTTTAATGGGGTGTAAAGCCCTGCAACAAGACAAAAGGTGCCGGATGGCCCCTGACCCGGGTCCATGTAAAGCCGCCATCACCAAGTACTACTTCGATAAGGAAGAGCAAAAATGCAAACCATTTACCTGGGGAGGGTGCCACGGCGTGGTTCCATTTGATTTTATTGAAGAATGTGAAGCTTGTGTGGAGACGAACTAAGGCCTCCCCGATAATTCCTTTACCCGTTGAGCAGCCTGTTCTTTTCGATAGTGACCAGATTGGGCGGCAATGTTTTCCAACAAATCCCTGGCTTTGGCATTTTCTGAATAGCTTACTTTTTTAAAAACATTAAGCTTGGCATGGCCCAGGATGAAGCCCTACAAACAGCAAAGTTGGACTATCTGGCCCACGCGGATCCCTTCAAATCCCACTCCAGTCAATGGGCTACCTATGTGTTTGTAGGTAATACTGCACCGTTAGAGTTTGCTGATAATCGCTGGAAATGGGCGGCGCTATTAGGTTCATTTTTGATTTTTATAGTGTGGTATCTCATGCCCAAACACCGAAGTTGAATCATTTCAATGATTTGACAAAATAAACCTAAACATTACAAGCCCAAGGAATGTTATACTTTCGGTTTTAGACCGAAAGCGTGTGCTTGTATCTTTAAGGTCATGCGATGTGTATTAATAGTTATGGGGTTGGTATTTTGGTTTGGGACAGCTGCTGCTCAGCAGGTTATTGCAAATCCCATTAATGAGATTGTTCCTAGTTTGGAGGAGTTCAAACTCCAGCATGACTTACCCAGTATAAGATTAGAAAAAAAATTGGATCACTACACTTGTCAAAGGTGCGGTAGTGAAAATCAAGTCAGCTGGGCGCAGGCAATAGAGAGTCCGGAACTGATTCCCCATTGCAACTACTGCGGCAAAAAGTATTGGCCGAAATTCAAACCTGCCAACGCCATTCCTCGAACCTATTGCAGGTTAAACCTACCGAATTACTAGAGACCGGTATCCGTACGAATGATCTTTCGGCGTGCATCCACAGCATCTTTGCCCATACTCCATATAATTCCCTGCGGATCCACCACTATGTCCGTCGGGCTTAAAATAGGGTTACCAGTATTATAGGTGCAGTAGCCGGAAAAGTATTCCTCTTCCCATTTCTTAATACCATTGGAGGTAGCCAGCCAGATATTACCCTCACTATCTGAC
>Ga0224508_10001234_pt1 | contig 23241 bp, 22 predicted proteins | sample SF_Jan12_sed_USG_4_FD_170157 | JGI IMG/M metagenome (GOLD analysis project Ga0224508, IMG submission 170157) | Sediment microbial communities from San Francisco Bay, California, United States - SF_Jan12_sed_USGS_21 | ecosystem: Environmental > Aquatic > Marine > Sediment | place: USA... | reverse complement strand
CCGATCACAGGGAAGCCCTTCCGGGAGTAGCCGCTCGCCTCCCATTCGGCCTCGGTGGCATCACGGTGCGACGGCAACAGGCCCATGCTCCGATAGATGCAGAGCGAGCCCTCTCGTCCGTATTCGGTCGTGAACTCCGGGTCTTCGGCCAGGCTGAGGATGTGGGTATGGGCATCGATGGTCAGCGACATTCGGATCAGCCTTCCTCACGAGTCGGCGCACGCTGCGGGTTGTAGAGGTACGCCGGCTCGACGGGCGTGTCGTACCAACGTTGATAGAAGTCCACGATGTAGGGATCGATCCGGGCCGAGATACCGGATTGCTGGGTGGTGGCGCCGAGCGGATAGAGCCGCTCCGTCGCCTCGACCACGCGTTGGCGAAGGACATTCTCGTCGACCACGGTCACCACGCCGTCCTCGAGCACGGTCTGACCGTTGATCATGACCGAGTCGATGTCGGTCGACTCGGTTCGGTCGACGACGACGTCGAGAAACGGCGTCTGATCGAAACGATGGGGCGGAAAGAAGATCCGATCGCGTCGCACGACCAACAGATCGGCGAGCGCGCCAGGTGTGAGCGAGCCGAGCCGTCCGCCCCACCCCATGGCCTGGGCGCCGCTGTGTGATGCCGACGTCAACAGCTGGAGGGAGTCCATCCTCCCGACCTCGAAGACGGCCGGCGTGCGCTGGAGGTATGCGGCCAGCCGCAGCTCCTGGAAGAAGTCGTCGCGTTCGGAAAAAGAGATGCCGTCGGTGCCGAAACCAACGTTGCCACCTGCATCGAGCAGATCGCGAACCCGGCAGATCCCGGTCGACAGTCTCAGGTTCGACCCGGGATTGTTCGACGCGACTGCCCCCGAATCCGCGAACCGCCCCACGTCGTCGTCGGTGACCCAGACGAAGTGAGCGAGGCTCGTTCGGGGTCCGAGAACCCCGAGCTCGTCGAGTCGAGCGAGCGCGCTCATGCCGTAGCGCTCCAGGTTGTACATCATCTCGGCCCGGGTCTCGAGCGCGTGCGTCGTGATGCACGTGTCGTACTCGTCGGCGACCTGGACACACCGCCGGTAGAGGTCATCGGAACACGAAGGGGTCCAGTCGGGCGCCACGATGAGATGGATCAGGTCGTCCTTGCCGTGCCACTCGTCGGCGAGGGCTCGGAACGACGTCATGACCTCGTCGACGGGCCAGGCGTAGCCCATGTTCGAGGCCCGAACCTCGGCGGCGAGATCGGCGGGCAGGCGGGCAAGGAAGTCCGCGTCGGCTTCGTGTGCGTAGATGTTCTCGTCTCGACTCACAAGGCCGAACGCGCTGCGGAATCCGGCGTCGCGATATGCCTGCAGTGCCGCCGGCGCCGAGAAGTGCTCGAGCCCGGGTCGGCCGTAGAAGAAGTCGATGGCCGAGGTCTGGCCCCCTTTGATCGCCTGGATCAGCCCCCAGAGAACGATCGTGTGCACATCTTCTTCGGCCGCGCCGCCGGCAGGGTGGACCAACATCACGTTGGCCCGTTCGAAGATGAACTCGAACAGGCCGGGCCCGACGGCCAGCTCGGAGTGATAGTGACAGTTCGCGAACCCTGGCATCACGAAATGCGAGTCTGACCCGAGCACCTTGTCGAACGGACCCCGTTGCTCGAGGTCGACCCGCGAGCCCACCGCCTCGATCTCGCGCCCGACGACGATGAGCGCGCCGTCGTCGATGATCCCGGCCTCGCCCAGCGTGACCACCGGGTTTCCGATGATGAGTGTTCTGTCCATTCTTAGTCCTCCGGCCCGTTGGGGTGTCCGCGCTTCGATCAGACCGCTGCCGCGCCGTGGGCAGCCGAGGCGTCGTCGAGCGCGGCCAGATGGTCGGCGACGACGCTGCGAACGTGTTCACGAATCGCCCGCTCGGCCCGCTCGGGATCCCGCTCGCTGATCGCCTCACACACGAGCCGGTGCTCGCGCACCGACCGACCGGGGCGACCCTCGATCCCCACACTCAGTCGACCGATGCGCACGATGTGGAACCGGAGGATCTGCAGCTGGCTCCGGATCCGCTCGTTGTCGGTCTGTGCGAACAAGAGGCTGTCGAATGCGTCGAACAACGACGTGAGACGCTCGACCGCCCCTTGTTCGAGAGCAGCTTCGCTGTCGTCGACATTGCGTCGGAACCGCTTGAGGTCGGCTTCACTCATCGCCGACGCGGCCCGTCGGGCGCACGATCCCTCGAGCAGCTCACGAAGCTCGTAGATCTCGGACAAGTCTCGATTCGTGTAGCCCCGGACCACCGCGCCCCGGTAGGGCCGGATGTCGACCAGCCCGTCAGCTTCGAGCCGCACCAGCGCCTCACGCAGGGGCGTCTTGCTGATACCCATGTCCTCGGAGAGGCGGGCCTCGCGCAACGCGTCGCCGGGGCGGAGGCGCAGATCGACGATCGCGTCGCGCAGCGCGTCGTACGCCCACTCCTTCAGCTGGCTGCGCTTCGGCACGGCGTCGACGACCGGCTTCGTTGACTCGGTCATGGCTTCTCTTCCTGTTGGTCCTCGGTGGCGTCGCCCACTTCGATGCGTCCTCGACGGGTGCCCGTCGGCGAGCCCGCGCTCACGACGCGGACTCCCGCAGACAGGTTGCGAAACGCTGGATGGTCGTACCGCGATCGTCGCCGAGCGGGAACACGTGGATCGAGTCCACACCAGTCTTGCGCAGCGCCCGGAGCTGTTCGGTTGACCGTCGTCGGCTTCCGGCCAGGGCCATGCGCTGGACGAACTCCCGTGGGAGCAGGCGAGCGGCCTCGGCCGCCTGCTGGAACTCGCCGCCGACATAACGCTCCCGAACAGCCCTGGCAACGTCGGAGTCGAGCCCTGCCAGCTCGCAGTACAGCGGCACGGTCTGGGGGAACCAGGCGGCGATCGGGGCTGCCGCCGCCAGTGCGACGTCCTCGTCGTCGTCGATGCAGCCATAGGCGAACAGGGCGACGTGGGGTCGGTCCCGGCCGGCCGCCTCGGCGCCTTCGTCGATGCGTTCGAGCGCCCAGGAGATCCCGGCCTCGGCCAGGCCGCACAACAAGATGACCCCGTCGGCGACGCGCCCGGCGAGCTGCAGCGTTCTCGGGCCGCTCGCCGAGACGAACACGGGGATCTTCGAGCTCGGCGGGAACTCCAGATGGGCATTTCGCAGGGAGAAGAGACTGCCGGTGTGGTCGACCGTCCCACCGTCGAGAAGCGAGCGGATGGCGTGAATCGACTCCTCGAGGTCGGCGACCTTGGCCGGTTCGAGGCCGAGTGCCGTCAGGGGACGATCTCCGACGCCGATACCCAGCACGGCGCGGCCGCCCGACACATCGTCGACGGTGGCGATCGAGGTCGTCACGATGGCGGGATGGCGGGTCATCGGGTTGGTCACGGCGGTGCCGACCAACAGCCGCGGGGAGACCTCGGATGCAAGGCACAGATAGCTGTACGGGTCGCGAGCGTGAAGTGACGAGTCGGTGAGCCAGAGCTGGTCGAAGCCGGCGTCGTCGATGGCCGAGACCATGGCACGGAACTCACCTGGTGAATCGACGCCCTGCAGCACGACACCCGACCGAAGACCGTCGATTCGCGGATGGGCGCCGGCCATCTCAGATCACCTCGACCGCGGCCGAGACCGTCGCGGCCAGGGCCTCGAGCCCGTCGGCGAGGGTGCGGGTGTCTATCCACTCGTCCTCGGTGTGTTCCCCCGCGCCGACAGTCACCCCGATGGCGATGGCCGGAATGCCGAGGGCATGGGCCGCGTTCGCATCGGTGCTGGCGGCTGTGAGGCTCGCTCGACGACCGACGCCGGCGAGGGCTTCCGTCGCAGCAGTCACGAGCGGGTGGTCGTCGCGGACCGAGCCTGCCGGGCGTTCGCCGATCACCTCGACCGCACACTCGATGTCGGGTCCGAGATTGCCGTCGAGCGCCTGGGCGGCACCGGCCACGAGCTCGTCGAGCGCGAGCTGGGTGTCGGCGCGCATGTCGACCTCGAACCAGGCGGCGCGGGCGCGGGCGTTGATCGCCTCGCCGCCACCGACCCGTGCGACATTCACGCTGGATCGCCCGCCGGACGGTCGGACGAGTCCATCGAGCGCCGCGACGACCCGGCCGAGCGCATGGACCGACGATGGCGCATCGGCCTGCTCCCAGGAGTGACCCCCTGGTCCCGTCAGCTCGACTCGCCACCGCACCGACCCCACACCGACCGTGCAGACCCGCCCGAGCCAGTTCCCCTCGAGCGCGATCATCGCGCCAACCGGAGCTGCCGGCCGGGCGAGTGCCGCCGTGACTCCCGCGAGGTTGCCCAGGCCTTCCTCACCGATCGTGGCCAGAGCCCAGATCGCACGAGCCGACTCGTCGGGGACCAGCAGATCGAGGGTGGAGATGCTCGCGAGGGCGACCGAGTCGTCGCCGACGGATGGACCCCGGAGATAGGGCCCATCACGCTCGACGGAGTGCGCCACCGCACGTGAGAAGACGGTGTCGAGATGAGCACACACCACGAGGGCCGGCGTGCGGCCATCCCGCAGTCGGCCCCACACGTTGCCGGTGCTGTCGATTCCGACCGCGTCGAGCCCATCGGCGACCCACCACTTCTCGACCCGTGCCGCTCGATCGGCCTCATCGAGCGGTGGAGCCGGGATCTCGGCGAGCTCGATCGTTCGGTCGATCGTTCGGTCGAGCAGCGCCGAGTCGAGGGAGGTCACGGGGCCACGACCACATCACGGGCCACGAGCTCGTCGACATCGGCGGAATTGACGCCCAGATCCGCGAGGACTTCTCGGGTGTGGGCACCGAGGACCGGAGACGGGCCGGTTCGGGGTCGATGTCCGGCGAGTCGGAACGGAACGCCCATGGTGGAATAGCGACCAGCTCCTTCGTGGTCGTACTGCTCGACCAGGTCGAGCGCGGCGACCTGGGGGGAGGCCACGACCTCCTCGAGTGGTCGCACCTTGCCGGCGGGAACCCCGGCGGCCTCGAGTCGCTCGACCCACGAGTCGGCACTGTCCGTGGCCAACACCTGCTCGATCGAGTCGGTGAGCACGCCGCGATTGGCGACCCGGTCGGCGTTGGTCGCGAATCGAGGATCGCTCGTCCACTGCGGTCGAGCGATGGTCTCGCACAGCTTGACCCAGAGGTGCTCGGAGCCGGCACCGGCGAGCACCACGTAGTCATCGCTCGCACGAAAGGCACCGTAGGGAGCGAAGCTCGGCGAGTGGCTCCCGAGCAACCCGGGCGGCTCGCCGCCGGCGAGGACCGACGATGCCAGCGTGGTGAGCCCACCCATCCCGAACTCGAGGAGCGAGGTCGACACCTCCGAGCCGGTGCCGGTTGCGTCACGTTCGCGCAGCGCGGCGAGGAGACCGACGACAACGCACAGTCCGGCCCCGATGTCGAGGACGGGTGCACCGACCTTGACCGGTCCCGAAGTCGGGCTGCCCGTGACGCTCATGAGTCCTGTCTCGGCCTGGAGGATGAGGTCGAACCCTCCTCGGGTGGCGGCGGGGCCGATGTCGCCGTATCCGGAGATCGAGCCGTACACGAGATGAGGATGGCGGGCGTGCACCGAGGCGAAGTCGAGGCCGTATGCGTCGAGCCCTCCGGGCCGGCTGTTGTGGACGATCAGATCACTGGACGCCAGGAGTGCTTCGACGATGTCACGGCACTCGCCGGCGCGGAAGTCGATGGCGACGCTCCGTTTGCCACCGTTGAGTCCCATGAAGAGCGCCGACTCACCTTCGATCCGGTCGGTGGCCTGACCGCGGTAGGAGTCGCCCCCGGGCGGGAGCTCGATCTTGAGGACATCGGCGCCGAGCGCAGCGAGCAGTGACGTGGCGTACGAGCCGGAGACGAAACGGGTCAGGTCGAAGACCCGGCAGCCGCGTAACGGACGCCCGCTCACCAGAGCTCCGGCTCTCGATACTCTCCGAAGACCGATAGGAGGGCCGCGGAGGCCTCCCCGAGGGTGGCGCCGGCCCTGGCGGCCTCGATGAGTGGGGGCATCACGTTGTCCGAGGTCGTCGCAGCGGCCACCACACCCTCCAGAGCGACGGCGACTTCCCGCCCGTCCCGCCGCTCGAGCCGCTGTCGGGTTCGGGCGATCTGGCGCTCGCACACCGCGTCGTCCATCTCGAAGAGCCGGAGCTGATCGACGTCGGAGTCGTCGGTGTAGCAGTTCACGCCGACCTTGGGGCGATGGCCGGTCGAGAGCTCCCGTTCGGTCTGGTAGGCCTTCTCGGCGATCCACCGCTGGAGGATGCCCTCTCCGAGAGCGGCGACGGCGCCACCGTGCCCCTCGATCTCGGCGATGAGGTCTCCTGCGGCGCGTTCGATCTCGTCGGTGAGCGACTCCAGGTAGAACGAACCGGCCAGGGGGTCGATGGTTCGCGTGAGCCCCGATTCCAGCGCGACGATCTGCTGGGTTCGCAACGCCAGCGTCACGGCTTCCTCGGTGGGAATCTCCAAGGCCTCGTCGTAACCCATCACATGGATCGACTGGGCGCCACCGAGCACGGCACCCATGCACTGGATGGTCGATCGAACGACGTTGTTGAGCGGCTGCTGGGCGGTCAGGGTCGCTCCCGAGCAACCGGAGAAGAACCGGAGGCGCGCCGATGCCTCCACCTGCGCGCCGTAACGCTCGGTGGCGAGTCGATGCCACACTCGCCGCGCCGCCCGAAGCTTGGCGACCTCCTCGAACAGGTCGAGCGTCGTGGCGAAGTGGAACGAGACCCTCGGAGCGAACGAATCGAACGGCAGTCCCCGGCCGACGAGCTCGTCGCAGTATGCGATGGCCGAGCTCATCGCGAACGCCAGCTCCTGGATCGCGTCCGCACCGGCTTCACGGGCGTGATAGCCGGTGACCGAGATCGGGTTGAATCGCGGGACCTCGGTCGCGGCGAACTCGACCAGGTCACACGCGAGACGCATGGACGGACCGGGCGGGTAGATGAAGGTGTGCCGGGCGAGGAACTCCTTGAGGATGTCGTTCTGCACCGTGCCCGAGAGCTGGTCCCACTCGATGCCCCGTCGCTCGGCCGTCACGAGGTAGAAGGCCAGGATGATCGGAGCTGTCGCATTGATCGTGAAGTTGACCGAGAGCTGATCGAGCGGGAGTCCGTCGAAGACGTCGGCCATGTCGTCGACGGTGTCGATGGCCACGCCGACCCGGCCGACCTCGGCTTCCGCGAGTGGGTGATGTGAATCGAGACCCAGCTGGGTCGGGAGATCGAATGCGACCGACAGCGCCGTCTGGCCCTGCTCCAGGAGAAACCGATAGCGGGCGTTCGTATCGTCGCCGGACCCGAAACCGGCGTATTGCCGCATCGTCCACAACCGATCGCGGTACATGGTCTCGTAGGGCCCACGGGTGAACGGAGGATGGCCCGGAGCGCCCAGGCGAACGCCGAGATCGTCGCCGATGTCGTCGGCGTCATAGAGCGCCTTGACCGTCAGCCCCGAGTCGGTGCTGACCGCGGACCCCTCGGGCCGCGGCCGACGACTCGGGGTCATGTCGCTGTGACCTCGTGAGCTGCCACCCGGAGGATGGCGGCGATGACCTCGGTGAGCTCGGAGCCGACACCGAACACGTCGGCCGCGCCGAGAGACCGGAGCTCGTCGGCATCGCGCCCGGGGATGGTTCCGCCGAACACCACCGGTAGGTCCCCGACGCCACGCTCGTCACGGCCCGCGAGGAGGTTCCTCCCCAGCGCGAGGTGAGCGCCCGACAGGATCGAGACGCCGATGACGTCGACATCCTCGTCGATTGCCGCGTCGAGGATCTGAGCGACGGTGCGCCGGAGACCGAGATAGATCACCTCGGCCCCCGCGTCGCGCAAACCGTACGCGATGACCTTCAACCCTCGATCGTGGCCGTCGAGGCCGGGCTTGGCCAGCAGGATCCGGGGCCGGCCGTCGCCCATCAGCTCGTCGACCCGGCCGGGGTGCTCAGCGCCAACGCCGTGAACGCGGCATAGACCTTGGCGGCGGTGTGGATGTCGTCGACCGAGAGATTCTCGTCGGCGCAGTACACCGGTTCGTGGCCCGGGCCGAAGATCACGGTCGGGATCTTGTCACCGAAGCTCGCCGTGTCGCCCAACCAACCCGCGACCTTGAACTCGGGTTCGACGCCCTTCACCCCCCGTACGGCCCGCAGCATCGTCTGGACCACCGGAGCATCCGGTTCGATCAGGTACCCGGTCTTGCTGTCGGCCAGGTCGACCCGCGCCTCGAACCGGGGATCGGCGGATGTCGCTGCTCGCAGGCATCGGTCTATCTCCTCGCGCACGGTCTCGACGGAGACCCCGGGTTGGGGTCGACAGTCGACCCGGATCACACATTCGTCGGGAATCATCGAGGGACCGCCAGGAGCCAGGCCGCCGTAGATACGGCCTGGCGCCATCATCGTCTCGGCGCCGAACAGGTCACGCGCCCACGGCTCGATGACCGGCTCGAGCTTCGATGCGTCGAGCGCGAGCACCGCGTGGGCCGCCAGTGTGTTGGCGTTGACCGCGAGGTGCTTGTCACAGGTGTGAGCCGAGCGTCCGAGCGTGGTGACGTCGAAGTAGTAGCGGCCGCGATGGCCGATGAAGATCTCGTTGTCGGACAGCTCGCCCAGCACGCAGAGGTCGGCGCCGTGGGCGGCGAAGTACGCGATCGACCCGAGCTGATCGCCCATGTGGTCGCTCACCGCCGCGAACGCCGCTGTGCCGGCGAGGGGGGTGTCGATGGAGCGCACCGCCTCGAGCGCGACCACCATGCAGGCGAGCGCCGATTTCATGTCCATGATCCCGTGGCCGAACACCCGGCCGTCGACGAGGTCGCCGGAGAACGGTTGCGACGCCGACCAGCCACGCGACACTGGCTTCGTGTCGAGATGGCCGGTGAGCACGACTCGGGGCCCGGTGCCGAAGTGCACCTCACCGAGGGCATTCGGTCGATCGGGAAGCACCTCCTGGAGCTCGACGTTCTCGAAGCCGGAATCGTCGAGTGTGGACGTCAGAAACGATGCCAGCGGGCCCTCGTTGCCCAGGATGCTCGGGATGCGGCACACCTCTCGTGTCAGCTCGACCGCCCGGTCGAGATCGACGGCGTCGATCGCGGCCCTCATTACCGCATCGGCATCCACGCTCATCCTCCCCCGACAGGCGACTCACTGGATTCGGGACCTGGGTATCGAGATATAGTATCTCATCGACAGAGGGAGGCGCAGGTGAGGATCACGGCTGCGGTTGCGCGCGAACCCCATGCAGCGTTCACGCTCGAAGAGCTCGAACTGGGCCCACCGGGACCCCACGAGATCGTCGTCGAGAACGTTGCGGCCGGCATCTGCCACACCGATGTCGTCGTCCGCGACCAGTGGTTCCCGGTGCCACAACCGATCGTGCTCGGCCACGAAGGCGCGGGGCTGGTCGTCGAGGTCGGCGCCGAGGTGACCAGGGTCGCGCCCGGCGACCCGGTGGTGATGAGCATGCTCGGCTGCGGGTCGTGCACCTACTGCCGGACCGGACCACCCGGATACTGCGTCTCGCACTACGACCTCAACTTCGGGGGATGTCGACCCGACGGTTCGACCGCGCTCAGCAAGGGCGACGAGTCGATCCACGGGCACTTCTTCAGCCAGTCGTCGTTCGCAACCCATTCGATCGCCACCGAGTACAACGTGGTCAAGATCCGTGACGACGTTCCCCTCGAGCTGATGGGCCCGCTCGCCTGCGGCGTGCAGACCGGTGCCGGCGCGGTCATCAACTCGTTGGGGGTCCGCCCCGGGACCAGCATCGCCGTCTTCGGCACGGGCGCGGTCGGGCTGAGCGCCATCATGGCCGCGAAGGTGGCCGGGTGCACGACCATCATCGGCGTGGACATCGTCGCCGACCGGCTGCAGTTGGCCGAGTCGCTCGGCGCCACCCACACGATCGATGCGACGACAGCCGATCCGGTCGAGGAGATCCTGTCGATCACCTCGAATGGCGCCAGCTACAGCCTCGACACCAGCGCAGTTCCGGCCGTGGCGCGCCAGGCCGTCGAGTGTCTCGCGCTCCTCGGAACCTGTGGTCTCATCGGTGTGCCGCCGGCGGGCACCGAGCTGACCGTCGACTTCCACACCGTGTTGTTCGGCCGGTTCGTGCGCGGCATCGTCGGCGGCGATGCCATCGCGCAACAATTCATCCCCACGCTCATCGAGCTGTGGCGGCAGGGCCGCTTCCCCTTCGACCGGTTGATCCGGCAGTATGACCTCGCCGACATCAACACGGCCGTTGCCGACGGCGAGTCCGGTGCCACCGTCAAGCCCGTGCTGGTCATGCCGAGATGATGCCGGTGGTCGACCCGGTCCCGACCGGATCCGGACACTCGGTCATCCCGCATCGCATCGACCCCCCGTGACCCCGAGGAGTACTCCGTGACCATGTCGCAGCCCGATCTCGACGCTGCAGCGCCGAAGGTCGAGTTGCGGGCCGTCAGCAAGCGGTTCGACTCCAAGAAGCACCAGCTGTCGGTCCTCGACCAGATCTCGATCGAGGCCGCGGCGGAGGAATTCGTCAGCATCATCGGGCCGAGCGGTTGCGGCAAGAGCACGATGTTCAACATCATCACCGGGCTCGAGCAACCGAGTGCCGGCGACGTGTTGGTCGACGGTTCCCCGGTGACCGGGCACGGCGAGCACTTCGCGTACATGCCGCAGAAGGATCTGTTGTTTCCCTGGCGGCGAGTCATCGACAACACGACGCTGGGGCTCGAGGTCCAGGGCACGAATCGCCGAGACGCCCGCCGCCGGGCGGCCCCGTTGTTCGAGACCTTCGGCCTGGAGGGCTTCGAGCGCCACTATCCCTGGCAGCTCTCCGGCGGCATGCGCCAGCGGGCTGCACTGTTGCGGACGGTCGTACAGGACCGGTCCATCCTGTTGCTCGACGAGCCGTTCGGAGCGCTCGACTCGTTGACCCGCACCGAGATGCAGGAATGGATGATGGGTGTGTGGGAACAGTTCCGTTGGACGGTGCTGCTCATCACCCACGACATCCGCGAGGCGATTTTCCTGTCGGATCGTGTCTATGTGCTGACGGCCCGGCCGGCCTCTGTCCGCCTCGTCGTCGACGTCGAGCTCGAACGGCCTCGGTCGTTGAACGTCGCGAGGGAACAGCACTTCCTCGACCTCGAGAGTCGGTTGATGGAGGCGCTCCGCGAGGAGAGCCGTCGCTCACAGCTGGGAGAGCTTCCCACCGTCGAGTAGTCCGAGGCGGGACGGCCGACTACAGGTTCGCGTACTCCGCAGGGACGACCATCCGGTCGATGACCTCACGGAAGCACTCGTTCGCGCGAGCGAGCACCTCGGCCTCGTCGATCGTCGTGAACTGTCGACCTTCCATCACGATCTGGCCGTTGACGATGGTCGTGTCGACGCACGAACCCTCGGCGGAGAACACCAGGTGTGAGTAGATGTGCTCCTTGCTCATCGGCATCAGCGGGGTGAAGAACTGCGACTTCAGGTCGACGAGGATCACGTCGGCCAGCTTCCCGGCCGACAGCTCTCCAGTGTCGTGACCAAGGGCCAGGGACCCGTTGCGGGTTGCCATCCGCAACACATCGGGAGCCTGCTGGAGCGACGCATCGACCCGTGTCGCCCGATGCACGAGCGAGGACCACTTCATGACCTGGAACATGTCGCGACTGTTGTTGCACTCCGCGGCATCGTGGCCGAGTCCGATGTTCAGCCCGGCGGCCAACATCTCGGGCACTCGCGCCACACCGTTGCCGAGCTTCGCGTTCGACGTCGGATTGTGCGAGATGTGCGTACCGGTCTCGCGCATGAGCGCGATCTCGGCGTCGGACAGCCACACGCAGTGGGCCGCGATGCAGTCGGGTCCGAGGATCCCGCAGTCGTAGGCGAACTCGGTCGGTCGACGACCGAACTTCTCCTTGCTGATCTCGACCTCGCTGAGCGACTCGTTCAGGTGGATGTGGATGCCGGTTCCCAGCTCGTTCGCGAGATCGCGGGCGCCGCGGAGCAGCGCGCCCGATGCGAGCGGGAGCCATTCGATCCCGATCAGGACCTCGACCCGACCGTCGGATGCGCCGTGAACCTCCTTGAAGGCGGCTTCGTTGTCGGCCAGCGTGTCGAGGTCGTGTTCGTCGTCGGCGACGTCGTTCGACAGCACCGCTCGGATACCGATGTCGCCGGCCGCGCGGGCGAGCGCGGGAAGCTGGCGGTACATGTCGTTGACCGTCGTGGTGCCACTGCGCAACGACTCGCTGTAGCTGGCCATGGCCGCCCAGTAGGCCGCCTCGGGATCGAGGGCCCGGATCATCGGGTACCAGCAGCTCTGGAGGTACTCCCAGAGCGGGAGATGGTCGGACCAGCCCTTGCCGAGCGCAGTGTGGTAGTGGAGATCGACGAGTCCCGGAAGCGCGGCCATGCCCGACGCGTCGATGATCCTGGCGTCGGCCCGGTCATACGACGAGGCGACCGACGCGTCGCCGGCGGCCACGATCCGGTCACCTTCGACGACGACGGCACCATCGAAGAAGACCTCGTCCTCGTCGTTCATGGTCACGACGATTGCGTTCTCGATGATGATACGGGAAGCCATGTTTGCCCTTTCGTAGTGATCGGATCGGCTCGGGGCGGCCCAGTGGCTGCGGGCCGTCAGGCGTTCTGCTCGTGTCGGCGCGACGCCGCATACCAGGGAATCGTGAGCCGCTGGATCACCGACACGAGGGCGAACAGCGAGACCGAGACCAACGCCGTGACGAAGACGGCTGCCAACACGAGGTCGGTGCGGAACGAGTTCTTCTGGAGCAGCATGAAGATGCCGAGACCCTTCTTCGCCCCCACGTACTCCGCGAAGACCGCGCCGACGACCGCGTAGGTGATGCCGATCCGCAGACCCGAGAAGAACGAGGGCAGCGCGCTCGGCAGGCGGACGTACCGGAAGACCTCGAACCGGCTGGCACCCATGGAGCCGAGAAGGTTCATGGCTTCGGCTTCGGTCGATCGGAATCCGTCGATCAGCCCGATGGTGATGGGGAAGAACGTCACCAAGACGACCACGATGATCTTCGGCAACAGCCCGAACCCGAACCAGATGATCATGAGCGGCGCGATGGCGATGATGGGCAGGGTCTGGGACGCCACGAGCACCGGGTACAGGGCGCGACGGATCGGCTTCGAGAAGTCGATGACCACGGCGAATATCGAGCCGATCATCACCGACAGGCTGAACCCGATGAATGTCTCCTTCAGCGTCGGGACCGTGTTCTCCCAGATGAGGCTGCGGAATCGCCAGCCCTCGGTGACGACTCGCCCCGGCGATGGCAGGGTCGTCGGGCGCACGTCGTTGGCGACGACGTACCACTGCCACAACCCGACGAGCGCGACGATCAACAGCAGCGGAGGAAGCGCGGCACTGATGGTACGACCGATGCCGGCCGCGGCCCGGGCGGCCCATCCGGGCCGCCCGGAGTCGGGCGTCATGCCGGCGCGCGGCACCTCAGCGAGCTCGTCGGCCCGATCGGCCGTCCCGATGTCGAGATCACTGAGTGCCACGGCGCTTCCTCCGGTCCTCTCCGGAATGCTGTCAGTTCAGGTACGACGTGTCGACGAATTCGCTCCAGTCCGGCTCCTCGGCGAGGCTGTTGCCGTCGGCGTCGGAGATGATGCCGGCGTTGTACAAGAAGCTGGAGTAGGCCGCGAAACGATCGACGTCGATCGTTCCCCACTCGCCGTTCTCGTCGAGGAAGAACTCGTCGGACATCAGCGCCTGGCTCCGCTCGACCAGCTCGGGCTCGTTGAATACGCCAGGATTGGCGTCGATCAACAGCTGAGAGGCCTCATCGGGGTTGGCAGCGCCCCACTCGTAGCCCCGCTTGGTCGCGCTCATGAACCTGGTCGCGAGGTCCTCGTTCTCGGCCAACCATTCCTCGGAGGCGACGATGACCACGGAGTACTGATCGGGTAGGCCGAAGTCGGCATACTCGAAGTACTTCATCGGCTCCTCACGCAGCTCGGCCTCGATTCCCTCCCAGGTCAGGAACGGGATCACGAAGTCGGCGGCCCCGTTGTAGACGGCTTCGTACGCCGCGGTGTCGAGGACCACGGTCTCGAACTCACCGGTACCACCGTCGGCCTGGATGACCGCGGTCATGACCGGGACCTCGAACGGGCCACCGAATCCGGCGTAGGTGAGGCCGTCGAGATCCTTCGGCGACGCAATGTCGTCACGGTCGGCCTTGACCCCGATCGCCTCGACCGTGTGCTGCACCACGCTGGCCACTGCCTTGATCGGCACGCCCGCTGGTCGGGCGAGCGTGATGCTGTTCTGGAACGAGACCGCGAAGTCGGCCAGGCCCTCGGCGACGATGGTGTCGCCGTTGCCGCCGCTGTAGGGCAGGATCTCGAGCTCGATTCCCTCCTCGGCGTAGTACCCGTTGACATCGGCCGCGTAGATCCCGGTGTGGTTGGTGTTCGGCACCCAGTCGAGCTGGAACGTGATCGTCTCGAGCTCGTCACCAGCGCCGGCGTCACCAGCGTCGTCGGCTTGTTCGGTGCCGGAATCTGCCGTGTCGTCGGCCGCCGTGTCGCTCGCCGAATCGTCGTCGTCGCTACCGCAGGCAGCTGCGACCAGGGTGAAGATCAAGAACAACGCGAGCAACCATCGGGTCCTCCGGGTTCGAGTCATGGGTTTTCTCCTTTGGTTTCTCCGTGCAGTGCACGAGATCGTGTTCAATCGGGCGGGTGTCCGCAGCTCATGACGAGGTTCCCGTCGAGCTCGAGTGAGGCGTCGCGCATGACGCAGTCGAGGTGGGCGCGGGCGTCGACGGTTCCGCCGTAGGCGATCGAGTTGCCGACGGCGATGTGTGCGGTCCCGAGCGCCGACTCGGTCTCCATCGCGACATCGCACACCAGCCCGGCCGGATTCAGACCGAGCGAGACCTCGGCGAGATTGGACATGCGGGGATCGTCGCATCGATCGATCATCTCCCGCAGCCGCTCACCTTCGTGTCCGTCGATGTCGACGAGCTCGCCCGCCGCGAAGGTGAGCGTGACCGGCTCCGGGAGGGGGCCGACGCCCATGAAGAGGAAGTCGGCGTCGACCACGACCACTCCCTCAGTGGTGCCCTCGACGGGAGCCGTACCGGCCTCCACGTCGGGGGGCGCCATGTACTCGCCGACCCCGCGGCAGACTCCGTGCAGAACCCGGCCGGGGCGGCCGGCCACCGAGCCGCGCAGGTCGGTGCCGGCGGGAGTGGTCAGCCGGAACTCACTCGCCTCGGTCCACGCGTCACCGACCTCGGTCGCTCCCGCTCGAAGCTGGTCGAAGTCGACGGCCAGCGGGCCGCCGTCGCGAAATGTCGACATCTTGACCCCGGGCATCGCGAGGTACCGCACGCCGGCCGCTGTGGCGTCTCGCCGAGCCCGATTCGAGCCGATGAACAGCGAGGTCAGCTCGATGACGGCGTCGGCCTGGCGCATCGCGGCAGCCACCGGACGGGGCGGTTCGGATCCGGGGAGCTCGGGCACGGGAATCGCGGCGACGACCGGCGTGCAGCGGCGCCGCGAGAGCTCGTCTCGGAACACGGCGATCACTTCGGCATCGGTGCCCTCGTCGACCAACAAGACGATGTCCTCGCCCCGTTGCACTCCGAGGCAGCGTTCCAGGACATTGGCGAACACCGGGTCGCTCATCGCGTTGATCCTGCGACTGTTGCCACGGCGGCGGCGAGGATCTCCATCGCCTCACGGATCTGCGCGTCGTCCACGATCAATGCTGGCGCAAGTCGCGACACATTCCAGTGCACCCCACCTTTTCCGATGAGTAGGCCGGCCGCCTTGCAGGCTTCTTGCACCGCCGCAGCCAGATCGGGCCGAGGCGTGCGGTCGGGATCGGCGAACTCGACGGCCTGCATGAGGCCGACGCCACGGACCTCACCGATGATCTCCGGGTGTCGACCGGCCAGCTCGGTCAGCGCGGAGGCCATGGTGTCGCCCTGGACCCGCGCGTTGGTCATCAGATCGTTGTCGATCAGGTAGCGGAGGTTCGCTAGCGCGCCCGCCGTGACCAGGTGGTTCCCCCCGAACGTGCTGATGGATCCCGCACCCATCGCATCCATGACGTCGGCCGGACCGACGACCGCTGCGATGGGAAGCCCGTTGCCGAGACCTTTCGCCATGACCATCAGGTCGGCCTCGACGCCGGCGGCCTCGATGCCCCACATGGCCTGCCCGGTTCGGCCGAAACCGGTCTGCACCTCGTCGGAGACGAGGAGGATGTCGTATTCGTCGCAGATGGAGCGAATGGTGGGGAGGAATTCGGGCGGTGGCGTGACGAAGCCGTTCACGCCCTGGATCGGCTCGACGATCAAGGCGGCGATGGGCCCGGCCGTCTGCGCCTCGATCACGTTGCGGAGATCGGTCGCACAGGCCACGTCGCACGACGGGTAGCTGAGCGAGAATGGGCAGTGGAAACAGCCGCCGTAGGACGCGAACTGGACGTCGAGGGGAGACAGGGAGCTCGCCGAGTAACCCCGCTGTCCCGTCACGGCGACCGCGCCGAATGACCGGCCGTGGTATCCCTGGCGCATCGAGATGACCTGATTCGAACCCCGATGGTTCGTGGCGAGCATGAGCGCGGTGTCGACCGCCTCCGAACCGGAGTTGACGAAGAAGACCTTCTCGTGTCGATCGGGGGTCATCGACACCAACAGCTCGGCCAGCTCCACCATCGGCTCGATCAGATAGAGCGTGGACGAGTGCGCGATCCGGCCGATCTGGTCCCGCACGGCTTCGACCATGGGCGCCAGGTTGTGGCCCGAGATGATGGTGGTGATGCCGCCGAAGAAGTCGAGGTACTCGCGTCCGTCGGCATCGGTGACCATGGCCCCGTCGCCCGAGACCAGGCTGATGGGCTCCTCGTGCATCTGATCGACCCAGTGCGGGAGCACCCGACGGTGCCGCTCGAGCAACGAGGGCACGACGGTCGAGTCGTGCTCGTCAACGCGAGTCCTCAGCGACACCGCAACCTTCTCCCTCCGGGGATTCCCCATCGGTTGCACGAGGCCGGCATGGGCCATCGGGTCAAGGCTAGATTAGATCTCATATCTGGTTGTGGCAAGCGAGGTCAACTAGCCTGGCCGGACCGAGGAACTGCCGGCCCGAGAACGGAGCAGCGCCATGACCCCCACCTACACACTGGCCCCGACGGGCACCGGGCGGCCCAACGCAGTCCTCGATCTGCCCGATCGCCAGTTCCCGAGATCGATCGGTGAGACCGTCGGTCCGATCCGTGAGCTCTACCGGCGCAGCAAACAGCGCGAGTGGAATGCCGCGACGGCCGTCGACTGGGCCGCATTCGACCCGAGCTCGTACACCGATGACCAGTTGTTCGCGGCGCGCCAGTACTGGTCTCGGCGGGCCTGGGGCGAGTACGGCGCCATCTCGGAGAGCCCCGCCATGGCGATCCGATATCAGATGGAGCGACGTGAGCCCGACCTCGTCTTCTTCTGGACGATGCGAACTCACGAGGAGGTGCGCCACGCCGAGGTCTGCCAGCGCATGGCCGACGCGTGCGGCGGGTATCTCACCGAACCCGTGACCAAGGCGCTCGAGGGATCCGTCGCCACCCATGGCGTGCGGTCGATGAGCTTCGACGCCGACACGCCCCTCGAGGCGCTGGTCGCCTCGCTCATCTGCTGTGCCGAGGTCATCGCGTTCGACGTGTTCGTCGCGCTGATCAAGATCACCACCGACCCGGTGGCCAAACAGGTCCTCAAGCTGATCATGCGCGACGAGGTCCGCCATTGCGACTTCGGCTGGAAGTACCTCGAGTACCGGGTCCCGGATATGACCGCAGCCGAGATCGACGTGTGTCGCGCCAAGGTGATCTGGATGATCGAGGAGATCGAGCTGAAGGGCTATCACAGCTCGTGGCTCTCAGAAGCTCCCGACCTCGCCGAGATCGAGGCCGATCGCCTGGTCTACGAGGCGGGCCTCGGCGCGACGGTCGAGGAGATCGAACGCCCACTGATGATCGAGTCCATCGGCCGAATTCGGGAGCGGATGGCGCCGCTGGGTATCGAACTGCCGATGTTCGACCATCCCAAGATCGGGCAGGGCTTCTGACCGGTGACCGAACCCGCTGACGTCGAAGCCATCGTCCGTTCCCGCTCGGCGCCGGTCGATCTCGTGGTCGAGCACCGGTTCCCGCTCGGCCTCACTCCGACCCTTCCCGAGATCTGGGATCTCTACGAGACGAGCAAGACGGTCTCCTGGGACCCGGAGGACTCGGCCCTTCTGGCCGGCAGGACCTCCGATGACTACCCCGACGAGGTCCGCGGGGCCGCGGCGCTCCTCTGGAGCCGCCGGGCCTGGGTGGAGTTCCCTGGCATGGCCGAGTCCGAGGCACTGCTGGTGCGCTTCTGTCTCGAACCGGCCCGCGAAGTCGACGCCAAGTACTGCCTGTCGTGTCGGGCCGTCGAGAAGGCCCGCGCCACCGACGCCTGCCGGATCCTCGCCGACTGGTTCTCCGGCTATGTCGACGACTCCCCCAGCGCCGACCTCGTCGAGGCGCTCGAGAGCGACCGCGTTCGGTGGGCCCTGCACGCCGAGGCCGACATCGACGCCTCCGTCGTCGGGCTGCTGTGCGTCGAGGCGCTCATCGATCTTCGCCTTTGGGAGGCCACTGTTGACGCGACGACCGACCCGACCGTCCGCCGTTTCGGCGACCAGATGCTCGTCGACAAGCGACGCCAGGTGAGCTTCGGATGGGCATACCTCGACTCACGAGCCTCGTCGTTCGAAGACGACAAGCGCGTCGCGCTCTCCGCTGCCGCCGATCGGACGGTGCGCGACGAGCTCCGCGGTCGACGAGTCTCGGCGCTGCTGCCGCCAGGGCCGGGGCGCGACGCGCTCACGCTCGCCCAGGACCACGTTGCCGTCGTCGGGGCCGGTGCGGTGGCCACAGCCGACGAGGTCGCCGTGCTCGGGCTCGCCGTGGAGGAGTGCCGGCGCTCGCTCCACCCGTACGGGCTGTCGCTCTCGACGGCGAGCCATCCCGAACGCGGGGACTTCTGATGGCAGCGACCCGCATGGTCGACCTCACCTGGTACGAGCTCACGGATCTCGTGCCGACCGACCCCGTCGTCCTGGTGCCGGTGGGCACGGTCGAACAGCACGGACCGCACCTCCCGCTCGACACCGACAATGCCATCGCCGAGTCGTTCGCCGGCGCGGCCGCCGAGGCCGCACCGCCGGGTGCCGCTCTGGTGGCTCCGTGCGTGCCGTTCGGGTTGAGCGAACACCTGAGCGACTTCCCCGGCGCGATCTTCCACACCACCAAGACGCTCATCGTCACCCTGACAGAGGTCTGTACGAGCCTGGCCCGATCCGGACTGCGGCGGATTCTCATGATCAACGGGCACGGTTCCAACGTTGCGCCGATCGACCTCGCCAGCCGCGAGGCACTGATGCGGGAGCCCGAGGCGCTGTTCGCGTCGGTGTCGTGGTGGGAGCTCGGCCGGGTGCGTGACGTCGCCACGCGGCTCGGCCCCCCATCGCCAGCGAGTCACGCCTGCGCGTTCGAGACGTCGTTGATGCTGGCGATCTCGCCCGAGCGCGTCCACATGGACCGGGCGGTACCGGGAGAGGAGTTTCCGACGTCCCCGCACGTCTGGCGTGACACCCTCGGCCGAGCTCCGTCACCGGAACACCGCCGCCCGATCCATCTCACGGAATTCTGGAGCAGCTGGTCCGACAACGGTGTCCGTGGCGACCCACGAGGGGCGACCGCCGAGCTGGGTGCCGCCATGCTCGCGGCCGGCGCCGACGAGCTCGCCGAGATCATCGACGAGCTCCGCAAACGGCCCATCCTCGGCCGCCGTGCGATCACTGGTCACCCGTGAGCCGCTACCGACGTCTGCAGGAGCTCGCCCGCCCATGGGTGGCGGAGAAGTACGACCGCCCAGTCGTGCGCGGCATATTCGACGGAACGCTCGATCCTGCGGTGATGCGATACTGGATCGAGCAGGACCATCTCTATCTGCTGGAGTACGCGCGGACCTTCTGCCGAGTCGCCTCACACGCCCCGGACGCACATCTCGAGACGCTCGTCGACGGCGCCCACTACACGCTGAACGACGAGCTACGACTGCACCGCGGCATCGCCGAGACCTTCGACGCCGACCTCTCGGTCACCACGATGGGACCGGCCTGCCAGGAGTACTGCGCCTACTTGCGCGCCGAGTCGAGCCGCTTCGCATCGGGAGTTCTCGCGGTGCTGCCGTGCATGATGGGGTTCGCGGCTCTCGGCCTCCAGGTGAGCATGCCCGACGAGCCCCGTTACCGCCGCTGGGTCCAGACCTACGCGAGCACCGAGTTCCAGGGCTACAGCACTCGCTATGCCGCGGTCGTCGACGACATCGAGATCGGCGACGACGACGCCGACCGGATCTTCAACGAGGGCATGCGACTGGAGCTGGCCTTCTGGGACGAGGCCGCGCAAGCCGCCGCCGACCCCGCCGAGAGGAGCACCCGATGAGAGCTGCCGTCCTGCGCGAGATCCCGGGCGCGCTCGAGATCGAAGACGTCGGCATCGACAAGCCCGGACCGCACGAGGTGCTCGTCCGAACCGTCGGTGCCGGCGTGTGCCACAGCGACCTCCATTACCTGACCGGCGCCTACACGACTCCGTTGCCGACGGTCATGGGCCACGAGTCCGCCGGTGTCGTCGAAGCGGTAGGACCCGACGTCAGCTATGTCCGGCCCGGTGATCACGTGATCACCTGCCTGTCGGTCTTCTGTGGCGAGTGCGAGTACTGCCTGAGCGGGCGGATGGCGCTGTGCGCCCACGAAGACACCATGCGGGGGCTCGACGCACCGCCCCGACTCCACCAGAACGGGGAGCTGGTCCACCAGTACGCCGATCTGTCGAGCTTCGCGGAACAGATGCTCGTGCACGAGCACGCGGTGGTGAAGGTGACCCCGGACATGCCGCTCGATCGCGCTGCGCTCATCGGCTGCGCGGTGACGACCGGGCTCGGAGCCGTGTTCAACACGGCGCGAGTCGAACCGGGCGCGGTCGTGGCGGTCATCGGTTGCGGCGGGGTGGGGCTGAGCACGGTGCAAGGAGCCGCCATCGCCGGCGCGGGTCGGATCATCGCGGTCGACATCGTCGCCGCAAAGCTGGAACTGGCGGAAACCTTCGGCGCGACCGACACGATCGACGCCGGCAAGGTCGACCCGGTCGAGATGGTCCGCGAACTGACGGGCGGTGGCGTGCACTACTCCTTCGACGCCATCGGTCTGAAGCAAACCGCCAGGCAGGCGTTCGAGATGCTGCGCCCCGCGGGGACCGCGACGCTGGTCGGGATGATCGCCCTCGGCACCGACATCGAGCTGCCCGGAGTCGACTTCCTGTCGGAGAAGGTCGTCCGCGGCTCCTGCATGGGCTCCAACCGGTTCCGCATCGACATGCCCCGCATCGTCGACTTCTATCTCTCGGGCCGACTCAACCTCGACGACCTCATCGCCGACCGGATCCCGCTCGATGGCGTGAACGAGGCCATGGACGCGCTCACCCGGGGCGAATCGACGCGCAGCGTCATCATGTTCGACTGAACAAGAAGCGGTGACGTTGAATCGGTCGACCGAACAGCACCGGGCGGCACCGGGAGCGCTTCAGTGCTTGAACTTCGCGGTCAGCCCGTCCATCGAGATCGGCTCGGCACCGAGATAGAGACGAACCTGGGAGATCACCGACGTGCAGCCTCTGCGGATCATCTCCTCGTTCATCTCCTTGGCAATCCCGAGCAGCGTGTCGAAGTCGCCTTCCAATGTGGTCCCGAGCCCGCCGACCTCGTAGGGGAGCCCGGAGTCCTGGACGATCGCGATGGCCGCGTCGACCGCAGGGTAGAGATCCTCGGGTGCGCTCACCTTGGGAATGATCTGGATGTTCATCATTGCGTTTGCCATGTGGTTCTCCGGTCAGATGTCGCCGAGCAGGTGGTGATGGAATGTCGGGAGCTCGAGACCGATCCGGCCGGCGCGCTCGCGGATGCCGCGGATCGACGTCACGATGATCGGTGCCTCCCAGTCGGCTCGGGTGCCGCCCAGACCGGCTTCGAAGACGAGCTCGTCTATCCGTACCTCCGACGCCGTCGGCTCGACCGCGAGCCATGCCGAGCGGTAGCCGGCGAGCTCGACGTCGTCGATCATCGCGATCATCGCCTGCTCGCATTCGGAGCGCTCGGACGCGGTCATGCGGGGGACTCGATCCTCGAGGTAGGCCCAACCGAACTCGCAGTGCCGGGTCTCGTCGCGAATGATCAACCGGAAGATCTCCTTCGCCACCGGATCGATCACCTGCCGGACCAGCTTGACGAACACGTCGTAGACGACGGTTTCGGCCACGCACACCAGCCCGGCAATCGTGGCTTCGAGCAGAATCGACTCGTCGAGCACCCGTTCACGGGTGCCGAGCGCGCCGGCGATGGCCTCGAGCTCTTCGTCGGAGGGCTGGAGGTGATAGCGCCCGAGCGCTTCGGCCATCCGGCGGCACACCTCGGCGTGTTTCACCTCTTCCTGGGTGCGGACCGTCCAGAAGAGACTGAGATCGGGAGCCCGGTTCTCGAGTGCGAACCGCAACTGCATGGACGGGCTCTCCGAGATGGCGCCGTACTCGCTCCACGCTCGCCTCGACCAGTAGACCCGTGCGGCGTCGAGCTGCTCGTCGGTGTACCCGCCGGAGTCGGCCAGGTGCCACGGGATGTCGGCGTCAGGGTCCCAGCTCTGCCGGCGGGCGCGGTCGTAGAGCGTGCGGATCGACGGGAGCGGCTCGTCGAGGGCGAGGGGGAATGGGCGGTCGGGAAGATCGAGTATCCCGTAGCGGCGGGGAGGATGGGTGTCGGTGCTCACCAGGACCGTCTCCGGTGGTGGTCGGTCATTCGGGATCGAGAAACGGTGCGCAACCGGCGGGAACGGCCAGGCCCAGATCGGCCAGTCGTTCGAGCGTGGTGCGGCCGGCGGTGGCCATTGCGGCGATCCTGGCGTCGGGTGGGGCATCACCCAGCCCGGCCCTGGCCGTGGACTCCATCGCCGCGAGCAGACTCGGCATATCGGAACCGGGACGGCTCAGCACCACGGCACGAGGAATGTCGTCGGCGAGGAAGGCCGCGATGGAGGCGGCCAGACGGACTCGGTCGTCGTCGGTGAGCTCGGCCAGTCGCGGGCCGAGATACTCGTGAGCAGCGGTGAGCGCCCGCGTC
>Ga0224508_10001233_pt1 | contig 23243 bp, 23 predicted proteins | sample SF_Jan12_sed_USG_4_FD_170157 | JGI IMG/M metagenome (GOLD analysis project Ga0224508, IMG submission 170157) | Sediment microbial communities from San Francisco Bay, California, United States - SF_Jan12_sed_USGS_21 | ecosystem: Environmental > Aquatic > Marine > Sediment | place: USA... | reverse complement strand
GGATCGAGTAACCGATACACACGGTCGGCATTGATTGATAATCCACCGCGCTGAGGTACGGTGGTTCGAGCCCGGGGAGCCGCCCATGTCCGCCGCCGTCACCGCCAAAGTGCCCAAAAGCGCCTCCATAGCCGCTCCCGAGCCCCGCGCGCCCTTCTCGCCCGCGGTGCAGCGCGTCCTCGACTCGGGCGAGGCCGAGGGCTGGGAAGCCCAAGAAATCCTGAGTTGGGGAGTCGAGAACTTCGGACCCCGCCTGGCGCTCTCCTGCTCCTTCGGCGCGCCCGAGGGTCTGGTGCTGCTCGACATGATGCACCGCATCGAGCCCGCCTCGCGGGTCTTCGTGCTGGACACCGGCCGTCTGCCTCAGGCCACCCACGACCTGATCGACCGGGTGCGCGAGCGCTTCGAGAAGCGCGTCGAGGTCGTCGTGCCGAGCGCCGAGGCCGTGGCCGAGATGGTCGGCGAGCACGGCATGAATCTCTTCTACGAGAGCGTCGAGAGGCGCCAGGAGTGTTGCGGGGTGCGCAAGGTGCAGCCGCTGGGCGACTACCTCGGCGGTCTCGACGCCTGGGTCACCGGCCTGCGGCGCGACCAGAGCATCACCCGCCGCGACACGCCCAAGCTGCAGGTCGACCACACCCACGGTGGCCTGCTCAAGCTCAACCCCATCGCCGACTGGAAGCGCGAGCAGGTGCTCGAATACGTCTCCGAGCACCACGTGCCCACCAACGCGCTGCACGCCAAGGGATACCCCTCGGTGGGCTGCGATCCCTGCTCGCGGGCCATCTCGCCGGGCGAGGACGAGCGCGCGGGGCGCTGGTGGTGGGAGCACCCCGAGAGCCGCGAGTGCGGCATCCACGTGGGCGAGGAGGGCGAGGGATCGGGCATCTGATCCGCCGCCGCGACTTCCTGGTGGCCGGCGCCGGCGCGGCGCTCTGGCCCCTGCTCGGGCGCGCCCAGACTCCGCCCCCGCCCGCGAAGCTCCCCACCGGGCTGCTCGAGAAGAGCGGCTTCGTCTACATCTCGCCGCTCTCGGCCGACGGCTCCGAGAGCACCTGCCACGGAGAGGTCTGGTACGGCTGGCTCGACGGCGCGGTGGTGATCAACACGGCGCCCTCCACCTGGAAGAGCCGCGCCCTGGCCCGGGGCCTCGACCGCGCCCGCATCTGGGTGGGCGACCACGGGCGTTGGAAGGGCTGGCTGGGACGCAACGAGGCCTTCCGCGCCGCGCCCTCTTTCGAGGCCGAGGTCGAGAGCGTGGTGGGCGACTCGGCCCTGCTCGAACGGCTGCTCTCCCTCTACGAGAAGAAGTATCCCGACGAGATCGCCACCTGGCGCGACGAGATGCGCGCGGGTTACGCGAGCGGTGCGCGTCTGTTGCTGCGCTATCGGCCCGTCTGAGCCGGGCATCCCGCCCTCGACCGGCGCCCCCTCAAGCGCGGGGCCCGACGCGCCGAAATGCAGTGCTCAGGGAGGTCTCTCATGGCTGCCAAAGAGCGCGCGGTTCGTTCGCTTCCCCTCTACGTCGAAGTGCTGGGCTGGCTGGCCCTGTTGACGGCCGTGGCGCTCCTCTCGCCCGGCGTGGTGCTAGAGGCCTCGGCCGAGCCCGCGGGTGCAGCGCCGGTGGCCGACGGGCCCAGCTGCAACGCCTCCGAGGTCGGTGCCGATCACCTGGCCCTGCAGGTCGAGCAGCACATCGCCCAGCTGCGCGCCCAGGTCGAGGCCCGGGCCGGCGAGGCCGACGTCGAGGGCGTGGTCCCGCTCAACAACAGCGGCTTCAACTACCGCCCCGTGCCCCTGCCGCCCGCGATGCCCTCGGCGAGCGGCTCCGAATAGCGCGCCTGCGCGGCTCTCCACCCGCCGCGCCTTAACTTTGCGGCGCCCCGCCTGGGGGCCATGCGCCTGAACTTTGCGGTGTCCTGCCTGGGGCCGTAGCTTGGGGTCGGGTATCCCGACCCCGATGAACCCGACTTCCACGCTGCGAGCCCGACGTCTCATTGCGGGGCTCTTCCTCGCCTGGGCGCTGGTCGCGATCGTGCTCTCGCTGAGCGCGCTGCGCGCGCCCGGCGATCGCCTCTATCACCCCTTCGTCCACACCCGTCTCAACGGGGTCTCGGTGGTCACCGAGGTGGCGCCGTCTGCCCAGCCCGGCGGCGTCGAGGTGGGCGACGTGGTGGTTTCGATGAACGGTCGCCCCTTCGAGCAGGTGTTGCGCCGGGGCACCGCCTATCTGGATGCCGACCGCAGCAACGACTATGTCATCGAGAAGCCGGGCGGCGCCCACTACGAGGTGACGCTGGCGCCCGAGCCCGTGGGCTGGACCCAGAAGCCCTCGGTGGTGGCGCTGCACGCCTTGATGCTGCTGGTGGCGGCGCTCTATCTGGTGACGGGCGGCGTCGCCTGGTGGATGAAGCCCGAGCGCATCGAGGCCTGGACGCTCCTGCTCTTCTGCTCGACGCTCGCCGCCCAGCTCTCCACGATCGCGCACTACAACCTGATCACCCTGGGTTGGCCGCGCATGCTCATCAACATCCCGCTGCTCGGCGCCACCACCTTCCACCTCTTCACCACCTATCCGATCGAGCCGGGCTGGGTGGTGCGAAGGCGCCGTGTCCAGCTCGTGCCCTACTTCCTCGCGGCCGGTCTGGCCGCCTTCTCGCTTTTCGAGCGCCCGTTGGGCGTCGCCCCGGGCTCGGGCATGCGGCTCTCCGTCGCCTTCACCCAGCTGCTCTTCGTGTTCTCGCTGGCCGTGCTGGGCATCGAGCGGCACCGCCAACGCGACGGTCCTCTGCGCGACCGCGCCGACCTGGTCTTCTGGGCGGCGGTGGTGAGCTTCGCGCCGCTGCTCCTGCTCTATGTGGGTGAGTCTGCGCTCGACACGGCCTTGCCCTACTCCTTCGCCCTGATCTGGTCGTCGCTGTTCCCGGTGGCGGTGTGCTTCGGGATCGTGCGCGGACAGCTCTTCGAGATGCGCAGCGTGGCCCGCTCGTCGGCGGCCTACGGCGCCGCCACGCTGGCCATCACCGGCGTCTTCGCCTTCCTCATCACCTTTGCCGACGCGGCCGTGGCGCGGCTCGAAATCAGCTTCCGCTGGTTCCAGGTCACCTTCCTGTTCTTCGCCATCCTGGCCTTCAACCCCCTGCGCAACCGGCTTCAGAACCTCGTCGACCGCTTCTTCGACCGTGATCGCGAGACCTATCGCGTCGCGGTGCGCGAGATCTCCGAGGCGATGGTCTCGATGCTCTCGCTGCAGGAGATCGCAGACCGCATCCTGTTGGCGCTCACCGACACCATGGGCGTCGAGCGCGCCATGGTGATGATGGCCGACGACGACGCCAAGGCGCTGCGCCGCGTGGCCTCGCGGGGCGATTGGGAGGACGAGGCCCTGGTGGTGGAGGTCCCCTCCGATCACCCGATCTGGAAGCAGCTCTGGATGCGCCGCGAAGACCTGGCGCGCTCCGACTTCGACGAGGAGCCCGACGTCGAGTACCGCGAGGCCTGTCGCGACGTCTTCGACACCCTCGAGGTGGAGCTGCTGGTGCCCATCCTCTATGGCGTCGACCTGCTGGGTGTGATCGCCGTGGGACGCAAGGTGTCGGGCGATCGCCTGGTGGGAGACGACCGCACCCTGCTCCGCACCCTGGCCAACCAGAGCTCGATCGCCATCGAGAACGCCAAGGCCTTCGACGAGATCGCCAAGCTCAACGAGACCCTTGAGGCCCGCGTCGAGGAGCGCACCTCGGAGCTGCGCGACACCCAGGCCCAGCTGGTGCAGGCCGAGAAGATGAAGAGCCTGGGCCAGCTCGTGGCCGGCGTCGCCCACGAACTCAACAACCCCATCGGTTTCGTGCACGCCAACCTCCAGCTGCTCGACGAGTACATCCGCAAGCTGGTAGAGGCTCAGCGCGCCGGCGGCGACACCAAGCGCAGCCAGGAGGCGATCGCCAAGCTGCTCTCGCGCAGCCGCGAGGGCACCGAGCGCGTCAAGAAGATCGTGGCCGATCTGCGCACCTTCTCGCGCATGGACCACGCCGAGCTCCAGGACGCCGACCTTCACGAGGAGATCGAGCGCACCCTGGCGCTGATGGAGCCGCGCTTCAAGAACGGGGTGACCCTCGAGCGCGACTACGGCGAGCTACCGCGCGTGCGCTGCTATGCCGGCCAGCTCAAGCAGGTCTTCCTCAACCTCCTGATGAACGCCTGCGACGCCATGGAGGACCGCGGCTGCATCCGCATCACCACCCGGTCGGGCCCCGACGGCGTGCGGCTCGAGTTCCGCGACGACGGACCGGGCATCCCCGAAGACGAGCGCAGCCGCATCTTCGACCCCTTCTTCACTACCAAGCCGGTGGGCGAGGGTACGGGCCTGGGGCTCTCGCTCTCCCACGGGATCATCGAGCGCCACGGTGGGCAGATCGCGGTGGAGTCGGAAGTCGGACAGGGCACCAACTTCGTGATCGACCTGCCCCTGGTGGCCGTCGGGGAGCCCCCCGAAGCCGACGCCTAGCGCGCGCCTTCGACCGAGCCCTCTTCGGCCTCGAGCTGGAGCTGACGGCGCTGTCCCACCGGCACCAGCTCGAGGCAGAGCGCGTCGCGGTCGAGCCGCGCCCGCCCCTCGGCGTCGCGCAGGCTCTCGAGCACCAGCAGCCGGGGCTCGTAGCCCGGACGCTTGACGAAGATCTTGTGGGGCTCGTCGGTGCGCAGAAACAGCGCGTCGGGGGGCTCGTCCAGCAGGCGCCCGTCGACGTAGATCTGCACCTGCTCGGGCACGCACTCGAGGGCGACGCGCTGGGTGGTGGCGGCGCAGCCGGCGAGCCCGGTCGCCAGCAGCGCCGCAGCGAAGCGTCGGCGCCCGCTCAATCGAAGAGCCGGAAGCCCAGCGGGAACATCGCCAGCCAGGCGCCGGCCAGGGCCCCGCCCAGAGCCCGCTTCCAGGTGGCGAGCTCGGGCCCGCCCAGCTCGAAGTGCATCGCCAGCACCGAGCCGGCGACGGTTCCGCCCGCGAACACCAGGGCAGTGACGGGATGCTCGCGACACCAGCTGAGAAGCCTTGCCATCATCCGAGGATATCGAAGCGCGTCCGGGCCGTAGGCTAGGAGGATTCGGTCTCGATCCAGGTTCCCAGCGCGAAGCCGGCGCAGCGTCCCTCGGAGTCGAACAGCGCGGTGCCGGTGCGATGCTTGCGGCCGACGTGCTCGATCTCCCAGCCGATCACCACGCAGCGCTCGCCGACTCGCACCGGCGACTCCAGGTGAGCGGCCAGCTCGCCCAGCAGCAGGACGCGTCGTTCGGGCTGGGGGAAGCTGAAGACGCCGGGACAGTCGAGGGCCGCCCAGACGAACTCGGGTCGCAGCTGCGGGTCGCCCAGCGAGGCGTCGGGCACCCAGGGCGAAGCCGCGACGCCGTTGCCGAGCGGGCCCGGGAAGATGCGCAGCCCGTCACCGTCTGAGCGTTCGGGCCCGCACACGAAGCAGCCGGGGAAGACGTGCTCGTCGTGACCGCGAAAGCGCCGCGCCGCGTCGACGGCCTCGTCCCAGCTCGGTGCGTCGGGAGGCGCCAGCTCGAGCCGGGTCGGCCAGGCCCGCGCGATCCGCAGCTCTCCGGCGTAGAGCTCGACGCAATCGTCCTCGGCCTCTTGCGTGCGGAGCAGCTGGTCGAGGGGCGGGGGCCGCTCCAGGCGCACTCGCACGTCGCCCTCGAGCTGCGCTGCCAGTCGCCCGCACACGTAGCCGCCGTTGCCCGAGTCGGGCGGCCCGCGGAAGCGCGGGGCGATGCGGATCTCGGCGGTGTCGGGCACCCGGCGGATTCTACTCGTGATAGCTTGAGGGGCCCAAGGCGAGGAGGATCTCATGACCACCCCCAACCGCGACCAGCTAAAGAAGTGGGCCGACGACTACGTCGCGCTCTGGAATGCCGGCGACAAGCAGGCTTGGATCGAGAACTGGCGTCGCGTGGCGCCGGGCGACTTCCGCATGCTCGACCCGGTCGGCACGCCCGAGAAGCGGGGCTTCGAGCACTGCGCCGTCGACTCCTGGGACCTGTTCCAGAAGCGGGTGCGCTTTCGCATCGCGCCGGGGACGCTCTTCATCTGCGGCAACGAGGTGGCCTGGCTGCTCGAGAACAGCATCACCACCGACGCCAGGACCGTCACCGCCAAGAGCATCGAGACCTACCGCTTCGAGCCCGATGGCTCGGTGGTGATCCGCACCTACTACGTGGTGCCCGAGCGCGACCAGAGCGAGATGGGCGAGATGTTCCAGACCTATCTGCCGGAATAGCTCGACTTCGCTCGCGCCCGGTGCGCCGCTATGTGGGCCGGCGAGCCGCGTTGGGACGGTGCCGCCTCGGTGGCCATCGCCGTGATCCTCGCCTTCACCGCCGCCTGGCTGGCTGGGAGATCAAGGCGCTGCTGATCGGCGAGAGCGCCCGCGACCGCACCGTGAGCGAGATCCGCCAGCTGGCCTCCGCCCAACTCCGGCATCTCCCACGTCAACGAGGTGCTCACCATGCACGTCGGCCCGAGTACGTGCTGGTGAACCTCAGCGTCGATCTCCACGACGGCATCGACTTGGCCGAGGTGGAGATCTCGATCGCGCGTCTGGATCTCTCGATCAAGCAACAGTTCCCGCGCGTCAAGCGCATCTTCGTCGAGGCCGAGGCGCGCCGGCAGGCCGTCGACGCGGGCTGAGCGCGGGAACGCTCTGCCCTCAGAAGGCCAGCGTCACCTGCAGCCAGGCGCGGACGCGGTCGGCGGGCGAGAAGCTGCTCTGGCCCTCGTACCAGGCGAACTTGGTCAGCACGGTCACGTACTTGCCCAGCGGGCGCGAGAGCACCGCGTCGAGCTCGCGGCCGAAGTCGTTGCCTCCGTCGTGGCTGAAGAACTGGTGGAAGACCAGCTTGCCCTTCAGCTTCCACGGCAGCTTCGGAGACGCGTAGAGGTAGAGGTCCTGAAGGCCGCGCGGCCCGCCGTTGTTGAGGAAGGCATCGGCCCAGCCGTTGAACTTGTGGGCGGTCGCCAGCGGGGTCGTGAACTGCGCGTTGCCGTCGTCGCTCCCCAAGAGCTCGTAGCCGGCGCCGAGGGTTCCAACGGGTGCAAAGCCCAGCGCGAGGTCGACCAGCGCGTAGTGGGCTTCGTAGTCGAGCGGGTTGTCGCCGCCGCTGGTGCCGCCGTCGACCTGGTAGGCGTAGCTGGCCTGGTAGTCGAGGCTCCAGTCGTCGCAAAGGCTCAGGCCGCCGGTGGCCCGTGCGCCGACGGTGTTGGCGGAGTTCAGCGGCGAGTCGCGCAGGTCGAGCAGGTAGGCAAAGGTCGTCGCCTCGAGCCAGGGCGCCACCTCGTAGGCCACGCGCACCAGATGCGAGTTGGACTCGAAGTCTCGCGTGGCGGCATTGCCCTGGTTGCCGAAGATCCGGTTCACGTCGAGCACGTAGCCGTACTGCACGGTGAGACCGTCGATGCCGAGCCCCGTGCCCGCGAAGGCCGCGTCGTAGGTCTGCTCGTTCTGGCGCCAGCCCACGTTGCCGATGAAGCGGGCGTCGTCGAGCACCAGGCGCTGGCGGCCGATGCGCGCCATCGAGCGCCCGAAGTCCTCGCGATCGACGAGCAGGTAGGCCTGGTTGACCTCGGTGTCGTTCGGATCGGCGACGACCGACTTGCCGTTGGTGGGGGGGATGCCGTCGAAGAAGGCGTGGGTGTCGGCCGCGGCGATGTTCTCGGCCTCGAAGTAGACCGAGGCGCCCTGCCAGGGCTTCGTGCCGTAGCCCAGTCGGGTGCGCAGGGTGAGCGCATGGGAAGCCTCGGGGCCGCCGCTGATGTCCGCATATTCGAAGCGCGCTCGCATGTCGAGCTTCACGGTCCCCTGCAGGATCGGCTCGAGCCAGGCGTCGACGCCCTCGGCCTCCGAGGCCGCGGACAGGCCCACCAGTGCGAGGGCCAGAAGCAGGGTGCGTTTCGGCATGCGCAGGTTCTCCCGGGGCGTGGCGTTCAGGGCATCTGTTCGGCGAAGAAATCGAGCACGGCGCTCATCGCAGCTCCGTCGAAGACGTAGCCGGTCATGTGGCCGAGGAAGCGGCGCTCGATCAAGCGAACCGTAACCCCGCTCGCGTCGAGACGGGAGTGCAGGCGCCGCGAGTGCTCGATGTCGACCACCGAGTCGGCCTTGCCGTGATACAGGAGCACCGGCGGGTCGCCCGCCGAGACGTGCTCGAGCGGCGAAGCCGAGACCCAGTGCTCGCGGTGCTCGGGGCCCTGGCCCAGGAAGCTGCGCACGATCGGGTTGCGCGGGTAGGCGAGCAGGTCGGTGGGCGCGGCGCCGCTGGCCACCGCGGCGGGACGGGGGCCCGGGGCCTCCTGCAGCCCCAGGAGCAGCGCCAGGTGGCCTCCCGCCGAATAGCCCATGGCGGCCATGCGCCGGGTGTCGATGGTGAGGGGACCGGCGCGGTCGCGCAGCCAGGCGAAGGCCGCGCGCACGTCCTCGATCTGGGCGGGGTGGGGGTGCTCGGGGGCGAGCCGGTAGTCGACGTTGAAGACCACGTAGCCCTCCGAGGCGAAGCGCTCGGCATAGGGGTTCATCCGCGAGCGGTCGCCCCGCGCCCAGGAGCCGCCGTGCAGTACCAGCACCGCGGGCCAGGGCCCCTCACCCCTGGGCCGGTAGAGGTCTCCTCGCTGGCGCTCTTGGAATCCATAGACGACGCCGCGCTCGACCTCGTAGGGCAGCGGCTCGGCCGCCGCCGAGCACGAGAGCCAGAACAGGGCAGCCAACATCGGCAGGCGGGATCGCACGCCGCAAGCTTATCGGAATGCGCCGGTTCCCCAGCCGCACGTGCCGGTCCCCGACCGAACGCCGGTTCCCCAGCCGCAGCGCAGCGACAGGGGCTACACTCGGCGAGGTGAGCCGCCCCGACCTCGAAAGCCGCGGCCCCGATGGGCAGAGCGCCCTCGAGCGCGCCGTGGCGCGGGACGAGATCCGGCAGCTGGCCTGCCGCTACGCCCAGGCCGTCGACGCCCGCGACCTCGACGCCCTGGTCGCGCTCTTCGTGCCCGACGTGAAGGTGGGGCGCGAGCTCTCCGGGCGCGAAGCGCTGCGCGAGTCCTTCGAGGCGTCGCTCTCCGCCATCGGGGTGTCGGTGCTCTTCGTCGGCAATCACGTCATCGACTTCCAGGACCCGACCCACGCCGAAGGCGGCGTCTACTGCCGGGGCCAGATCCAGGACGGCGAGCGCTGGGTCGAGCAGGCGATCCACTACCACGACCGCTACGAGCGCCGCGACGAGGGCTGGCTCTTCGTGCGCCGCATCCACCGGCTCTGGTACGGCGTGGAAACGGCCGAGCGGCCCCTCGACCAGCCGCCGGCCAACTGGCCCGAGCACCACGCCGGACGCGGCACCCTGCCCGAGGCCTGGGAGAGCTGGCAGGCCTTCTGGGACCGCGGCGGGCGCTAGGGTGGCCGCGGCCGCGCCCTTGGATCCCGATCCGGTGCTGGGCGCGGACGTGTTGATCCTGGGCGGGGGCGTGATCGGCGCCAGCCTGGCCTGGGCGCTGGCTGCGCGCGGCGTGCGCGACGTTCTGGTGGTCGACCTCGATCTGGCCGGTCTCTACGCCTCGTCCGAGCTCAACGCCGGTGGCGCCCGCGCCACCTGGTGGCAGCCGGTCAACATCGACACCTGCAGCGCCACCCTCGACTTCTTCGCCGAGCACGCCGAGCGCTTCGGCTTCCACCGCCCCGGCTATCTGTGGCTCTACGCCGACCGCGAGCTCTACCGCCAGGCCCTGGACAAGCGCGCGCTGCAGAACGCTCGCGGTCTGGACGTCCAGGCCCTCGAGCCCGGCGAGGTGGCCGAGCGCTTTCCCCTGCTCGACCGCAACATGGGCGAGCTGGTGGGCGCCACCTTCTCGCCGAACGACGGGCTCGTGAACCCCAACGCGGTGCGCAGCTGGTTCCGGGAGGAGGCCGAGGCCCACGGCGTGCGCTTCCTCAACCGTCACTACGCCACCGGTGTGGAGACCCAGCGGGTGGCCGGGGCCGGCGGCAGCCTGCGCCGCGTCTCGGCGGTGATCGCGGTGGAGGTACAGCGGCACGGCGCCTTCGAGGACGCCGACTGCCTGCGCGACATCCTCGTCACCCACCACGTGGCCGCCGACGTTCAGCGCTCGGAGACCCGCATCGAGTGCGACACCGTCGTGAACTGCCTGGGCGCCTGGTCGCCGGTGCTCTCGGCGAAGCTCGGCGTGCCCGACGTCACCGAGCCGGTGCGCCGCCAGATCTGCCTGGTCGACGTGCAGCCGCGCGACCGCGCACCGGGCGTCGACCTCGACGGGTTGGGCATGGTGGTCGACTCGAGCGACCTCTACTTCCACCCCGAGTCTGGCTTCGTGCTGGCGGGCTACTCGATTCCCGACGAGGCGCCCGGCTACGACTTCGACTACGACGGCCGCGACTTCTTCGAGCGCTGCATCTGGCCGCGCCTCGCCCACCGCGCCAGCAGCTTCGAGCGCTGCGGCCACGTGCGCGGCTGGGCGGGGCTCTACGCCGTGACCCCCGACCGCAGCGGCATCGCGGGGCCGGTGGCGGGCTTCGGCAACTTCTTCGAGGCCCACTCCTTCACGGGGCGGGGCGTCATGCAGAGCTTTGCGGTGGGGCAGGCCATGGCCGACCGCATCACCACCGGGCGCTACGGCGCCATCGACCTCTCGGACTTCGATCGCGAGCGCTTCTCGTCGCCGGAGCGCTGGGTGCCCGAGGCGCTGCACATCTGAGCGGGCCCTGAGCCTTTCTCGCACCAGGCCTGGAGCTGCCCGAGCGAGCCGTCGATGCGTTCGGTGGCCAGACGCCGCACGTCGAAGCGGTCGAGCTCGCCACCGAGCATGGGCATCGAGTTCTTCGCCGAGACCGAGAGCGACAGGCGCGTGGTGCCCATGGGCTCGTCGTGCAGCGAATAGGTCTCTTCGAACCGGAAGGAGCCCAGCGACACCTCGGAGCGCAAGCGCTCTTGCTCGATCACCTCGAGTGGCTCTTCGCGCAGGGGCAGGGTCACGCTGCCCAGGGCCACCCGCCAGAGCACCGCCTCGCCCACACTGGGGTGGTCGGGCGCCGGGGCGTCGAGGCTGGTACGTCGGGTGTCCCAGCGAATCAGCTCTGCCGGCGTAACGAGCGCGCGCCACACCCGCGCTCGCGGGCTGCGAATCACCCTCGCCATCGAGATGGTGATCAAGCCTTCATTCACCCCCAGACGGGATGTAGCAAACCCGGGGGGCCGAAACCCTTGGTTCTGCCTCGTCGCGCGCCTTCGGCGCGTCGCGGTCAGCGATCCGCCAGTTCTCGGGCGACCTCGGCCCAGGGCTCGGGGTCGCGGGCCCAGTGGGCCAGCAGGCTGACGCGATCGGCCAGGTGGCCGCAGCGCTCGTGGACGCGCTGTGCCACCTCGCTCATGGGGCAGCAGATCGCGACGGCCTCGAGCATCTCGTCGCTGATCAGGCCGGTCATCTCGTTCCAGGCGCCGCGCTTCGACAGGGTGTTGAGCTCGGGCTGCAGGTCGCCCCAACCGTGGGCGTCGAGCACGACTTTGTAGGCGGGGGTGGATCCGTAGAAGGCGATCTGGCCCTTGGTCATGCCGCGGGCGTGCTCCACCTCTTCGTCGTTGGCACCGCTGGCCAACATGATCTGGAAGCTCAGCTTCAGGGCCCCGCGCTTGCGATCCGAGCGCTCGAGGCCCCGCTCGAGTGCGGGAAGGGTCACCTCGTCCACCGACTTCACGGTGTTGAGCGGGTGCAGGAAGAAGCCGTCGGCGACCTCGCCGGCCACCTCGGTCATGCGCGGGCCGACGCCGGCCAGAAAGATCGGCGGGGGGCCGAAGGGGTTGGGGCCGGGGCTGAACATGGGTGTCATCAGCGTGTGCTGATAGAACTCGCCGCGGAAGTCCAGCCGCGAGCCATCGCCCCAGCAGCGCCAGATCTCCTTCGTCGCCAGCACCATCTCGCGCATGCGCTCCACCGGCTTCGACCACGGCATCGAGAAGCGCCGCTCGATGTGGGGCCGGATCTGGGTGCCGAGGCCCAGCAGGAAGCGCCCCTTGCTGTGCCACTGCAGGTCCCAGCCGATGTTGGCCAGCAGCATGGGGTTGCGCGCGAAGGCGATCGCCACCGCGGTGTAGAGATCGATGCGCTCGGTGGTCTGCGAGGCGAGCAGCAGCGGAAAGAAGGGATCATGGGGCCCCTCGAAGGTGAAGCCACCGGCGTAGCCGGCCTCTTCGAGGCGGCGCGCGCTCTCGCCGGGCGTTTCGAAATCGAGGATCGACGCGTCGACTTTCATGGGCTCCTCTGCGGGGGATCCATTCTAGACTCTCCAGCTCGAATCGGGAGGGACTCATGCCGGAAACCGCCGTGCGCGTAGAGCGCGAGGGACCCGTCACCACCGTGATCCTGTCGCGCCCCGAGGTGCGCAATGCCGTCGACGCCGACACCGCCGCCGCGCTGGCTCGGGCCTTCCTCGACTTCGAGCGCGACGAGGCGGCGAAGGTGGGCGTCTTCTGGGGCGACCACGGTTGCTTCTGCGCCGGCGCCGACCTGAAGGCCTTCTCCGAGGGTGGCGGCAACCGGATTCCCGAGCCGGCCGTCGGCGCCGACTGGGACCCGCTGGCCGCCGACGGCCCGATGGGTCCGAGCCGTATGTTGCTCTCGAAGCCGGTGATCGCCGCGGTGTCGGGCCACGCCGTGGCGGGCGGCCTCGAGCTGGCGCTGTGGTGCGACCTGCGCGTGATGGAAGAAGACGCGGTCTTCGGCGTCTTCTGCCGGCGCTGGGGCGTGCCGCTGGTCGACGGCGGCACGGTGCGCCTGCCGCGCATCGTGGGGCAGGGGCGCGCGCTCGACCTGATCCTCACCGGGCGCCCGGTGGGCGCCGAGGAGGCGCTGGCCATGGGGCTCGCCAACCGCGTGGTGCCCCGGGGCGAAGCGCGCCGCGCCGCCGAGGCGCTGGCCGCCGAGCTCTGCCGCTTCCCCCAGATCTGTCTGCGGAGCGATCGCCGCTCGGCCTACGAGCAGTGGGGACAGCCGCTCGACGTGGCGCTGCGCGGCGAGTACGAGTTGGGCATGCAGGCGGTGCGCGCGGGCGAGACCCGCACCGGCGCCGCGCGCTTCGCCGCCGGCCACGGCCGGGGCGGGAGCTTCGACGACCTCTGAGCCCCGCGTTCAGTCGGCGCGCGCCGAGGGCGGCGGCGGCAGGTCGCCGCCGGGCTCGATGCTCACCGTGGCCAGGTTGCCGCGCGCGCCGGGGACGAAGCTCGCCGCCCAGCCGCAGCCGAGCAGCGCCGGGCCGAGCGCGCTTCCGCGCGTCGAGAGGAAGCGGGTGCTGAGCCAGCCCGTGCTCACACGGCAGCGCGCGCCCGAGTCGAGGTAGTAGCTGGCCAGCAGCGACTCGAGGGTCGAGCGCCGCCAGCGGAAGACGTGGTTGTCGCGGGCGCCGGCGTTGCCCGCCTGGTCCGACTCGAAGCGCGTGACGAGGCCCAGGCAGTCGAGGGCCGACACCAGCCCGCAGCTCCAGGGCTCGACGAAGACCGCGCGGTCGCGGCACACGCGCAGCATCTCGTAGAGGCCCTGCACCGGCCGCGGCAGGTGGTGGAGCATCTCCTTGGCAAGAACCAGCTCGAAGCTCCGCTCCGGGTAGGGCAGGGCCTCGGCAGAGGCCAGCTCGTACGACACATGGGGGTGTCGATCGCAGAGCGCCTGCAGCGCATCGCCGGGCTCGCAGATGCCGCTGAGCACCACGGACTCGAAGGGCATGCCCGCCAGGGCCTCGGCCTCGCGGTGGTTGGCGCCCAGGGCCAGCACGCGGCCCGGCTCGCGCCCCGCGCACTTGGCCGCCTCGAAGTGGGGCGCCACCGCCTGCGCGATCAGGGTCGCGTGGAAGTCGGCCCGGCTGCGGACGCCGAGCAGCGCGCGTAGCGGATAGCGCCTCAGCTGCACTCGACTCATGCCTTCCCCCCGCCCGCTTATCGGCCCCCCTCGTCCTGCGCTGAATCGACCCGCGGGCGCAGGCCTCCGGCCACGCTGGTAGGCTTGTCGCCGTGCAGAGCGCCATCGTCCTGGGAGTGGGCCCCGAGCGCGGACTCGGAGGGCAGCTGTGTCTGCGCCTCGCCCGAGAGGGACTCCACGTGCTGGTGGCGGGCCGCACTCAAGCCAGCCTCGACGCCCTCGTCGAGACGATTCACTCGGCCGGTGGCAGCGCCGAGCCGGTCGTGGCCGACGCCACCCGCGAGTCCGAGGTGGCGGCCCTCTTCGAGCGCGCCGGCGAAGATCTCGACCTCGCCATCTACAACGCTGGCAACAACACCCCGGGCCGGATCGCTGACATGTCGGCCGACTACTTCGAGAAGGCCTGGCGCGTGGGCTGCTTCGGCGGCTTCCTGTTCGGCCGCGAAGCGTTGCGCCGCATGCTCCCGCGCGATCGCGGCACGATCCTCTTCACCGGCGCCAGCGCCTCGCTGCGCGGCCGCGCGAGCTTCGGCGCCTTCAACTCATCCAAGGGCGCGCTGCGCAACCTCGCCCAGGCCATGGCCAAGGAGGCCGGGCCCGAGGGCGTGCACGTGGGTCACGTGGTGGTCGACGGTGCCATCGGAGGAGACAAGATCCGCAAGGGCCTGCCCCAGTACGCCGAGAAGCTCGGCGAGCGCGGGATGATCGAAATCGAGGGGATCGTCGACGCCTTCGTCTTCCTGTATCGCCAGCCGCCCCGGGCCTGGAGCTTCGAGCTGGACGTCCGGACCTCGGTCGAGGGCTGGTAGGCGCGCCGGGGCCCCCGCTCACTCCCGCTCTTCGGCGCTGCGCAGCGCCTCGCGGTGGGCGGGGTCGGCGATCGCGATCAGCGCCTCGCGGCGCTCGGCGCTGGTCTTGCCGGCCAGCTCGGCCGCGCCGTGCTCGGTGACCACCACGTCCACCTGGTGGCGCGGCGTGGTGATGCAGGTGCTGGGCCCGAAGTCGGCGACGATCCGCGTTTGCTTGCCCGCGGTGGCAGGCAGGCACACCAGCGAGCGCCCGCCTTCGCTGAAGGCCGCGCCCGATACGAAGTCCTCGTGACCCCCGATGCCCGAATAGACACGGCCGTTCAGGTGGTCGGCCACCACCTGGCCCACCAGGTCGACGGCGAGTGCGCCGTTGATCGACACCATGTTGCGGTTGCGGGCGATCAGGTGGGGATCGTTGACCTCCTCGACGGGCAGAAAGCGCACGCGCTCACGCCCCTCGCCGCCGAGCCAGTCGTAGAGCTCTCGGGTGCCCATGGCGAAGGTGCAGACCGAGTGGCCGTCGTGGAAGCCCTTGGCGCGGTCGTCGACCTTGCCGGCGCGGTGCAGGGTCATCAGCCCGTCGCCGAAGAGCTCGGAGTGCACCCCGAAGCCGCCGCCGGGGCCCTCGGCGATCAGGTGGGCGATGGCGTTGGGTACGCCGCCGATGCCCGTCTGCAGCGTGGCGCCCTCGGGAATGAAGTGCAGCGCGTGGCGCGCAATGGCGCGTTCGACCTCGCTGGGCGCGGGCTCGGGCAGGGTGTGCGGCTCGCTGTCGCTGTGCACCAGCAGGTCGATCTCGTCCACGTGGACGCCGTGGTCGTGGTGCCCGACGCCCCGGGTGTCGGGGTAATGGGGGCTCACCTCCACCACCAGCAGCCGATCGGGGTCGCGCCCGCAGCGCTCGAGTTCGTTCTCGGTGGCACCGGAGTGGAGCGACAGCGAGCAGCGGCCCTGGGCGTCGGGGGGCGAGGCGGTGGTGGCCATCACCCGCGGCGCCATGCGCCGGGCGATCTGTGCGAAGCGGCGGAAGTCGGCCGGCACGAAGTGAACGTCGAAGCCGGCGTCGCGCAGGCCGCGCTCGACCGGGCCGAAGAAGCCCGAGTAGAGTGTCACGCCCGGGCGCGTGAAGAGCGGAAACAGATCGACCAGCAGTGCCGCGAAGACCTCGAGCTTCTCGAAGCGCTCGCGCTCCCCCAGCGCGTGCAGGAAGCCGGTGGGCTGGCCCGGCCCCAGCGGCACGGCCAGCGTGTCCACGTCGCGCACCCGAACCGCCGCCTCGGCGGCACTCAGCTCTTGCATGCCTTCGATCTCCTCGGCGGGACGCTACCCCTTCGCGCATGCCGAAGCCGCTGGACCGACGCGCCTTCCTTCCCGAGGGCGCCGCGGTCGGAGCCACCTTCGCCGCCGGTCCGCGGACCGCCCGAGCGTCGACGGGGCAGCTTCGCGTCGGGACGCCAGTCGGCAGCCAGCGAGGCTGCTCACTCGTCCTTGAGACGGGTCAGGAAGCGCGTGAATTCCTCGGGCGGGACCGCGGGACTGAGCAGATAACCCTGAAGTTCGTCGCAGCCGCGCTCGCGAAGAAAGTCCGACTGCTCCTGCGTCTCTACGCCCTCCGCCACGACATGGAGGCCGAGGCTGCTCGCCATCGACAGGATCGCGGTGGTGAGTGCCGCATCTTCCGGGTCGTCCGTGATGTCGCTGACGAAGGAGCGATCGATCTTCACCCGCTCGATCGGGAAGCGGCGCAGGTAGGAGAGCGAGGAGTAGCCGGTGCCGAAGTCGTCGAGGGCGAGGCCGATTCCCTGCTCGCTCAGAGCCTCCAGGCTACGCACCGTGGCGTCGTCGTGCTCGAGGATCGCGCTCTCGGTGACCTCCAGCTCGAGGAGCGCCGGCGAGAGCTCCGTATCGAGCAGGGTCTGCTTCACCAGCTCGGGCCATGAGCTCTGGCGCAGCTGGTGGGTCGAGATGTTGACCGCCATCCGGATCGGCTCGTAGCCCTCGGCTTGCCAGGCGCGGCTCTGTTGGCAGGCGGTCTTCAGCACCCACTCGCCCAACGACACGATCAGCCCGGAGTCCTCGGCGATCGGGATGAACTCTTCCGGGCCGATGCGTCCGGTCTCGGGGTCGTTCCAGCGCAGCAGAGCCTCCGCCGCCGTCACCCGCCCCGTCCGAGCGTTGCGCAGTGGCTGGTAGTGCAGCGAGAGCTGGTCGTGGCCGAGCGCGTGGCGCAGCCGCCCGGCGATGTACAGACGCCGGGCAGCGGATGCGTTCATCGCCTCCGTATAGAACTGGAAGTTGTTCCGATTCTGGCCCTTCGCGTGATACATGGCCGTGTCGGCGTGCTGCAGCAGCGTCTCGGCGTCTTCGCCGTCGTGGGGATAGATCGCGATCCCGATGCTGGCGGTGGTGTAGAGCTCGTGCCCGCCGACGGGAATCGGCTCGGCGAGCTCTTCGAGCACCCGTCGCGCCACCGTCGCAGCTTGCTGGGCATCGCTGAGGTCGGTGATCACGACGGTGAACTCGTCACCGCCGAGACGCGCCACCTCGCTCTGCGACTCGTCGCCGCCCTGTCGCACGACGCAGTCGTCGAAGCGCACGCTGCGGAGCATCCGTTCGGATACCTCGCAGAGCATCTCATCCCCGGCGCCGTGGCCGAGAGTGTCGTTGACTTGCTTGAAACGGTCCAGATCCACGAACAGCAAGGCGACGAAACGACTGCGCCGCTTCGCACTGTTGAGGGCGCGCTGCAGGCGATCCCGGAAGAGCTGGCGGTTGGGCAGACCGGTGAGACCGTCGTAGTACGCGAGGTAGCGGATGCGATCCTCCGCCTCCCGACGCTGCGTGACCTCCCGGGAGAGCTCCTGGTTGACCGTCTGGAGCTGCGTGGTTCGCTGCTCGACCTCGCCCTCCAGGTTGACCCGGTGACGCGCCAGGGCTTCGTCGCGCTCTTCGATCTGCCCGAGCATCTCGTTGAAAGCGCTGACGAGCGTACCGATCTCGTCCTCGCTCTGGCTTACCGCCCGCTCGGAGAAATCCTTGCTCGCCGAGACCCGCTTCGCCGTCTCGACCAGACGCAGCAAGGGATCCGAGATGACCCGCTGCAGGCGGGACGCGAGAGGCAGGCTGATCATGCCAAGGGTGAGCATGACGAGCAAGGTGATGACCGCATAACGAGCTACGCGAGCATAGAGATCTACGCGCTCCGAGCGGACCACGAGCGTTCCGATCAGCTCACCATCCTCATCGATCGGCAGCGAAACCGTGAGCGCGCTGTCCGTGCGCGCCGTTACCGAGCCTCTCTCGGCGCTGCAGCGCTGCTGCTTCTGGTCGCGGTAGAACTCGGCGAACAGCGCGCCATCGGCGTCGTAGATGCAGGCTGACACGGTGCTTTGCTCGGCGCGCAGGGCGCCTAGCGTGGTGGTGGCGGAGCTTGGATCGTCGAAGTAGAGCGCCGCAGAGCTGTTGGCGGCGACGACGCCCGCGACGCTATTGAGCTTGTTCAGCGCAGCTTCGCGATAGGCGCTGAACTCATAGGCAACGAAGCCCAGACAGGCCAGTAGCAGGGCCGCGCTTCCCGAGACGAGCGAGATCCCGATGAGCTTGTTCTTGATCGGGATGTCGCGGAATGCGCGCACGCGTCAGTCTGTCCCAGGAGAGTCGACGAGGTCGGCCAGCTTGAGCAGCTGCGAACTCAGCTGGATTCCGGATCGGTCCACTGCATCTCGATTGATCTCGAAGGCCATGCGCGATCCGCGTCTTTCGAGATTGATCATGCCCCCCGCATGAGCGAAACCTTCCGTAGCGCCGACCACCAGCGTCGGCAGTTGACCCATCAGTCCGATGACGTTTTCGATCTGCGAGGGCGTCGACCAGCCCACGAAGAGGACGTGGCAGGTTCCGGCTTCGGTGAGCGACCCGAGGCGGCGCACTTCGATGACCCGATCGTGCGACTTTCGCCCCCGCACGTCCTGTTCCAGCACCTCCGCGAGCTCGTCTCGCGCGATCACGCAGATCGAGAGGGCATCGGGCTCGGCCGCCATCATGCCCGGAGGCCACTCTGCGAAGTGGGTGAATTTGTAGAGGAGGGCGGAGAACAGCCTCACTTCGGTGACCTCGTGACGCTTCGCCTGGGACGCTAGAGCGAACAACGAGACGAAGGCACACGCGAGCAGGATGCACGCGCGCCGCGCGCGCCGCCACCGAGGCAAGGCTCCCGCTCGTCCCGGGGAGGGCACGGGCATGGAAGTCCGAGTTTGGTTCGATTCGGCCATCAAGGGTCAGGTTTCTCAGTAGCTCCAGGTCACCTTGCCGTAGAAGCTGCGAGGCACCGAGGTCGGAAGCCGCGTGAAGCTCGGCCCGAACTCGTCGTGGCTGCTCTCGGTGAGGTTCTGGCCCGCGACGCTGAGCTCGAGATTCTCGATGGGCCGCCAGCCGAGGCGCACGTCGAGGCGCGCGTAGTCGTCGATCTGCTGGTTCGAGACGCGGTCGACCCAGTAGAGCGCGGTGTCGAGCTGCAGATTACACGGCAGGTCGACCAGCGAGCGCACGTGGAACTGGTTCTCCGGGGTGTCGTCCTCCTGGCCCTGCGCCGTCGGATCCGTACTCCGGCGACGCTTGATGTCGAGCTTCATGAAGGTGTAGCCCGCGATCAGCCGCCAGTTGTCGAGAACGCTCCAGGTTGCGCTGGTCTCCACGCCGTAGCCGTGTGCGTCGAGATGGTTCTGGGCGGACAGCGGCAGGGTGACGAGCCCAGGCCCGGGGAAGTTGATGATCGTTGCGCCGCTCTCCACACTGCGGACGTTCTCGTACAGGTTGTAGTAGCCCGCGATGTCGATCAAGACGTCGTCCAGGGGCTGCGCGCGGTATCCCATCTCGAAGGCGAGCAGATCTTCCGATTCGAAGTCGTTGTCCCCCTGCAAGAGCGTGAACTGCGGCGGCGTCGCGCCTTGAGGCACCAGCAGCGACACGTCGTTCTCGGCGCGATTGGGCGCCCGCACGGCCCGGGATACGGCGGCCCAGGCACTGTGCCTCGGCGCCGGCGTCCAGAGCATCCGGGCGCTCGGCAACACCTCGAGGCCCGAGTAGTCGTTGTACTCGAGCTTCGTGCCGAGGATCAGTGCCAGGCGATCCTCGACCAGCGGGACGTCAGTCTGGACGAAGCCGCTGACCAGATTCACCGTGCGCCGGCGCGGATCGAAGTTCACGCCAGCCGAGTTGCGGATCTTGTCGGTCGTGACGCGGTAGTTTGCGCCCCAATTCACGTTCCAGCCGAGGGCCGCCTCGAAGCTATGTCGTAGCTCGGCATCGAAGGTGTCGCGGTGCTCACCGAGCAGTAGCCCGTAGCGCTCGGTGCGGTCGTACCAGGCCGTCGCCTGAAGCTCCGAGGACTCCGAGAAGGTGTGGGTCCAGCGGACCACCGCGTTGCCGCCGCGCAGGTCGGCATCCGAGCGGGCGAGCGTCAGTGTGGTTTCGTCGCTCTCCCCCTCGTAGTAGCCGCCGTGGATACTGAGGCGATCCGAGTCGGTGACATCCCAGTCGATCCGGGCACCCCCGCGCGCGACGTCCCAGGCGTCATGAGCGTTCACACCCGCGCGGTTGTCGAACTGGCCGCGGTTGTAGTAGCGGACATAGGCGCGGTAGTGGGCCCGATCTCCTATCGCTCCGCCGTAGCGCGCCGAGGTCGAGACACGCGTGAGGTTGCCCGCGGTCGCGGTGACCAGCAGGCCCTGGGTGTCCGACGCCTTCTTCGTGATGATGTCGATCACGCCGTTCACCGCGTTGGCGCCCCAGATGGTTCCACCGGGTCCGCGAACGACCTCGATGCGCTCGATGTCCTCGAGCATCAAGTCCTGCACGTCCCAGTAGACGCCGGAGAAGAGCGGCGTGTAGACGCTGCGGCCGTCGATCATCACGAGCAGCTTGTTCGCGAACTGACTGTTGAAGCCCCGCGCCGTGATCGCCCAGCTGCTCGAGTCGATGCTCGCGACGTGCAGGCCGGGCACCATCCGCAGCAGATCGGGCACGTTGGTGACGCCCGAGCGACGGATGTCCTCACTGGTGATCACCTGGACGGCGGCAGGTGTCTGCGAGAGGCGCGTGGCCCGCTTCGAAACCGTCGTGACCTCGATCTGGAGCAGGTCTTCGACGCTGAGGCTCAAGAGATCTACGTCACCGGACACTGGGTCGGCGCTTGCGCCGGCAGCGAGCACCAGGCCGATCAGGGCGGCGATCCACTGGACGCGACCTAGAGTTGAGGTTGTCCATCTGACCACGGCATTCCCCCCCCGAGAGTCGTTTCGACTCATGGGTGGATCGTCCGATCCGGGCCGGGCACTTAGCCTCGCCCGATGCCGATCGGGCCGCGTCGGCATCGTTGCCGGGGAGTTGCCGGCGCGTTGCCGCCGGAAGGGGCTTCTGGAGTGCTTTCTACAGGGAAAGCTGGAGGCTCTCTTCGCCGCTTCCCCGGCCCCGTTTCACCACCCGCTCAGCCCGGTGGCTCCGGGGGGCTCGCCAGGAGGTGGACCTGCCCGCGAGTCGATCCAGATTCGTCGAGCGGCACGCCCGAGACGAACGCACCATGACGCGCGGGCGATCGGCTTCGACCGCGAGAAGCTTCGGCTGTGTGGGCTCACGGTCAGGTACGGGCCAGGAGCGGCACTCCGCTCTTGCATGCCTTCGATCTCCTCATCGGGGCGCTACCTTTCGCGCATGCCGAAGCCTCTGGACCGACGCGCCTTCCTTCGCCAGGGCGCCGCGGTCGGAGCCAGCTTTGCCGCCGGTCCGCTCCTGTCGGCGAGCGCGGCCGAGACGCCGCGCGTGCGAGGCCGCGTGACCCTCGGGCGCACCGGTCTCTCGGTTCCCGACATCGGCTTCGGCGCCAGCCGACTCGCCGGTGACGAGGCGCTGGTGCGCCACGCGCTGGAGCGGGGCATCGACTATTTCGACAGCGCCGAGGGCTACACCGGAGGCCGCTCCGAGGAGACCCTGGGCCGCGCGCTTCAGGGTGATCGCGAGCGCGTGATCCTCACCTCCAAGGTGAAGGCCGGTGCGAACGACTCGGTGGAGCGGCTCTTCGACGCCCTCGAGGGCAGCCTGCGGCGCCTGCGCACAGACCGCATCGACATCTACTTCAACCACGCCGTCAACGACGTCGGCCGGCTGCAGGGCGACGCCTGGGGCGAGTTCGCCGAGCGCGCCCGCGAGCAGGGCAAGATCCGCTTCACCGGCATGTCGGGCCACGGCGGTCGCTTGGTCGAGTGCATCGACCACGCCCTCGAGCGCGACCTCTTCGACGTGCTGCTGGTCGGCTACAACTTCGGCCAGGATCCGAGCTTCGTCTCGAAGCTCACGCGCTCGATGGACTTCGTCGCCGTGCAGCCCGAGCTGCCCGCCGCGCTGGTCCGCGCCAAGGCGAAGAACGTGGGCGTGGTGGCGATGAAGACGCTGCGCGGTGCGCGCCTGAACGACATGAGGCCCTACGAGCGCGAGGGCGGGAGCTTCGCCCAGGCCGCCTTTCGCTGGGTGCTCTCGTCTCGAGAGGTCGATTCGCTCGTCGTCACCATGAAGAGCCCGGAGAGAGTGGACGAGTACCTCGGAGCCTCGGGCTCGGCCGGCAAGAGTCGCGCCGACGCCGAGCTGCTGGCGCGCTACGAGGCCCGCAACGGCGACCGCCAGTGCCGCTACGGCTGCGGGGTGTGTCTCGACGCCTGCCCCGAGGGCGTGCCCATCGACGAGGTGCTGCGTACCCGCATGTACCTCGAGGATTACGCCGATCGTTCACTGGCCCGCGGCGACTACGCCGCCCTGGGCCGCGGCGCCGAGGCCTGCGTGGGTTGCGCGCACCAGGCCTGCCAGGGCTCCTGCCCCTACGGCATCGACATCCCGAAGCTCGGCGCCGAGACCCACCGGAGGCTCGGAAGGTGAACGGCGCCGAAGCCCTGGTGCGCACCTCGGTCGCCGCCGGCGTCGAGATCTGCTTCGCCAACCCCGGCACCACCGAGATGCAGCTGGTGGCGGCTCTCGACAGCGTGCCCGGCATGCGCGCGGTGTTGGGCCTCTTCGAAGGCGTCTGCAGCGGCGCGGCCGACGGCTATGCGCGCATGAGCGGCCGGCCCGCGGCAGTGCTCACCCACCTGGGGCCGGGCTTCGCCAACAGCATCGCCAACCTCCACAACGCGCGGCGCGCCCGCAGCCCGGTGGTCAACTGGATCGGCGACCACGCCAGCTGGCACCGACCCTTCGACGCGCCGCTCAGCTCCGACATCGCCTCGCTGGCGGCGCCGGTCTCCGGTTGGCTGCGCAGCGTGGAATCGGCGCAGGGGCTGGCGGCCGACGGCGCCGAGGCTATCGCGGCCGCACTGTCGCCGCCGGGCCAGGTGGCGACCCTGATCGTTCCCCAGGACTGCACCTGGAGCCCCGCCGAGGGCCCCGCCGCGCCGAAGCGACCCGCGGCGCCCGCGCCCGTCGACGAG
>Ga0224508_10001232_pt1 | contig 23243 bp, 26 predicted proteins | sample SF_Jan12_sed_USG_4_FD_170157 | JGI IMG/M metagenome (GOLD analysis project Ga0224508, IMG submission 170157) | Sediment microbial communities from San Francisco Bay, California, United States - SF_Jan12_sed_USGS_21 | ecosystem: Environmental > Aquatic > Marine > Sediment | place: USA... | reverse complement strand
TATTCAATATGCATAAAATTACAAAATGTGTTTCAGTATAATAACCTACTAGAATGAAATTAGTAATAATTATTTTCTAGATTTCATATGCTTGTGAACTTTGATTCCAATTAATGCAGGTGCTGCAATATACATTCCCAAATTAAGTGCAATTACAGATATTCCAAGTCCTAGAACTTCAACCTCTGAGCCATCATCAGCTAATGTCATAATTGATAGCGTTGAGACCATTGGAGTAATAAATGCCCTCACTGCTTCTTGGAACAAGGGATTTTCTCTTTCCATGTCGGCAATTATTGGTGAGAACGAATAGTATAATTGATTAAATCCAGTCATGAATGCTGTTCCAGATGTAGTACTCATTACAGTATTATCTCTAATTTCTCTGAGGAATTGAACTTGTGGTGCTAATTCAGTTCCATATGTTGCAGTTGCAATAAGGCAGCCACCTCCGTTTTCAGGTTCTTCACTTTTAATTACTTGACAAACACCATCAACTAATTCAGTTCCTGCTCCACATGTTGGTTCGGGTTCAGGTTCTGGCTCGGGTTCAGGTTCTGGCTCGGGTTCAGGTTCTGGCTCGGGTTCAGGTTCTGGCTCGGGTTCAGGTTCTGGCTCGGGTTCTGGGAGAGATTGTTCAAATTCTCCACCAGTATAGATAATTTTAGCCTCACCGGTAGTAGCACCAAAATGCAATTCAACAATATAATCACCACTTAATTTCCAGAGTGGGCCACCTGCTACAAAACTATATTGAAAAGAACCATCAGAACTTGGAGTTATTTGTCCAATAGTTACAAGATTATTTTCAGGCGATTTAATCACATAGGTAATTGCTTGTCCTGAATGTAAAGCAGAATCGAAATCTCTTATATCTCCAGTGATGATAACATTACCGCCGTTTCCATATGTTGGCAATTCAGTAGATGCAGATAGTGGAGGAATATTATGATTGTCTGCAAATGCAGATCCATTTACACCATAAGACAATATAGAAATGGATAACAATGCAAAGGCCAGAAAACCCGTAAGTCTCATTTTCATTTTGATTCATGAGTGAAGAGTATTTATGTATTCAATGAAAGAAAAATTGACCAGATTATATTCGAATAATACTTTTATTGATCAAATATTGGATCGATTTTACAAAGTCTTCATCAGAAATTCTATTGTCAGTCCACCATTTAGCATTATTTTTCATCCATTCTGGCAGTCCTTGATTGGATAGATTTTCAGTTACTGATGATGGAGTAATAATACCAACTTCTATAAGATATTCAAGACCATCAATGAATTCAGAATCAGATATAGTATTTGAGGACCATGATTTGGCATTATTTTTAATCCATATCGGGATATTTTCACCAATCACATCAAATGAAACTGAACCTACTCTAGCACCATTATAATCAAGATCAATAAAATAAGTGCCGACAGGAGAGCTGGAATTTATTGTAAATATGGTTCTATAATTACCACTATTAGTCACACCAGCATTAAATTTCTGAATGGTTCCATCTGGATGCAATAAGACCAAAGATAGAGGGACCCCTCCTTTTTGATTATTAATACTACCAGAAAGAATTATCTCACTTGTCAAACCCCTGGAAGGGAGTTTAATTTCTGTTACACTTAGTTGTGGAGTAAAGTTTGTAGTAGATGTAACAGATTGCCTATTATTTAGAAGACTAAAGATATTAGATTCTCCTGAAGAATCCCTTGAATCATGATATTTTAATTCTATACTTCCTCCAGCAGGAGAAATCAATTCTGTCCCACTTTTATTACAAATTTGTGATGGCATATTAAAAACACCTTTAAAAATTCCGGTATCAGGTCCAGTTTCAATTAATCGAAATCCAGTTGATGCCAAACCTCCATGCTCAACTCCATTTATCGTACAACGTTTGTATCGTACATCTTTTATCAGGATCTCCAATAAGACTTGTCCGTTACTTCCCACAGTATCTACAAAAGGAGAATTTCTATCATCAATAACAGAATAAACATCAATTCGGTCACTCTTTAAATTAAGATCTGGATCATTTAGAATTACAGTGACAGATTGTCCAAATCTATATGAGTTTGAATTTGTAGAAACAAAACCTGAATGTGTTCGGATATCAGATTGAGTGGATTTGGTAACAGTTAATCCAACCTCATCTAAATCAGAATATGAAATAGAAATACCTTCTTCGTCTACCATTCTATCAGTTACAATAAATTTAATATCATCATCAATAGGTTGAATTGATTCAATAAAATTATCATCTAAAATGTTCAGTTGGTTAGATACTGCAAATTCAAATGTTCCTTCAAATGTAGAGGAGTTATCAGAAGTTTCCTCTAATTCAAAACGGTAAATTGAATTATTAATTCCATCATTGTTATTCTCTAATCCAAACGAAAAGAAATCAAAAATAATTGGTTGTGTACTAGATAAAGATGGGATAGATCCAACATCAATTGGAGAAGTATTATCTGACGAATCAAAATTAATAACAACAAAGACAGAACCATCTTTTTCAAAAATGCTTTGGATATCAGAGTCATCTATTCTTAAAAATCCCTGAGAAGATGATAAATCTCCGGAATCAACAATGGTGATGGGAGATGGATCAGAAAGGTTATCAAAATATAACATGATCGTAGTATCAGCAAAATCATTTACATCAAAATCTCTTTGAAAAGATCGCAAATCGTAATTTAGCCAATTGGTACCAAATTGACTGGAATCATTTATCAAGATAGACTGGAATTGGGAAGAAGAAACACCTAGATTTAGGGAGATTTTCTCAAAATTATTAATTCCTAGTGAACTGGTATCAATAAACAATCTTTCTGATTTAATATCATCGATAGAAGAAATGGCATTATTACCGCCATTAAGTGGATCAGTTGAGCTAGAATAAAATTTTACATCTGAAGAACTTTTCAGAGTAATGGGGTTGCCAATTTTTAAGGTAGGAATTAGAGAAGTGTCTCGAAAAACATCCAAGTCATCTTGCGAACCACTGTTGAAATTTTGATCAGGATCAACCAGAATAACTGGAATTTTAGTACCAGGATTTATGGTTGTAGAACTCCCACCAATTTGAAGATCTGGCTCTTGCAGGTTTACTGATCCAGTAGAGAAACCTGTAAGTATTGAAATAGATTCGTCATTATATTCTATAGAACCAGCTTGGCCTCGGGATGCATCAGATAATATTCCAATAGTAGATTCATCACTTGAATCAAAACTCTCAAAAATACCAGAGTTAGGTCCTTTCTCTACCAAAGTTACAATTTGATTAAAAGAATTAAGACCACCATCATCTACAGAATCATCATCGTCTTGATTTGAATTTGGCTTTAATTCCATTACTGAATTCAAATCCATTGACAGTATACCATTGTTTTCAAAATCAAGATCAGAAAGATGTGGAATTAAATTTACTAATCCACTAGTTCCGGATGCATCTTTGTTTCCAGAATTGTCAAATGCTTGATAAAAAGTGGCTGTTGGAGATATAACACTAAATGTCCAAGAATCTTCATCGGTGGGATCTTGATTTAATTGAAAATCATTTGCAACAACAAAAACTTCTGAATTTCTTGGATATAATTCTCTATCAAGAGTTAATGAAATATTTTGAATTTCATCATATTCAAGATCAACTCGTTGTGCTTCACCTCCGGGATTATATTGTATTGTTACATTATCAAAAGAAAATAATTGAATGAATGGCCAAGTATCTTCAACAATGCCGATTTGACCACCTAATCCATCAGATCCAGGGGCAATATCTTCAGGTATTAAGGGGTTGGGAGATTTTGCTTTTCGCACAGTATTGTTGCTGTCATTAGGTACACCAGTACAACTGTCATATGGATATGCTACACCATCAGCATCATTAAGATCAACACCTATTGTGGTAGTACCTTCTGCTGCAGTACAGATGGAACCAAAATCCAAGCCTTTACCAGGTAAACCAACTGTAGAGTCTGCAGCTTTTGCAATATCAATATTTGCAAAATATGCATACCAGTTTCCGTCTGTGGCCTGAACCATTCGGAGTGTTTTTCCATTTAATGTAACATCAGGTTCTCCTTTACCTTCATCAGTATCTCGTATATTGTTATCACGAATTACTACCTCAACTACCATGGAGCCTGAAAAATAATTGTCAAATTGAGAATTTTCAGCAGATACATCCAAGTTAGGATTACTTGAAGCATCAGCATAAGTTATAGGAATCAGGAATACTATTGAAAAGATTACCAACAGAAAGAATTTCCTATCCAACATCAAAATTATTGCCTGATCACAAATAATGTTGTCGTATCACTTCTTCTTTAAAACTTGTAATACATGTTAAGAATTATCAAAAAATGAAGAAAATGTTTGTTCAAAGGTCCAAAGTTCTACAGATTTCACTTCTAGCTATTTTTTCAGCATTTTTAGTGGAATTAATTTTTGGTTTAATCTCAAACAGTCTTGCTCTCATTACAGATAGTATTCATGCACTATTAGATAGTGTCGTTACTGTTGTTTTACTTTTGGCTGCAAGAATGGCCATCAAACCACCGGATGCAGAACATACCTACGGACATGGAAAGATTGAATCATTGGGAGGATTGATTGGAGGTATAGCAATTTTTCTGATTGCCTGTTTTTTCATTTACGAATCTATCAACAGATTGCAAAGTCCCTCACCAAGTATTCTACCAGGATTATTTGCGATAATTGGTGGAATATACACAATTGGAATTGATATTTTCAGAATAGCTCTGCTAAGAAAATCAATTAAAAAAATTGGAGGTGCAACACTCAAAGCCGATTTTTATCATGCATTTATGGATCTTGGTTCTACTTTAGTTGCCATTGTTGGGATAGTTTTTGTATCATATGGATTCTATCATGGGGATTTTGTGGCAGCATTGATTTTAGGAGGATTGTTAGCAGTGCTTAGTGTAAAATTAGTTTATAAAACTGCTCTTGATTTAACAGATATTATTTCTCCTGAACTTGTAAAAAAGGTTAGAGAAATTGCAACTTCAACAGAAGGAGTTATTGATGCAGATCCAATACTTATGAGAAGATCCGGCGATACAATTTTTGCAGATGTGACGATTTCATTAAGAGGAGATACAAGTTTTGATAAAGCACATGAAATTAGTAGTAATGTAGAGAAAAATATAAAAAATAACATTTCAAATGCAATAATTACAATTCATTTTGAACCAAATTGGGAAGATGTTCCACTAGATGCAAAAATTATAGACATTGCAAAAAATGTTGATGGTGTAAAAGGAGTTCATAATGTCAGTACACATAAAACCAAAGGCAAGACATTTTCTAATTTACACGTAATGGTAAGCAGGGAGATTAATCTATTTTCAGCTCACAAAATTTCTGAAATTATTGAACAGCGAATTCAAGAAAATATACCTGAAATTGAGCATGCTACAATCCATTTAGAGCCATTTGTGAAATTACCTGAGAATTTTAGTTTAGAAGATAAGGTTACAGAGGAAAGAATTAAGACAATTTTAGAGAAATATCCAGAAATTAAAAAGATTGGGCGTATAATATCTTTGAATTTTGAGAATATTCTCAAGATAGACATTGATTGTTCATTTGATAAGGAGTTATCAATAGAAAAAGTTCATGATCTAACATCAGAGATTGAACACATCATTAGAACAGAAATTCAAAATGCGGTAATAACAATACATCCGGAACCGGATTAAACCAAGATACTTGTCAGATACATCACTAACATTCCTACTGCAAAACCAGACACCACAGAAATGCTAGAAAGATTTTTGTCACCTTCATCTCGAATCCATTTCATTATTACTATTATCACCTGAAAAATAGCACCAGATCCTATTGCAAGAAAAATTACTGAAGTAAATGGAGAATAGACAAAACCACCTATCCACGCACCAAAAATGGCAGGAGTACCTGCAATCATTCCCATAGCAGCAAGTTTTCCAAGCATCAATTTTCCTCTAGACATTGGTGCTGCAATAGCTATTCCTTCAGTAGTATTATGTAAAGCAAATCCTACAATTAGAAATGTGCTAAAAGCAATGGAACCCAAACCAACAGCAGCACCAATTGCAAGTCCTTCACCAAAATTATGCAAACCAATCCCAATTGAGATCATCAATGCAATTGCAACAGGTTTTGCAAGTTTTGAAGAGTCAGCTTTTTTGACAAGTTTATCTCCGGAATAATACAATCCAAGAAAAGACAATACCACAACTGTAGCAACAAGTAAAGTACCATTAAAACTTCCAGCTAAACTTTCATCAGAAACATCTATTGCTTCTTCAATAGAATCAAATGCCAAAAAAAGTAATAGTCCTGCAGTCAATGCTAAGAAGAAGTGATATTTTTGTTTACTAATTTTCTTGATGAAAGGAAGCCATAACAATCCTATCATTACAGGTATTATTCCAACATAAGTCCCAATTATTGCAAAAAAGATTGCAAGATCAAGAGATAACTCTAATGCTGGAGCAGCTGCTTCAATTTCTTTTTCAAATCTTGTTCCATCTTCAATTGTAATTCCAATGGTATATGGTTCAGCCGTGTTCCACTCAAATGGAATTCTAACTAGGGCAGTCTCATATCGTTCTAAAAATCTATCAGGTTCCACTGCAGCTGGTTGAATTCTATCATTTACATCTGCCATAACTACTTCTACAGAAATAGGACCCGTGTTTCTAACAGTAGCTTGGATTTCAGAGTCAACAAAATCTACTTTTTCAATAGTAATTTCAGGTAGAGGAACTCCCAAATCTAACAAATCAGCACCAGGACCAAAAAGATAGACCATCATAAGAACAACAAAAGCAAAAGGGATTATCCCACTTGCAATAACTTTTCCTTTAGATGAATTATTACTAAGTTCCATATTCTGATTCCGGTGAATTTTTTTCTGGATTATCTTTTACAAGGAAAATTCCAACCCAACCTTTTTCGGAGAATTCTACCTTATGAGCATGGAAGAGATATTTTCCAGGATAATTGTATTTAAATTCCATTATTCCGCGTTCAGTTTGAGACAAAGTTATCATATCGGTGTAAAATGATGGAATAACATCAGTTCCAGTTGGGTAATACTGGTAAAGATTTCCATGTAAGTGAAAATTATTTATTGGATCAAACTCTAACATATTAACCACATAAATTCGAATAAGTTCATTACTTTTGATTTGAATCGGATGGTGTTGATAATAAAACGGAATTGTGTTTGCTGCGTAAAAATTATTTTCAGTATCAAAATCTGTATCAAATCCATTTAGAATCATGACCATTTCGTCAGCCGCTGGTCTTCCATCTTTGGGATCAACAATAAACACTCCATACAACCCATGAGCAATATGTTCTTCAAGAGGCATAATATGACAATGATAAGGGTGTACACCTACTGGACCAGCAATGAACTCATAGGTAAATTTTCCACCATCTGCACCAACTGGCTCAAATACTCCATCCATTTCAGCTGGATGTATTCCATGAAAGTGAATAGTATGTTGTTTTGAGCCATTATTTATGAAATTTATACGAACAGTATCGCCTTCAGTTGCACGGATAGTAGGACCTGGAACACTTCCGTTAAATGTCCATACATTGTAAAAAACACCTGGAGAGATCTCCATAACTTTGTCATCTTCTGCAACAATTGTATATTCTCTCAGAGTTGTACCATCTGGCAATGTAGATGTCCTGCCATAATCAAAATCTCTCAAGTAACTCATTGGGTCAAATTCAAGGGTGGATTCTACATATAGAGGATCAATGACTTCTCCGGTCGTCTGTATAACAGAACCTGAATGTGTTACAAATGTTTTCTGCTCTGACTGAGCTTCAGAAATTGTCGGAAAAATCAGAATCATGGAAAGCCCAACAACTAAGGATATCAATAAGATCATTGTCGTTGAACGACTAATTTTCAAGATAGTTAAAAAGAAAGAAATTCTTTATTTAAATTTACCCTAAGCTAACTTTTTTAGTCTAATCTAACTTTGTTATAGAAGGTTAATTTGTAAATTTTAAAAAAATTACGTTTAAACTAAAGAAAATCAATCATATTTTATGCAGAAATTAGCAATAATGTTGGTTGTCTCGGGAGCATTAATTGTAATTGGATTAGTTATGTTAGTTATAGGAAACCAAATCGTTCTAGAAGGGGTAAGTCAAGGAAATGGAAAAGTAAGTCTAAGTCAAACGCTTACAATTTCTGGGGATTTTGATAAACAAGAAATATCGACAGGAGTGTTTGCAGTACAAGTAATGGAGTTCAAAGATAACACATTTTCTGCAAGAGTATTAGATTCATCAGAAATTGAGATAGTTTCTAAAGAAATTAATGAAGAAACTATTGAAGAAGAATTTGATGTTTTAGAAACTGGAGCTTACAAACTAATTATCGAAAGCACAAGTAATGAAGAAACTCATGTGTTTGGAGCTATAGGACCACTTCCAGACGCAGGAAAGAAAACCCTTGGTTTTATCTCAGTGTATGTACTTGTTATTGGTATGGTAGGATTAGTAGGAGTAGGAGTATATGCAGTTAAAAAGAGAAAAAGATCAATTTAGGTAGCTGTCCATTTTTTCTAAGCCGCTGATAGTAGCATCAAAATTGTCACTATTTTCAACAACGCTGCCAAGTTTGTTAGGGTTAGCAGCAAGTAAACATTTTCCGTCATCATGGTGTTTGGAAATAAATTCATGCTCTATCAAATAAGAGAGTCTATCAAGAACTTCAGATTCAGATATAGAAGCCTTTTGGGATAAAAATAAGCACGATTTTTCACCCCCTTCTAGTTCTGCCAATATTGAAGATGTTACTGGATCAAACATGCAATCTACAACTTTTTCTCGATCAAACGTATCACTCATTTAACTAAAATGAAAAATTTGGAAATTTATAACTTTTCAAATAGGTCATTACAATAGAATAATTAGGAAAAAACCCTTAGAAAAGTATGCAAAAACTTTGTAGTAAAGATCCATTTGGGAAAGGAGAACATTGTTTTTGTATAGATATCGATGCCCAACGAGGAGTCAAAAAATGTTGCAAATGTAACCAATGGAATGTTCAAGGTAATGACTGGACAGAAGACGAAGATTTTAGATAATGTAAGATAACAAAATACTGTTTCTGTGCGTAGAAACTACCATCTAAAAGAAGCATTTGAAAAATCACCTAATTTAACGCCCAGCATGGTTTTTATCGGGGTTTCTTTGAATTTTGGAATACTTGAGTGGTCAAGAATATAGACACATTGTTAGGATTGTGGGTAATGATATCCCAGGAGAAAGAAAAATGCTCGTAGGATTGACCCAGATTAAAGGTATAGGATATAACTTTGCCACAGCAATTCTTGATTCATTAAAAATTAACACAAACTCCAATATTGGAAATCTTTCCGATGAAGATGTCCAAGCAATTGAAAAATTAATCACAGATCCAATTCAAGGAAATTTTCCACTATGGTTTCTCAACAGAAGAAAAGATATTGAAACTGGAGCAAATTTGCACCTGTTAACATCAGATATTCCATTTACATTAAGAAATGATATTGAAAGAGAGAGAATAACTGCAAGTTGGAGAGGTTACAGACATCTAAACGGTCTCAAAGTTAGAGGACAGAGAACTAGAACCACAGGTAGAAAGGGTGGAGCAGTAGGCGTTGCTAAAGGTGGACTAGCAGCTCCAGCAAAGAAGGCAACCGCAGCAGCTCCAGAAGCAGCTCCAGAAGCAGCTCCAGAAGCAGCTCCAGCAGAAGAGAAGAAAGAAGCCCCTGCGGAGAAAAAGGAATAAGTGTTTTGAATGGGAGACCCTAAATATCCACGTAGAGTTTGGAGAAAACCAAAGAGACCTCTTAATTATGAGTTAAAGATGGAAGAGTTGAAAACGCTTGGTACGTTTGGATTAAGAACTAAAAGGGAATTATGGAAAGCACATACAGAATTATCCCGTGTAAGACATCAAGCAAGATCACTACTTGCATTAAGGCAAGAAATTAGAGCTGAAAAAGAACCAATTCTAATGAAATCACTTGCCAGAATTGGCTTAGTAAGTGGAGATGCAACATTAGATGATGTACTTAATCTAAATGTTAATGATTTATTGTCACGTCGATTACAAACTATCGTTACTAAGAAGCTTGGATTTACAACACCATATCAAGCAAGACAAGCAGTAATTCATGGACATATAATGATTGGAGAAAGAAAAGTAGACATTCCATCATATACAGTTCCAGTGGAAGAAGAAAACAGTATTCATTTTGTTCCTGAATCTAAAATTCCTGGAATGTTAGAAAAGACAAAATCAAAAACTCAAGAAACAGAGGTACCTGCTAAAGAAGGAACAAAAGATGAAAGTTCTTCAAAATAATAACATAAAGAAAATCTTATCAGTAAATAACTCCACAAAATAGAGAATTATCTTTACCCAGTTTTAGAAATTATCTCAGTACAGTAGTTATGTTACTATCCACTTCTTGAAAAAGATAGGAATCTAGTAAACTCAATCACAGTGAAGTAAACAATCTATGATATTCTTTTTCTGCCATCTCTAAAAATTTTGAAGAATCATTTCCTGTTTTGAGCATGGAGGAAATAATACTACCACCAGCTCCTACACCTTCTTTTGCGAATCCTTCTGAAAAAGCCTTAAGGCCAGAATATTGTGAATTTTTCAAACCTGGATCCACAGAGATTGCAGGAATATTTGCAATTTTCTGTACAAGATTCTTGAAATTAGCACTTTTATCATCTGTAATGTAAGAAGTGGTTCCAATAGCAGTATTTTCTTCATTAAATCCAATTTTTGATGCAAATGCCAATGCTGCAGTCATCTGTGTCCCACCTGCCAACATAATCTTAGAAATATCAGAGGCTGAGCTCAACATTCCGGCAACAAACGGAATCATCGGATCTCCCACTTTTGCAACAATATTGTAGGGATGATCAGAATCAATCCTCTCAAGAGCACGATTAACAATTTGATTTTTTAATTCAACAGGATTGTTTGGGATACTTGAACTTACTTTAGCATCAAAACCTAATCCTCTCAATACGGCTAAGGCAGTAGTAGTTCCTCCAGGAATACTTTCACCAATTATCAAGCAATCAGTTAGAGATGCTAAACTTCGTCCAACAATTCTACCATAGTCAACTGCATGAGATACTTGAGAATCAGTCATAGCATCATGTGTTAAGATATTTTTTCCAAAAGACAGTCCCGTTTCAATAAAAGGCAATTGAGGAGAAATTTTACTACCAGCATTAATTGTTAGATGAGGAATACTTGATGATTCCAAAGCGGTTTTAGTTAATAGTCCAGGAGTTGGTTTTCCATCAGGAGTCATCGGGATTTTATCAATTGTTTTACAGTAACCATAGTGAAGATATTCGGCATCAGCTGGTGGAGTAAACTGTATTGATTCCTTATCTGCACCAGCAAAAGTAATTCCGGGAATTTCGCAAGTTTCAGTATATGAAATTATAAATGAAAAAAGAAATTTTCCAGATTTTACAGTTTCAAGAAAATTTTTAGCCTGATGGACATTACCGAATAGTTCAAATTGTTCCAAAAAATCACATGCCCATCATTTCAACAAACTGTTGTTCGGTTCGTTTTTGCATTACATGATTGGAAATCTTTTCTTGTCCTATGGTGGATGTTTCTGTATGACCATAATTGTGACCTGAATACAGTACTAATTTATCATCTAGGGAATAGAGAACATCAAAAAGACTATGATAGAGTTCCTTTGCACTTCCTCCAGGTAAATCTATTCGGCCACAATTTCCAACAAATAAGGTATCACCTGAGAAAATTTTTCTATCACCTATTAGACAAATACTGTCCTTAGAATGTCCAGGAGTATGAAGAACTTTTAATTTTGAATTACCAAATTCTATAAAATCACCATCCTTTACTTTGATGTCATGTTTTAATTCAGAAGATTCATGTTGAATTATAGGAGCTTTAGTTGATTCAGCCATTGCTTCATTTCCTAAAGTATGATCAAAATGATGATGTGTGTTTACAATGTATTTTATTTTCAGATTATTTTTTTTGATAATGATTTCTAATTCAATAAGATCCCATGAAGGATCAATAATGATTGCCTCGCTTGTATCATCATCTTCAACAACATAGGTGAAGTTCTGCATATTTCCGACTTGAATTTGATGTACTTTCATAGAATGCCCTCTTCAGCTTCAGGAGGAATACCAATTTTCTCTGCATGTAGTTCTCCCGTCAAATCTTTTCTTTTAGGAATACCTTGTTTCATCTTATGAAATGTAACAGTCATGTCACATTTTGTATAGATATTTGCAGTATCGCCTGTTTGGGGATCTAATCCAGATGGCACATCTACTGCAAACTTGTAACAATCTGTTTGATTGATATAATTAATTGCAGATGCATAAGGTTCTCGAATCTCGCCGGTTATACCAGTACCTAAAATACCATCTATGATCACATCGGGTTTGAAATCAAAGTCTAAAGAATTTCCTGATTTTAATTTCACAGAAGGCATTTTTTGTAAAATTGACCAATTCCAGTTACTTTCCTCAGTTTTTATTTTATCAGGAGTACCTAGTAGCATTACGGTAACATTTGCACCATAACCAGATAGATGCCTAGCCATTACCAAGCCATCACCACCATTATTTCCCAATCCTACAAAAATTAGAATATTTTTTGATTCAACATTTCCAAGTTTATCAACTAATCTCCTAACTGATGCAGCACCTGCATTTTCCATCATGAATTTTTTTAAAAACCCCATATCATGACCTTTATTTTCAATCTGATACATTTGATCTACAGTAATTTCCATAATTTACAAGAAAATCATATCCAAAATAAGAGTTTGTTAATATCTAGGACAACAAGAGATTAGCAAACGGCTTTATCCTTGGATTTAGACATTCTCAAGCATGACATTAAAGAATGTAAAACCAGCACTAAATAAAATTGCAAAATCCCTAGAAGAAATTCAAGATGCTAGGGAATTTTTACTAAAAAATTCAAGAGAAATAATCATTCTTTGTAGTAGAGCAATTATTGCAGTTCATAAAGGAGATCTAAAGGTAGGAAAAAATTATTTAAAACAAGCTGAGACACTCTTAAAAAAATACAAGAAAAAAGCTACCGTAGAACTAAGGAGATACCTTATTACTCCGGAACAAGAATTTGTAGAAGCTGCATGTCTTATTGCAATTGTTGAAAAAAAAGAAATTCCTTTAGATAAAAAGTTGGGGGTAATGCCAGAATCATATGTGTTAGGATTACTTGATTGTATAGGCGAATTAAAAAGAAGAGTATTTGATAAAATAAGAATTGGGGAGATCGATGAGGCTACAAGAGTTTTTGATGTAATGGAAGATCTGTATCTTGATCTTTACAATTTTTCAATGTATGATAAAGTGGTAAAAGAGGCTAGAAGAAAAATTGATGTAAATAGAATTCTGGTAGAGGATGTTAGATCAGCAATAACAGAAGAGAAAAGACGAACCGAACTAATCAAGACTTTACAGAAACTAGAAAAGTAATTTTTGAAATTACCTATGCGGGCGATGGGATTTGAACCCACGAACTCCTGAGAGACTAGCCCCTCAAGCTAGCGCCTTTGGCCAGGCTGGGCGACGCCCGCAACAAAATTTCCTTGCATGGTTTTTATAATCCTTGGTTACTTTTTTGTTCGTATGTTAATTCCTGTTAGATGTTTTACTTGTGGAAATCTAATTGCCGATAAATATGACGATTATCAAAATAAGGTGAAGGGCGGAGAAGATCCAGCAAAAGCTCTAGATTCTTTTGGAATTGAGAGGTATTGTTGCCGAAGAATGCTGTTGACTACTGTTGAGACAATTCAACAAGTAATTCCATTCTATGAAGCAATTCAGAGAAGAAAACAAGAAGTTCAATCGGAATTAGAGTAACTTGGCCAAAATTACCTCAATTGAAGGGCGCATTCTGTACAACAGTAGAGGAAGTAAGACGATTGAAGTGGACGTTCAATCTGATGGAAGATTTCTAGGAAGAGTTTGTGCTCCATCTGGGGCAAGTGTAGGAAAATATGAAGCAGTTAGTTTTCCTGACGGAAAGCCTGAAGGAAGTTTGAGAATTTTAAAAGAAAATTCTCAAAAATTTATCGGATTAGAATCATCAGATCTTAAAGGAATTCATGACACTCTGAAAAGTTTGGATAATTCTACAAACTATTCTGATATTGGAGGAGCCCTTGCTTTTGCAGTTACAATTGCATCAATGGAATCAGCATCAAAAGCATTAGGACAACCATTGTTTAAAACACTATCATCAGAATCATCATTCAAATTTCCATTTCCATTAGGAAATATTTTAGGAGGAGGAGCACACGCAGGACCCGGGACTCCAGATATTCAAGAGATTTTGATTTGTGCAACAGGTTCAAAGACTATAGAAGATGCTATTGAAACTAATTTAGCAGTACATAAAGAATTACGTCATGTTTTAGAAAAAGAAGATCCAAACTTTACAAATGGAAGAGGTGACGAGGGTGGATGGGCACCAAAATTGGAAAATCAAAAAGCATTAGAGGTATCCTCTAAGGCTTGTGAAAATTTAGGATTTACTTTAGGGAAAGAGGTTTCATTAGGAGTAGATTTTGCATCATCTACACAATGGAATGAGGAAAAACAAAAGTATGTTTATGACAGAGCAGGATTTGAGAATTCCACTGGAGAACAAATTGATTTTGCAGCAAACATTATTGAAAAATATAAATTGATTTATGCAGAAGATGCTGTTCATGAAGAAGCATTTGAAGACATGGCAAAACTTACAGCTAAATTTCCACATACTTTGGTTACAGGAGATGATTTGACGGTTACAAGCAAAGATATTCTTACAAAGGCAATTGATTCAAAATCATGCAATGCAGCAATTCTAAAAGTTAACCAAGCAGGTAGTCTTTATGATGCTATTGAGTTTGCCAACGTGGCAAATCAAAACAATATCAGATTGATCACATCGCATAGATCGGGAGAATCTACTGATTCACAAATATCCCATATCGGAATTGCAACCAAGTCAAAAATGCTCAAAGTTGGCGTAGTTGGAGGAGAAAGAGTAGCTAAACTCAATGAGCTTTTACGTCTATCAGAGCATGATTTAATACGCGGTATGGCAGAGATTTAAAATCGCTATGAGTCAACAAGCAGAAGCAACGGACATCAAAAAGAAGATCATTACTACCGGGATTAGAGTAGGTACGCAAGTAAAAACAAAATTCATGAAACCATTCATCACAAAAGCTAGTCCTGAAGGACTTTACATGCTTGATCTAGATATAACATTAGAGAAAATCAAAACTGCCGCCAAATTTATCAACAGATTAGGAGCAGACAAACTAATCGTATGTTCAGGCAGACAATATGCAGAAACACCAATAGAAAAATTCTGCGAGGTTTTGGGTTCTAAGAAACTCCTTAGAAGATTCATGCCAGGTACCCTAACAAATCCTACATTACCATATTACATTGAGCCAAAATTAGTTTTAATTTCTGATCCTCAAGTTGATGAACAAGCAATTACTGAAGCAACTAATGCAGGTATTCCTGTCATAGGAATTGCAAACACGGATAATATTACATCAAATTTAGATGTAATTATTCCAGCCAATAATAGAGGAAGAAAGGCGTTAGCAACGGTTTACTGGCTATTGGTACGTCAAATTCTCATTGAAAGAGGAGAACTAAAAGAAGAGGAATCAATGAAATATGAAATCGATGATTTTGAAACCAAAATTACCGAAGAGGAAATTGAATAAATAAATTAGAATTCTAAAGTGTTCACTTGAAATCTAAAGCCTCTGCACCAGGAAAAGTTATTCTTTTTGGAGAACATTTTGTAGTATATGGAGTAAAAGCAATTCTTTGTGCAATCAACAAAAGAGTTACCGTCAGTGCAGAGAAGATTAAAGAAGAAAAAATATCTATCAAATCAAACATAGGAGATTTGTTATTAGAACCAAACAAACCTATTTCAGAAATTAATTCCTCATTAAAACCGTTTTATTATTTAGCAAACAAAATACTACAAACACAAAATCAAGATATAGGGATTAAAATTAATGTAGAATCGGATATTCCTATGGGAGTAGGTTTAGGTTCATCATCTGCTTGTTGTGTTGCAGGTGCAGCGGCCATTTCTAAATTATTTGCAGAACCATCTAAAGAAGAAATTCTTGAGCTTGCAATAGAAGCTGAAAAAACAATTTTTCAAAATACTTCAGGGGCAGATTGCACTGTATGTACATATGGAGGCATTATGGAATATGACAAGAAAAATGGATTTACAGAGATAAAATCGGAACCTAGTTTTCATCTAGTAATTGTAAATTCAAACGTGGAACATTCTACAGAATCAGTAGTTGCGGGAGTTAGACGATTCAAAGAAGAAAATGAAGGTGAATTTTCCAAGTTATGCAATTATGAATCAAAATTAGTTAAAGATGTTTCAAAATTATTAAAAGAAAATAAAATCAAGGAATTGGGTCAAAAAGTTATTCAGAACCAAGAGTATCTTGAAACAATAGGAATTTCTAATGAAAAATTAAGAGAGATTATCAGAATAGGAGATAAAGTGTCTTTTGGGGCTAAAATTACAGGTGCAGGAGGAGGAGGATGTATCTTTGCATTGACGGATGAATTAAATTTGGAACATACTATTAGTCAATTCAAAAACAGGAATTACAAATATTTTGCAGCAAAAATTGATTTCAAAGGACTGGATACTTTTTAATTGACTAGGTAATTTGGAACAGCATGATTCTGATAAAATTAGGTGGTTCAATCATTACAAATAAAGAAAAACCATTATCAGCTAGAAGAAAAACAATAGATAGTCTTTCTAAGAGTTTGAAGAAAATTAAAGAGCCAATAATTATTGTTCATGGAGGTGGTTCTTATGGACACTATTGGTCTGTAAAATATGATATGCATACTAAAGAAAAAAAATATGAGATTAGAGGAGTTGCAATTGTAAAAAATTCAATGATCGAATTAAACAAGCTTGTTTTGGATTCATTGTTAAAAAATAGATTAAATCCATATTGTCTACCACCAACTGATTTTATGTCAGGAAACAAACCAATTCCAAAAAAAATCAAAGAGATTGAGAAAATTGCAAAATCAGGTTTAATTCCTGTTACATATGGAGATGCACTATGGTATGGTCAGAAAAAAACATACATTTTATCAGGTGACAAGATAATGAGCCATCTTGCAAAAATTCTAAAGCCAAGGCTGTGTATTTTCGCTCTAAATGAAGACGGATTATATTCTGATCTGAAATCAAAAAAAATAATTTATGAACTAAAAGATGAAAATCCTTCAATTGCAGAAAATAAGATGGATGTTACTGGTGGAATGACTAGAAAAGTTGAAGAGGCATCAAAGATTTCAAAAATGGGAATAAATGTCTTTTTTGTGAATGGTAATAAACCAGAACGAATTGTAAAAGCGGTTAAAAATAGGAAATTTGAAGGGACGTTGTTTAGAGGACAAAGAAATGCATGAAGAATTAGTGATTTTAGTGGATGAAAATGATAATCCTATTGGTACTGAAGAGAAAGTAAAGTGTCATTTACCAAATGGAAAACTACACAGAGCTTTTACTGCTTTATTATTTCATAATGACGGTAGATTAGTACTTACAAGACGAGCAAAAGAAAAGATGTTGTGGCCAGGTGATTGGGATGGAACATTTGCGAGTCACCCGAGAGAATCAGAAACTTATGTATCATCAGGAGAAAGAAGGATGCCTGAAGAATTAGGAATTGAAGGAAAACTGGATTATTTACACAAATTTGAGTATCATGTAGGTTACAAAGATGTGGGTTCAGAAAATGAAATTTGTGGGACTCTGATTGGAGTTATTGACAAATCTACAGAACCAAAAGAAATTGAAGGTGAGATAGAAGAAATAAAGTGGATATCAGCAAAAGAATTACTCTCTGAATTAAAGACAAATCCTCAAAGGTATTGTCCTTGGATGCTTATTGCTTTAGAATTACTAGATAAATCTGAGCAATCTATGCTTGAAAAGTATGCAAATATCTTATCTACATGGATGAATAATGAAGTACATGATGGATTGCAAGAAGCAATCAAGACTCATCTATCAAAAGACAAGTGGAGATTAGTAAATGAAAAAAAATAAGCAAATAGAAAAAAATGCTAAAATTGTAAATAAGCATCTCAATTCAAAACTAAAAGGAAATCCAAAGAAACTCTATGATGCCGCAGGTCATTTGATTGTTCATGGAGGAAAAAGACTTAGACCTTACATGGTAATTAGAAGTTGTCAAATTTTAGGAGGAAGAATTTCCAATGCAATGTCAGCTGCAAGTGCTGTTGAAATGATTCATAATTTTACTTTGGTTCATGATGATATTATGGACAATGATGAAATCCGTCACGGAGTTCCAACTGTACATAAAAAATATGGCATACCAATTGCAATTCTAGCAGGGGATGTTCTATATTCTAAAGCATATCAAATAATTACTGAATCAAAATTATCGCCAGATTCCACCACCCAATTAGTTTCTAGACTTGCTAAAGCATGTGTAGACGTATGTGAAGGTCAATTGTTAGATGTAAAGATGGCCGAAGATAAAAAAATTCCAACACAAGCAGAATATATTACAATGATTGGTAAAAAAACTGCAGCATTGTTTGATGTATCATGTGCAATGGGTGCAATTTGTGCAACTAACAAAAATAAGGACATTTCAAATCTCTCATCATTTGGAAGAAACTTAGGAATTGCATTTCAGATAACTGATGATCTTATAGGAGTAATGGGAGATCCTAAAGTAACCAAGAAACCTGTAGGAAATGATCTTAGAGAAGGTAAAAAATCACTTCCAATTTTAATGGCATTAAAATCAGCAAAAGGTAAAGATAAGAAAATAATCCTAAAAGCATTTGGAAATTCCAAAGTCACAAGAAATAATCTAAACAAGGCAGTTGATGTGATTCACTCTCTTGGGATCGAGGAAAATGTTAGAAAACAGGCTCTAAAATATGCAAAAAGAGCTGAAAAATCATTGGCAACTTACTCTGGTTCTGCTAAAATAGATCTAGTTGCATTGTTGGATTTTGTAGTTAAAAGAACCACATAGTTACAGCAGGTGGATCTACAATGGATGAAGAACTGAAAAAAGAAATTAGAAAAATGGCCCTTCAAAATTCTTTTGAACATGGAGGACAAACTCAAGATAAAATAATTTTGGGAAAAATCCTTGGAACAAAACCGGAATTTAGAACTAAAGTAAAAGAGATTACAGAAGACATTTCTGAAATTGTTGCCAATGTAAATCAGTTATCATTTGAAGAAATTAAAAAAGAAATTAGAGAAAACTTTCCAGAAATTTTAACACCTAAAGAAAAAATTGAACAAAGAGAAGGTTTTCCTGAATTAGAAAATGCAGAACAAGGAAAAGTAATTACAAGATTTCCTCCTGAACCAAATGGCTATCCACATATAGGACATGCCAAAGCTGCTATCATTAATTCAGAATATGCAAAGATGTATGGTGGGAAATTTATTCTAAGAATGGATGATACCAATCCTGAAGCAGAAAGAATGGAATATCATGCAGCTATCAAAGTCGGATTAGAGTGGTTGGGAATTAAATTTGATACAGTAAAGAGTACTTCAGATGACATGGAATTATTTTATGAAAAAGGTATGGAATTAATAAATTCTGGAAATGCTTACATTTGTACATGTAAAAGAGATGATATCAGTAAGAACCGAAGGGAAAGAAAAGCCTGTAAGTGTAGTTTCAAAGATGTTGAGAAAAACAATAAAAATTGGGAAAAGATGAAAGAAAAATTCAAACCCGGTGAAGCAATTGTAAGATTTCGAGGAGACATGAAAGCAGACAATGCAGTAATGAGAGATCCTGTGTTGTTCAGAATAATAGATGGGAAACACTACACATTAGGTGAGAAATATAGGATTTGGCCTAGTTATGATTTAGCCGTTGCAATAGAGGATAGTATTGATGGAGTTACACATGCTTTTCGTTCAAAAGAATTTGAATTAAGAAAAGAAATTATTGACTCAATATTAGATGCTTTAAACATGAGAAAACCATACCAAGGGTTTTTCTCAAGATTGGAATTCAAAGGAATGCCAATTTCAAAAAGAATTATCAAACCTTTGATTGAAGAAGGTAAAGTTTCTTGGTATGATGATCCACGACTACCAACTCTGGAGGCACTCAGAAGAAGAGGAATCAAACCAGAGGCAATCAAAAAATTCATCATGTCTCTAGGGCTAACCAAAGCAAATACTCTTGCACCCTTTGATTCACTTGAAGCATTTAATCGAAAGTTTGTGGATGCTAATAGTACGAGATTGTTTATGGTAAGAAATGCAACAAAACTAACAGTAAAGAATTTACCAGTTTCCTCCGTTGAAATTCCTAATCATCCAGTTAATAATATGGGGAAAAGAAAAATTGAGATCGATGAAAATTTCTACATTTCTGGAGATGATGCGAAAAACATCAAACAAGGAATGCAGATTAAGCTTTTGGGATTAGGGAATATCTTCATTAAAAAAAAGGGTACAGAGATTGAAGGGGAATTTATTAGAGAAGGAGACATAACAAATATTCTAAAAATCCAATGGATACCACAAAAAACTGCACATGAAATTAAGATGATTATTCCAAAAGTATTATTCAATGGAGAAACGTTTAATGAAGAAAGTTTAGAAGAATTAGACGTTTATACAGAACCATATTACCTACAACTAAAGGAAGGAGAAGAAATTCAATTTGTTAGATTTGGGTATTGTAGAAAAGATTCACAAAATCAAGCAATTTTTACACACAAGTGATCAACAATGAAAATAGCACGATTGTTACAGGGAAATAATGAAACATATGGTTTCATAAAAGGAGAAAAGGTAGCAACAAAAGATGAGATAACTTATCTCACAGGAGTTCCAATTCCACATAATGTAAAAGATTTTCTTTTTGATGGATGGTACGATGAAATCAAAAATAAAATTGAAGATCTACCATATAAAGAAACTATCTCTAAATTCAAATTATTATCACCCATCCCAAATCCAAACAAAATAATTTGTTTGGCATTCAATTATGTGGATCATGCTGAAGAACAAGGACTAAAAGCACCAGAAGATCCTGCAATCGTAATAAAACCACGAACAGCACTGAACAGTACTGAGTCAGATATTGTATGCCCAGATTTTGTAACACAATTAGATTATGAAATTGAGCTAGCCTTGATAATTGGAAAAAATTGTAAAAATATTAGCATAGAAGATGCATCAAGAGCAGTATTTGGATACATGATTTTTAATGATGTTTCAGCGAGAGACATTCAATTCAAAGACAAGCAATTTACTAGAGGCAAAAGTTTTGATTCATTTGCTCCATGTGGCCCTTGGATTACAACAGTTGATGAAATCAAAGATGCACAAAATCTAAAGCTAACAACTAAAATCAACGGAGAGTTCAGGCAAAACTCATCTACTAGTAACATGTTCATAAAAATCCCCGAAATAATTTCAAAAATTTCGAAAGTCATGACTTTGGAAAAAGGAGACATCATTTCTACTGGAACACCTGCAGGAGTAATGCTAAACAAACCAAATGCAGTGTTTTTGAAAGATGGAGATAAAATAGAAATGGAAATTGAAGGTCTCGGAATTTTAAATAACACAGTAAAGTTTGTCAAATCAAATTAAGAAAGAGATTTCTTCATTAAATGAAATGAAATTCTATAATCCAATGAATTAAAAAGGGGCATATGTTCCTTAGTCAAAATCTGTATTTTTTTATAGTTTTTTTCTATAGCATAATTTTGTAAAAAAGAAATTATTTGTAACGTAGCGTTTTGTGATCCTGAAAACAATGTAACAATTAAGGTTTTATCGAAATGTTCTGAATCAGTAAGAATTGCAATGGAATGTTTGTCATTTACAGAAGATTTGACGATTTTGTTTTGTTCATAAAATGTAGATAATGTATCATCATCAATAGGAAGCCATCTCCAAGATTTTACATAATGAGAACATAGATGACCATTTAGAGATTTTTCAAAATAAACATCATAATTTGAATTTCTTTTTGGCATAAGAGAATAAAATTTCCAAGTTTGAAAGATGTTATAATTTAAAGAATTTGCCATGTAGATGGATGAAATATTTTCAACGTCAATTAACATATAGGAAAATGAGGCATTTTTTGTTTTTCCCATTAATTCAGCATGTGTTACTAGTTTAGATGCTATTTTTTGTCTACGAAAGTTTGGATCAATCCGTATTCCTTCAATCCAAATTTGATCTTCTGAATAAGATGTATGACAGATTCCAATTGGAAACTGTTTTTCAAATAGGAATAAATTTCCTTCAGATATCCAAAAATCCCAGACTTGTTCTATATAGTCTCCCCAAGAAAAAGTATCTTTACAAAATTTCAAAATATGGATTTTGTCTGAAATATTTGCCTCTCTAATCATCATCACGTTATACGAAAAAATATTAAGAATAATCAGATAAAAACTGCAATGGGAAAAATTATTGCTGGTAAGACATCAGATATTCCTCCTGGAAAGATGATCAAGGTATCTATTGATGGAAGAGAGATTTTAGTTGTAAATATTGATGGAAATTATTATGCAACAGATGACTCATGTACACATTCCGGTGCAAGTTTATCTGAAGGAAAATTAGAGGGGTGTACAATCACATGTGGTTGGCATGCAGCACAATTTGATTGTAAAACTGGAAAATTAGTTAAATTTCCAGCGAAAATTAGAGATTTAACATCATACAACGTTGTACTAGAATCAGACAGTGTATTTGTAGAGATGTAACTATATATTCCTAAATTTTAATAAAAGATGGAAATGGTAGAGGATGCTCAAAATAAAGAATCAATGAAAGAAGCAATTGAAACGTTAAATCAGATTGCATCTAGTAATTCTACTCCAAAGACGATAAAAAAATCAATTACCGATTTAATTACTGATTTGAATAACGAAGAATATTCCCTTTCAGTTAGGGCTGCAAATACGATTAGTCTCCTAGATGACGTAACACAAGATCCCAATATGCCTTCATATGTAAGAACACAGTTATGGCAGGCAGTTTCTAAATTAGAAAGTATAAGAGAATAAA
>Ga0224508_10001231_pt1 | contig 23251 bp, 34 predicted proteins | sample SF_Jan12_sed_USG_4_FD_170157 | JGI IMG/M metagenome (GOLD analysis project Ga0224508, IMG submission 170157) | Sediment microbial communities from San Francisco Bay, California, United States - SF_Jan12_sed_USGS_21 | ecosystem: Environmental > Aquatic > Marine > Sediment | place: USA... | reverse complement strand
GGTCCAACGTCGGATTCGTCGGGCGGGAACGCGTCGCGCTCTAGGTACGCCGCGAGCTTCTCGCGCTCCTCGTCGGTCATGTCGCCTTCCTTCTCGGCGATCGCCTTGATGTCCGCGGGCATCTCATCGTTGTCGTCGGGCTCCGCGACGGCAACCGCCGGCTCGTCCGCAACCGCGGTGATGAAGCTCTTGGTCTCGCGGTCGTAGTCGATGTCCGAGTCTTGCGCGTGGTCCCAGAGAATGTGCTTCACCTGCAACAGCACCGGCTGCGGCAACTCGTCGTCGCTGGCAATGCGGTCGCGCATCAGGTTGAACTCGCGCGGGTCGGTGAGCTGCACGATCGCGTCGCGCCACGTCTCGACGTCCTTCGCCATCTCGGCCGAGCTTTCGGAGATCGAGCCGAGCCGCGCCTTCAGCTCCGCCATGAGCTTCCCAAGGAAGCGCGGGTTCTCGCCGATCTTTGGCACGTTGATCGGCCCGTAGCCTTCCGGTCCCTTCGCGACCCAATCGTCGCAGGGCTCGAAGTCGATCTGCCGGCGGTACGTCTTCGGATCGTCGACGTTCGAGTCCTCGTCGCCGGCATTGAGGACGCGCGACAGGCGGCCGATCACATCGGCACGCTCCGCCACCTCGCTGTAGGAGCCGCCTGTGATCTTCGGTCGGAAGATGCGGTCCTCGCCGCGCTTCTCCTCGCGCTCGTGCGCGACGAACACCACGTCCAGCTCGGCCATCACGATCGCGTCGACCCAGTCGATGAACATCTTCTTCAGCCGCCCCCAGCCTTGCGGGCTGAGCCCGCCGCCGGGGTTGCCGTTGCCAGCCTTCTCCGCGCGTACCGCCGCGGTCATGTACTTCAGCATGTCGTCGCAGGTATCGACGCCGACGGTGCGGTACCCAGCGTCACGCACCTGGCGCCAGGCTGCTACGTCGGCGCCGCCGATCTCCTTCCATGAACTGATGCGTTTGACCGAACCGGTCCGGTGCTCGGTGCGGTGCGCGCCCTTGTTGAAGTCGAGCACGTAGACATCGGTCGCCGAGAAAAGGAGCGTCGACTTGCCCAGGCCGAACGTCCCGTAGAACACGCAGACGATGTGCTCGACGGGAAGCAGGTCGGTGGGGTGAACGAGGTCGTTGAGCAGCGTGGTTGCCATCCGGGGTTGCCTCCAGGTTTGGTGGAAACGGGTGCGGCGCCACGAGACCAGCCCAGCACGGGTCGTTGTCGGGAGGGGGGAACCTTCCGAACGCCAATCCACGCCGGGCACGGTGCCAAACCGGGCCTGCCACGACGCCACACCCGAACCGACGATAGCTCAACATTCTTGAGATATGTTGGAATTGTTGCCAAGCTGCAATGCCTGCAACGGCGTTATGCAACGAGCTCCTCGAGAAGCGGCGGGAGCGGCGACGTGTTGGCTCTCCGGTGGCACGGGTCCTGCTATACATATGGGCGTAGGCAACGACCTAACGTACAACCGACCAGGAGCGAGACCATGAACACCACGACGAACAACAACACGCAGGCCGAGAACCACGACGAACTGATGCGCATCGCCCTGGAAGAGCACGACGCCGACACGAGCGAGCTGGTCTGGATCACCGAAGAACGCCGCCGCCAGGCCGACCGCCGCCGCGCCAAGGCAGCCCAGAAGCGCACCGACGCGATCGTAGCCGAGGTCTTCGACGTAATAGGCCACCTGACGATGGACGAGCTGCGCGAGATGGTAGCCGCCCGCAAGGCCGCCTAAGCCAACTGACCCAACCAACGGAGGCACCCGATGAAGAAGCGACCGCAAACCGAGATGAGACACCTGGAGCCCTGGGCGACGCTGGTCGAGCGACGCCTCGGCTGGATCACCCGAGCGAATAACACGGGCGGCGCCGAGGTCACGGCGGGCAAGGCCACCATGTTCTCGGGCGAGACGAAGGAGACCCAGTGTTACCTGCTCGGCATCATCGACGCGATGATGGCCGACCCCACCAAGAAGCTCGCATAGAGCAACGCCCGCAACGGCAGCATGCAACGCGGCGGCCAAGGACGGCCGCCAGCGGCGCCACGTTGGCTCTCCGATGGCACGAAGCCTGCTATACATAGAGGCGTAGGCAACAACAACCGAACCGGAGGCACCCGATGAAGAAGCAAGCGAACACCCTAGACCACGCCAACGACCCCGAGATTTGCAGCGACTGCGGCTTCATGACGCCCGCGGGCCTCTACACCGCCTGCGAGATCGCCGCCGAGCGCGCCTTCGTATGCGACGACTGCCGCGACGAGCACGCCTGCGCCGCCTGCGACGAGGCCAACGAGCCCCGCACGCCGAACGGCAACTTCAACAACGGCGCCCACCTCCTGATCCTCGGCACGGACGCCGACGAGCTGGCCGAGGCCCTGATCGTGCGCGCGAAGACCCTCGCCGGGATCGACGCCGCGATCGACGACACCGAGCGCTGCGGCTTTCACCAGCGCGCCCTGGAACTCGCCATCCTTCGCGACGACATGGCACACGCACAGCACGAGGGCGCCTGGTGGATCCGCCACGCCTACAGCCTGATCGACGAGGACTGACCGATGAGCAACTACTACGTGATCAAGCTGAAGAAACGATGCGGCGGCAAGATAGTCGACGAGTGGTGCGTCGAATGCGGCGCCTTGCACGAAGGAGCACCAGCCGACGCGTACTGCGGCCTGTTTTATGAAGCACCAACCACGGCCGTCGAGCACGGCTGGAGACACCGTAACAATCCGAACATATCTCGGGAATCTTAAGCTAGCCTAGATGTGGGTCGCGGGGACAACGGAGCACGCACGGGGCGGTTCCAGCGATCGGCTGGGGGAGGCGCTTGGTGGGCAGGTCGCAACGTCCACCTTGTCTCGGCCAGATCGTAGAACCGCGACCCACAACGAAAGGAGGCACCCAATGGCAGCATTGCTGATCTGGCTCGTGAGTCGGTACGCCCTGTCCATCCTCATGTAGCGTTGCATTCGGCGCGAGCCGACCTTGCGAACTGCAAGACTGGCTGCTCGGCTCGCGCCTCTACTCCAACACGGCGCCCGTTATGCTGGCACGATCCTCGCTATGTGTATGTGGTGTAGGCAACAACCACTAACCGGGAGGCGCACCATGAAGGCCCAGACACTAGCAACCGACGCCAGCTACACCGACCTCTACAACCTGGACGACTGGAGCCTCGTGTGCGCGATGTGCCACTACGAGGGCTCGCATCGCAGCCTGCTCGACGACTCAGCCTGGCGCGTGGCCTGCGCACAAGCCGACGGCTTCGGTGACCTCCGACGCCTCAAGGCTACGGCCGAGTACGGCACGAAGGAGGATCTCGCCCAACTGGTGAGCGAGATGCCGCACGCCTCGGACCTCTACAAGCAGGTGTTCGTGGACGGTGACTGGAGCCACTTCCGCGACAGCAGCGAGGCCGGCACGAAGCGTACCGCGCGCTTCCTGCGCGCGCTCCTCGACGCGTGGCGCCCCTTGGACGAACAATGCGACCGCGCTCGGTTCGGCGACCACTGCGACCACTGCTAGAACGCAACGCCTGCAACGGCAGAAAGCAACGCTGGGGCCACGGACGGCCACCAGCGCCAACACAGCGCCGCTCCGATGGCACGAAGCCTGCAATGACTATAGGGCGTACGCGACGACGACCACGGAGAGCAGCCATGAAGACCACGAAGAAGAGCAACTACCGCCCGATGACGACCAAGGCCAAGTGGGCGCTGAGCGACTGACATGACACCCGCCCTGAGCTACAAGAAGGAACGCGCCAAGCGCGAGTACTACCGACGCCTGGAGGCCTTCACCAAGGAGGTCGAGGCCCAGCTCTACGACCGAGGCTACGACTGGGAACACGCGCGCCGCCTGACGCGCACGCACACCGCCGCGATCGAGCGCGAGTACTGCAACAACGGCGACCCGTACTACGCCGCGAAGGAGGTGGCTGAATGCCAATGAGAACGTACACGCTCGACACTCGGTTCAAGGACAGACATTTCGAAGCACGGATCATCGACGACCAGACAGGCGAGGCTGCCGAGTTCGAGTCCGAGGGCTTCGCACGCCACACGCTCCACGCCCTCCGGAAGCTCGAGGAGCGCATTGCAACGCGCGCAATTGCAGATGACGACAAGATTAACCAAATCATCAGTGAGTTAGAGCAAAGCTCTTATGTTCAATATGATCCAGATCCTAAAGTGAAGTTTGGATACCTAGAAGCTTTGAAGGATCTCAGAAAGGCTATCAACGATGCGTAACCAATGCATGAACACAGCGACTGAGGCAAAGACGATGCACATCACCAAAGACACGACACCGTACGAACGCTGGGAGCACGCGGTCCTTTGCTACACGCAAGGCTTCTCGGCCGACGCCGTAACGACCATCACCGAGCGACTCGTCGCCGCTGAGGCCTCGGGCAAGACCTCCTGCGTCTGGCACGAAACCCACGCTTACACGATCGAAACCCGCCGACCGAATCCCTGCAGGCATTGCGGCACGCACGTCGAGCCGCGACAAGGCAACCGGCACAACCTGTGCGCGGCACGGGCCGAGCGCGGCCTACCGACGCCGGCACTCGACGACACGACGACGCGTTGCCCCTGCATGCCTTGCAACCGAAAGTAGGACGCGGCTCCAGATGACACCTGGCCGTAGGCAACACCGAAACGCACCACCTGGGGAGGCCCCCATGCATCTCAGAAACTTCTACCTCAACCTGCTCGCCGCCATCGTGATCTGGCTTTGTCTCGGCATGCTCGTCGGCTCCGTGCGCGACTGCGCCGCCAACACCTGCTACTACAACGAGACCGTCGACGCCGACACCGTGACCTTCGAGACCTGGATCGTCGGCGAGTCCTGGTGGCTCGTGATGACCGAGGACCTCGAAGTCCTGGTCGACGTACACACGACCGAGCCGCTTCGCATCCAGAACCCCGGCACGATCGTCTACGTGCAATGGGTGTGCCGGACACCGCCGACCGAGATCGACCCGCAAGGGATCGTGTGGAGCTGCAGCCAGATGATCGACTTCACGCCAGCCGACATCGACACCGCCACCTGGTCGACCGTGAAGGCGATGTACCGATGACCGTCCGATTCCAGGTTGCCGAGCACAAGCCGGCGTCAGTCTTCGGCACGAAGGGACGCACGTGGTGCGTGTACGACGACAAGCACGTCGACCCTTCGACCGACCGCCCCTGCAACGGCCTCGTGTTCGAGCACGCCAGCCATGAGCTGGTCCGCGCGATGGCCGACCTCCTGAACGCGGGCGTCATCGAGCACGACCGCGTCGAGGGTACGTTGACGGCACAGGGGGAGGAGCATTGAACGAGATCTGCCAGTGTCGCGATTGTCGCCGCCGTCGAGGCGCGCGTCGAATGGTCCCAACATTGGCACCCCAGCAACAACTCTACGACGCGACAGACTTCTACCGGAGGCTACGCAGCATGGAATACAACTACGCAGAACACCGCGACTGGGTCTTCAGTGAGGAAGGAGTCGATCAACTCCTGACGATCATGGAACGCCTCGACGAACAACTGCAGATGTCGGGCGCCGCACGCATGGACAAGCTGATTGTCGGCAGCGACCCTTGGCAGACGTTCGCCTGCGTCGACTACCTCATCGAACGCGGCCACATCAAAGAGATCACGCTCACGACGTCCAAGTCCCAGCATCGCGTGTTCGTCGCCCGATGAAGAAGACGCCTGCTGAGTTCTTCGCCACGCATCCGGATCTGGACAGGGGGCGCTGGAAGATGAACATCGAGGTCGCCGGCACGCTCTACTCGCTCGGCGAGGACGTGTGCCGCGCGGCCATCAGCATCGACTTCGAGACGATGCTCGTCGCACCGGATGGCTGGCGCGGTTGGCCAGTGCCTCCACCGCCAGCGCTGGGTGTACGCAAGAGCACGGGGCAACGCACCGTCACGATCGAAGCGTCGATACGCGTCTGTGACGAGACGCGACAGATGCTTCTCGATCTCGCTCGTGATCGTCGGTGCTATGCGAACCTCGGCGACGACGCCAAGCGAACGATGCTCGGCGCATCCGTTGCCGTTACCACTCAATACCACGGAGCCCGCGACTTTTGGTGCGACGTCACCTTCTCGGGCGGACCGCTCGGCGAATTTGATCCTTCGCTCTAGAACACAAAACGCCCGCGGGCGTGGATCCCGCGGGCGCTTCGTTGTACCCCATGCAACCTGCTAGCCGTCCCTGACTCTGCTACCAATACCCGCCGACTGCAAGCTCGAATTCACCGTCCCACGGATACGTGTCGGGCGCGTCCGTCAGGATGTCGCGGAGCTGGAACTCCGCGCCGATGTAGAGCGACCCCGCATCGATCTCCACGCCGAACTTGAAGCCGGTCGACCACTGCGCGCCGTTCGCCTTCTTCTTCCGGCAGTCGTAGTCGTCCCTGTCGCAGTCATCGTCGTCATAGTGGCCGTGGCTGTAGTCCTGACCCTGCACGCGCGACAGCGTGAGCGCGGTGTACGGGTGGACCACCAAGCCGAGCACCTCGTGGCCTCGCGATCGCGGCGCGTCGTCCGGGGCCTCCTCCTTGTTCTCGCGCAGCACCACCGGCTCGAACTCGACCGGGCTCTCGTGGACATGCATCGGCACCGTGTCCTGCACGCGAATGATCGGCCACGCTTCGCTCGGACCTTCCACCGGTCCCTCGCCTACCGCAGTACCGACGACCTCCTCCTGTGCCGGTACACCGTGTGCCGGTACACCGTTCGCGCCTGCGACGCCCCAGAACACCATCACCATGATCGATACGCCTAGACCGATCGTCCACCAGTTGGGCTTCAACATACTGGGCTCTCCTCGTTCCGCCTCGGTACCGCTGGCTCCTCGGGATGGCCGAACCGTCTCGTCTTCAGGTAGCCGGACCATCGACTCATAAATAGGCGGTGATTGTTCTTCCAATGCTCGCGCAGATCGAGTCCAGCACCATGCGCTGTCTGGTGCTCGAGGTGTTCCACGTCCGCGTGTACGGTCGTGATCCTCCATCCTGCTTTGCGAAGGCGCAAGGAGAAGTCGGAGTCCTCGCAGTAGGCAAACGTGTACGCCTCGTCGCACACGCCACCGAATCGCTTCGCGAGATCGGTGCGCACCATGAAGCACGAGCCGTCGATGTAGTCGCGCTCGTATCCGGGCGGACCGTGCGTGCCGACACCGTGACGCGACAGCCGACCGAAGCCACCGTCGCGACCGACCTGCGCCACGTTCGGGTCGAGATCGAATGGCGTGGTCATCGCGACGATCGAGCCGGCCGAGATCCGGCAGTCGTTGTCGAGCGACACGAAGTAATCACCACGCGCCTGCGAGAGCGCGTGGTTCTTCGCGACGATGACACCGAGATTCGTCTCGTGTCGGATGATACGCACCCGATGGTCGGACGCGTACCGATCGATGATACGCGCCGTCTCGTCGGCCGAGCCGTTGTCGGTGATGAGGAGCTCGAACTCGAGGCGCGGCGCAGATCGTAGGATCGACTCGATGCCGCCAGCGGTCACGCGCGGCTTGTTGTAGCAGAGGACCGAGCAGGACCACTTCACGACGCAATCTCGTCCGCGTAACCGTTGATTTGGCGGAGCTTCGTGTAGTTGTCATCGACATTAAATCCGTGACCGAACGCCCGACGACGTTCCCTCGCTTGCCGATGTTCGTCTCGGCTGAAACGGCGCCCGAGCATTAAGGTCGCCGCCCACGGCGTTGCGTTTGGACTGGCATAGAAGTAGAGGGGCCACCAGCGCCCCATACTGGGCAACGGCAACCGGAAGCACAAATACCCCCACCTCCGCGTCCAGATCGTGACACCCCAGTGCATCGCGTTCTCGCCGTAGACGGTCACGCGACCGATCCGCTTGTGCCCGCCAAGGTGTCGCTCGACCCACCTCACGACGCGGAGGCCAGCGTGTTCGGCGCCTTGATCGTCGCGAGGCTGGGTAGCCGTTCCACGTGGAACGAGAGGCTCCGTAGTCCCTGGTACAAAGCACCGCCGCCGTGGCCGAGTCGCGACGTCGACCGCACCGCTTGCGGCGAAATCGACTCTACGGCCGCCCCCATATCGCCGTCAGATTGCACACGGCCCGCCAGGCTGCCGATGATCGCCTGTGGAGCGGCAAGCAGGCGGTCGAACTCGACCAACGTCACTGGGAGGCCTGCCATCGATTCCAGGGCTCGTTCGTTATACAGCTCCCAGAGCGCCAAGCCGCGGGCCTTCTCGATGCCACGCGTGGCCAGGGACTCGGCGACCTCGTAGGGATGGCGGTAGACGAAGACCAGGTGCGGATCGAAGCCCATGCCTTTGAGCACCGCCCACCAATGCGGGAACAGGAGGCAGTTGCGCGGGTCCTTCCAGACCCACGGCGCGCGTTTGCAATCGGCGACGTCGCCGAACGTATCCTCGATCAATCGCCTACAGGCAGGAGGGCTCGGGAATCTCGGTAGTGGCGGTGACGGTGGATTGTCCCAACTGCCGCCAGCCATGTGAAGCAACTCGTCGTTGCGCCGTCGCATCGTTTCGAGTTCCCAATACCCTCGCGGCTGCTCCTTCGTCGCCGGCATCAGGTCCTTCGTCGGGCCGAGCCGGTAGCCGAGCAAGTGGATCGCGCGCGTCACCGCCGACGTGCCCGAGCGGTGCATTCCAAGTACGAGTATAGGCCTTGTCAATCGGGTGCCTCCGGTTTGTCGAGACGCTCGAGCGCGTCGAGCACGCGGATATTCACCGCGCGCTGTTCCACGTCTCGCTCGCGCATCTCGAAATTAAACTCACGCTGCTCGCCGAAGAAGTCTTCCACGTCCTCCGACAGGTTCTTGACGTCTTCCTTCACCTCGGCGAGGTCCTCGCTGTTGTGCTTCTCGGCTTGCTCCATGCGCATCCCAGCGCCGTGGTGCCACGGTTCGAGCTCGTGCTTGCCGAGCGAGTCAGCATTGGCCGTAATCTCATTGTCGGCCTTGTCGATCCGACCGACCCAATAACTGAAGGTCGGCGCCCCGAGACCGAACAGCACCAGAAAGGCGATGCCGATCACCCACTTCATGCCGGCCGAGATGCGCACGGAACCGTTGCCATCGCTCACTTGCGATTCTCCCACCAGTCAGGGTCCACCTTCGGGTCGCGCCTGCGACCGGGGTACATCAGGAAGTTCGTGCGGTCGATGTGGCGGATCGGTTTCTGCCGACGTCGGCCGACGTACCGCACCAACACCGCCGCACGCTTACGCGCCTCCTTCTCCGGAACGCCTTGCTGCTTGAACCCGCGGTAGAGCGCGAGCGATCGTCGCCACGACTTATCGGTGACCTTCGCGAAGCAGTGAAACGTCCCAGGCACGCCTTCGATTCGCCACGGTCCGCCAGCCATCAGACGCTCACGCTCTGCCCATCCGGCAAGAACACCGTGCGCGGATGGACCTGGATGTGGAAGTGCCACTCGCCGCCGATGACCTTGTGGTACCAGCAGCACTTCACCTTCGGCCGCGTCGGGTCGTAGATCCAATGACGGTTGATCTCCGCCTCCGCCTCCCGTGCGCGCTTCTTCTTGATGAGCTCGCCCGAGAACGCGTCGCGCGCCGAGAGATCGACACCGCGCCAGACCTCGTGGACACGCGAGCGACCGGGGTACCAGATCGCGCTGACGACAACGTACTCCTGGTCAAGCACGCGCGGCCAGACGAAACGGGCCGACCAATGGACGAGCTGCTTCGCCGTACCGTTGAGCCGTTCCCACTCGGCGAGCAGCTCGTACTCCTTGAACGCCAGCCGCGCGATCATTGCTTCAGCGTCTTCACGATCCCCGGCAGGCGCTCGAGCAACAGCTTGGCCGCTGTCTCGGCCTTCGTCGCCTGGACGATGGACTTCTGCTGCGCGTGCCGTCCGGAGAGGATCGTCCCAAGGGAACCCAACACGGCACCGATCACCGTCCGATCGATCGTCTCGGCGCCCAGCAGAATACCGGCCGCCGTCGCAACGGAGAACCAGACGGTCTTCGACTTCAACCACCACGGGAGCTTGCCGATCATGAGTGCCTCCTTCTGAGCAGATAGAGTTCGAGGCCGGCAAGGATCCAGCCGGCCGCGAACGCGATGCCGTCGAGATACGAGACGCCGACGGTGCCTTCGAATACAAACCAGTAGTTGCTGGCCTCCCACACGAGACCGAGAAGCAGCGAACCGATCCACCAGAGCGCGGCGCGCTTTGGCATCCACCACGCGCCGGCAAAGGTGACCGCGATGCAGAAGAGGAAGTGCGAGACCTTGTCGGGGCCGATCCACGATCCTTCCAACACGTCCTCCTAGAGCGCCTCGAGTATCTCCTCGAGCGTCCAATGGATGCGGATCAATGTACCGAGAGCAAGCCCGGCAGCGAAGCCGATGCCGACCCGCACAAGCACCATCCCCACTATCGTCCAGGTGCTCACCGCGTCAACCACAGCAAGCCAACGCCAACGACGATAAGAAAAGCGACGATACCGACTTCCAATGTCGGGATCGAATAGCGGCTCACCGGTTCCGCCGCCAGTCGACGTTGCGGAAGCGACAGAAGCCCTTCTGTGGGCCCACGTGCCCCAGCAGCGACAGGTACCCGCCAGGCCCACGCGAGCCCGGCACGACCATGAACGTCTGCTCTTCCTTCCCGAAGTCGTTGACCTCGAAGCCCAGCTCAAGACGGCCGAGGTCCTCGTCGTAGTCCGCCCACATCTCCCAGTGGAACCACTCGTTGGGGAGGATCTTGGGATCGAGGTGCGGCAGGTTCCAGCTCTGCGAGACCGGACCGTCGTCCTGCTTGTAGTTGTGGACGATGACGCGGAACGGCTGCTCGCCACCGCTGCCCGTCGTCTTGCCAATGTTGGCCCACTCGACCCTGATGTATGGGTCGTCGTTCATGCGGTTCGCCCACCAGCCCGAGATCTGGTGGAAGTGATTGCCGCCACCGATCTCGGCGATGATGTCCTCGTTGTACCACACGTCGAACTCAACGAAGACGCGGTCGACGAACTGCTCGCCCATATACGTCGCAGAGGCGTTGTTGTAGCTGATCTCGAACTCCGCCTCGCCCTCGTCCGTGTTCCGACAAAAGCGGTCGCCCTTCTGAAGCTCGCGCGTGACGTGATAGAGCTCGCTGTCACCGAGCACCGCGCACTTGCCATCGGTCACGCCGGGGAAATTCGGGTGCCGACATGGCGCCGTCGACGGCGGTGGATCGATCGGGGGCGGATCGATGGGTGGTGGATCGATCGGCGGCGGATCGATCGGCGGCGGACTGCCACCCGTTGGGACCAGCGTCAACTGCCCTGTCACATCGAAGGTTTCGGCCATTGTGGTGCCTCCTGGTTAGAACGGGTCGAAGCCCGCGGTTGAGTCATACATAATCGCGTGAACGAAGGTGTTGAGCCGCGCGGAGCCGGGATCGGTGCCGCCAATGCCATCGTCATTGTCCGCCGTGCCGTTGTCGGCACGGATCCCGAGCCACTCGGTCGTCACGATGCCCGAGAGCGATACGTCGCGCATCCCGTCGGCAGAGGTCGGTGTGCCGGTCACGCCGATCGAGCCCGTCAGGCCCGTCACCGGGAACCCGAGCACGTCGACGAGCGCCGTCCATGTCACGCCACTGTCGAGGGTGTACTCGATGTCCGACGGCGTGACAGTCCCTGCCTCTCCCGCGCCGAGCGTGCGCCAAGCGAACCGGACCGTGTCAAAGAGACTCTTGTCGGGGTTGTAGACCACAGCCGCGATCGGGAAGTCATTCGCCGTCATGGTTTGCGGCGTTGCCCCAGCGTCGATCCAGATAGCGGTCGCGTCCGCATCGTTCGACCAGATGTGCCCCCTGGTGATGTAGTCCTGGATCGCCTCATTGAACTTCGCGGAGGTCGGCACCTCGGCGACGGTGAATTGTACGGGCGTCTTGCTCATGGTCTTAGAACGGGTCGAAGCCCGTCGTTGAGAGAAAGAAGGTCGCCTTCACGAACCACGAGATGTATGCCGCACCCTGCGTCACGCTGTCGGTGCCGGCGGTGCCGTTGTCGAGCCGCACGCCGACCCACGTGGGTACCGCGATGGCGCTGAGCGGGATGTTCGTCATCCCCTCGTTGATGTCCGTAGTGCCGACGCCGTCGACGTTTGCGACTTGGCCCGCGACGTTGGCCACCGGGAATCCGAGGGTGTCGACCACCGCCGTCCACGCCGTGCCGGCGTTGACCGTGTACTCGACGTCGGGTGCCACCGCGACACCCGAACTCGCGCCCGCCTCGCACCGCCACGCGATGCGCACCGTATCCCATAGGCTCTTGGTCGGGTTGTAGGGCGCGATGCCGACCGGGAACTCGCTCGCGATGATGAGCTGGCTGCCCTCGCCGGTTGCGACGTGGATGTTGGTCGTGCCCGAGTCGTTGATCCAATTCTGACCGGCCGTGATGTAATCGACGATCGCCTCGTTCTCTTTCGCCGACGGGATCGGGCTCTCGCCAAAGGTCCAATTGACTGCCGTCTTGACCATCGTCTCTCCTAGAACAACTGGCAGCTCGGGTCGTCGAGGCCGAAGCGGGCGTCATCCTTCGCACAGGCCCGGATCTGCGTCAGGTAGCTGATGTCAGCCAGGTTGATCGTCACCTCTGGCTCGGGCGCGACGCGTTTCCGGATCCTCGCAGGCTCCATATCCAGGCGCAAGTCCGGAGCCATCGAGTCGACCGTGTGGATCTGGTCTAGCTCGATCGAGAGGTCGTCCCAGGTAGCATTGATCGTCGCCTGCCGACGAGGTAGTTGAAAGCGGTTGTAGGTGAGCTGCGCCTCGGTCGACATCCACGCGATGTTGGCATCGGTGAACGCCCGGAGCTCGAACGGCCGCGGGTTCCGATACCGACGCCCGTACCGCTGTAGCGAGATGTTCGTCGCGTCCGATGCAGGCCAACTGAACGTACCCGTAAAGTCGCTCGTGAACTCGCTATAGCCGTACGACAGCGCGATCTCGTTGTAGATGGCCGCGTAGTTGATGCCCGCCTCGACCAGGTCGGTGAACTTGCAGATGATCGGGAACGTCTCATCGATCCTTGGCGTGTAGATCCAGAGCGAGATGATGCCGCGGCTCTTCTCGATCAGCGTCCCGAGCATGTGGTCACAGATGTCACGCAGCGCATCGACGACGCGCGTCGGCTGATCGATCACGTAGCCTCGAGACGCCGTCACCGGCTGGTCGACGAACGAGCCCAGGAAGCTGTCGATCGTCACGCTGTCGAACTCGTCGGGGTCGAGGTTCGCAACCGACGCCGAGCCCAGCATCTCCTTGAAGACCTGCACGGTCGTCGGCGACACCGCCTTGTAGACCGTCCGCACCTTCACGACGTCGTTCGGCTGGAACGTACCGACCCAGTCGGCCGAGGAGACGCTGATCGCTCCCGAGTCCGACGTGAACGCCGTCGTGATGTTGCCAGTGCCGTCGGGGCCGTTGTGCTGACCATCGCCGTTGATCTTGCCAAAGACCTCGAAGTCGGTGGCGGTCGTGAAGCGGAACTCCCACTCGCCGATCCCGCAGCCTTGCGTCGGTACGGCGGAGACGAACCGCAGATAGTTGCCGCCGAGTGGCGTGCCGTCCTGCTTGAGCTCGAGACCACCGAAGGGCAGGCCAGTCTCGCCAGCGGTGTTCGTGAGAAGCCCGGTGTTGTTGGCGCGCACCTGGCGCTGGAACAGCTCCTGCAGGCGGTTGCCGATGCGGATCGTCGCCTCGCCGCGCCGCACCTGGACGTCGAGCACGAAGCCGAGGTACTCGGAAACGACCTTGCCGCGCAGGATGTACTGCACCAAGACGCGCTTGTTCGGCCAGTCGACGAACGTGCCTGTCGGATCCATGATGATCGAGTTCGCGCCGTCCTCCAGGAACATGCCCGTCGGATCGGAGAAGGTCAGACGCACGTCGCCGCCCTTGTACTGGCGCAGTTCGATGTCCTTCTCCTGCACGATGTCACCGCCGGCCGTGAGGAGGTCGGTCAGCTCCACGGCGGCGCCGTCCGGATCCCACACGATCCCGGTGCAGTACTCCTGGTCGCGTGACGTCGCACGGGTCGGCGCCGACGACATCAACGCCTGAAGGGCACCCAGGTCGAGCGTGAGCCCATCGAACGTGTCGGACGCCATCTCGACGTATCCGACGCCCGTCGGTCGCCAGTCGGACGGGAGCGTGATGGCAGGCGAGTTCGCGGTCTGCGGCCACGAGTAGGACGAGGCCTCGTCGCGGAACGCCGGATCCACACCCTCCAGCTCGGCGCCGCCGTCGGTCACTCCCGTATCGCGTGGCGTCGTGATGCCGAACCAGGCGTTATTTTTGGAGATGATCGAGCCACCGACAACGCCCGCCGTCACCTCGATGCCGAAGTCGGTCGAGTTCACGCCCCTCGATGCAGCGAGATTGTCGCGCACCAAGAGGGTGCCGAGGATCGTCGCGCCGTCGTCGACGCGCACGCACGACGTCGTCATCACCGCTGACTCGATGTCCACGAAGTGATTGTGGGCGACCTCAAGCGTGTCGCCGAGCGGGATCGTGCCGGTGATCCGGACGGGCGCACCGATGAAGCCGTGAAAGGTGTTGTATTGGATCACGCCGCCGCGTACCTGCGCGCCCGAGGTTGAGCCGAGCTGGATGGCATACTCGGCACGGGTCGCGTCCGAGTCCGCGTGGAACTCGCAGAGCTGGATGTCGACCGTGTCCATCGAGTGAGCGAGCCGCACGAGCTGCCCTGTTGCGAAGTCGTTTCGAAGCACGCATTTGTGAACCGCGAAGGCGTGGTCCGTCGGCGCACCGACATTGTTCGCGGATCCCGTCGTCACGAGGCGCGACAGAATACCGACCGGGTCGTTGTCGAAGTCGAAGCCGCGAACCATCACGAAACTCGCCCCACCGCGCACCAGGAAGAAGGCGTCGTTGCGAGTGGCTCTGATGACCGTGCGCTGGGATGTCGCCGACTGGAAGGTCAGTATCGGTTGACCTGGCGTAATGACCTCGCCGGTCAGCGGGTTGTACGTCGGGAACGACTCGCCGCCCTGCGGTGCGAACTTGAACGCGTGGCCGATCGTGAAGTCGCCTTCAGTAAACGCACCGTCTGGATTGCCGTTGCCGATTGTCACCGCGCCGTTGAGATCGATCACCGTCGTCCCGCGCTGCGCGAGGATGTTGTTCGTCGCGTGCCCGAGGGTCTGGTCCGGCGAGTCGACCGTCCCGAAGGTCGGTGCCACCGCGTTGACGTCAGCGTAGACGGTGTGCGGCAGCAGGTCGGTGACGAGGAAGTTGTCCCAGAGCATCGACCCAGGCGATCCACTGACCGAGGCGGTCGTGATAATTCCACACGTGCCAGATCCTGCGACGGGTGATGCGTCGATCCCCTGCCAGAGTTCGCCTTCACGCGTGTTCGCGCCCGCCGTCGTGAAGCCGGTGTAATACGTCCCCTCGACGAAGATGGTGATGCGGTCGCTCGCATCCATCGTCACCGACATGCGACGAAGCGTCGTCGCAAACGGCGAGCTCACACCGTCGAAGAGCACGTTCGCAAGCGTTGTCGAGACGCCAGCACTCACCCTCACGACCAGGAGCGCGTCGGTGCCGCCCGAGTTGAACACGATCGCGTAGTAGAAGTTGGACGTGTCGACGAAGCGCCAGCAGAGCCCGCACGTCGGTGTACCGATGGTGCCGCGGTTGATGTAGGCCTGGACGCCCACCGGTCCCGACGTCCCTGTGCCGTTCATGGTCGCCGCAAAGACGCCGACACCCGTACCGAGTGTCGCCTCGCCGCCTGCGGTGATGTCGAAGTCAGAGGTCGGCGAAAGCACCGGTCCGCCGCCCTGCTCGGTCCAGTCGCCACCGAGCCCCGTGTCGGGTCCGCGGTTGAAGTCGTCTTTGCCCAGGATCGACATATCAGCTCAGGATCGACGGGCAAACGACCTCGACCACGCCGTACGGTTGCGCGGGGTGATCGGCGTCCGGGCTCGCCAGGATCGCGTAGGTCGGCGCGAGCGCGCTGTTCATCTGGAAGCCCAGGTCAAACTGCACCTGGAAGTGCGCACGCCACAGCGTCACCTGCAGGAACGTACAGCCGTCGGGGAACGCGCACTTCTGCGCGTCGGTGAGTTCCTTCTGGAAGATCACGCGGTAGTTCGGTGTCTCGCGCACGATCTCGAGTGGAATCGCGAAGCCCGATGCCTGCGGCGTCGGTGTACCGACGTTCAAGTAGCGCGATAGATTGTTGAGCGAGAAGAAGTCGCCGGTCACATCGAAGCGAAGCTGGCTGTAGGCAGCGATCGCACCGGGCGAGTCCTCGCCCTCGGGGAAAACAGGCACGTCGTCCCCGTCGCTCGCGAAGCCTACGATCTCGGCGTTGCCAATCGACTCCGCCTCGCCCGTAAGCGTCTCCTGGATGTAGAGACGACCGGAACCGATGACGACCGGGCTCGGGCCGCAACCATCGAACGGATCTGAAAGCGTTGGGTTGACTTGCATTTAGCTCACGATGTCGCAGCTTCCTACGACAACCTCCTCGAACGTCGCTGTGAAGTCGTCCTGCGCGGACGCGCGGCCATACCTGAAGATCTCCTCGAACGAGTCTCCGTCCCAGATCACCGTAAAGGCCGAGAGCGGCGAGTCGATCAGGATCGGGCGCAGCGTGAACTCGTCCTGGATCCCGTAGAGCTGCGACAGCTTTTGCAGCGTCGTCCGAAACACGATCCGAAACGTACCGCGCCACGTAAACCAGTCACGTCCGACCCAGAGCGCGGTGAAGCGTCCCGACTGCGTGCGTCGCGTCACCTGCCGCTGGGTCTCGATCTGACGCAGATCGGGCAGCTCGTAGTCGAAGAACTGCACCATGCCGATCGTCGAATGAGTGGCTTCCATCACCACGCGCGCCATCAGAGGCCCTCCGTGCTGAGGTCTTGGCGCTCACGCAACCGCGGCACGACGTCGTCGTCGACGAACCGAACCCGTGTCAGCGGCGAGGGCTCCTCGACGACAACGGTCGGCATCCGCTGCTGGGATGCGATCGTCTCCCCCGCGTTCCCCTGCGAGCTACCGAGATTGATTGGCGGTGCCGCCGCAGGCACCGTCGGACCGGTGGCGCCGAGACCCGTCTGGAAGATGGAACCGAAGCCACCAGGCAAGAACGAGAGAATCGCGCGCAGGAAGAGCGCCCGCACGATCGCCGTCAGCATGTCCTTGAGCAGTTGCTTGAAGAGCGCCTGGAAGGCCGCCTTGCCACCGGCTGCAGCGTCGACGAGCCCGGAGCCGAGCGTGTCGATGCCGCTTGCGATCGCGCCAATCGCTGTGCTCCCCAAGTCCTGCACGTCGCTGAAGAACGACCGGAACTCGTCGAGCAGCGTCGGTAGTTGGTCGGCACCGGTCAACGGTCCGAGCGTTGCCTGGAACGCCTCTTCGTCGGTCGCTACCTGCGGGCCTTGCGCGAGGCCCGCGCCGATCTTCTCCTCGAGATCCTCGGCGAAGGTGAGCGCGCCTTGCAAGTCGCCCAGCACCGCAACGAGCTTGCCGAACGAGACCACCTGACGATCGACCGCCGCGGTCGTTTCGTCGACCTGCGGAACGACATTGCCGCGCATTTCGATCTGGAGCTCTTCGAACTCCTCGCGCGTCAGCTTCACGCCGTCCTTCAAGACCTGGAACGAGATCCGCGCTTCGTTCAGGTTTCCGCGTGCGAGATCGAACAAGCCCTTGGCGAAGGCGGCGGTGACGATTCCCGCGCGAGCGATCTGGAAGTTGACCTCTTGCAGGATCTTCCTGAACTGCGGCAGCACGTTGTTCGCACCCTCGATGAGGATGCCGAGCCACTCGTTCAGGATCGGCAGGACGTCGACCGCGATCGTCTGGCCGAAGCCCGACACGATCGCTTTGAGGCGTCCGATGTTGTCGAGGAAGACGGCGGAGCGGTTTGCGAAGTCGGTCGAGATCGTCTTGCCGAGCGCGTCCGATTCCGCGGCGAGTGCGTTGATGCCCTCCGAGCCACCGTCGAGCAACGGTAGCAACTTCGCGATCGAGTCCTCGCCCAGGATCTTCGCACCGAGCGCCGCCCGCTCGCCCGAGGTCTCGAACTGGTTCAGACCGTCGGCCACCTCGCGAAGCAGCGTGGCGCCATCCTTCAACCGACCGTTCGCGTCGCGCACGTTGACGCCGAGCGTCTCGTAGATCTCGGCGAACTGCTTGTTGCCGGAAACGGACTCGGCCGCCGTACGGTTGACCGTACGCAAGCCAAGCGTGAGGTCGTCGATCGATGCACCGCTCTGGCTCGCGGCGAACTCGAGACGCGATAGATCCTCGACTGTGGTGTTCGTTCGGACGGAGGTCTTCTGGAGAGACTCGGCGTACTCCGCCTGCGCGACCGTTGCCTTGATGGTCACCCCAACGACGGCAGCAAGCGCACCGGCAAAGCCGAGCGCGACGGGGTTGGCTTCCCGTAGCCGCTTCTTGGTGTTCTCTAGGACGTCGCCGAGGGACTTGTTCTCCTCGGCGAACTTCCGAGTTGCACCCTGCGCCTTGCGGATCGGACCGACGTACTTGTCCGTTTCGGCTCGTAGCCGTACCGCCAGGTCATTGACTAGCGCCATCGGGTCTCCCGCTCACCGGCTCCGTGACGACGTCGATACCGCCGAGGGCGGCAGCGATGTCACCGATCCGAATCCCGCCCGTCGTCGGTGCGAGTTCGTCACCACCTGCACCAAGGATCCGCCGCTCCGCCTCGTTGAGTTGCGCCTCGAACGCCTGTCCCTCTTCCTTCGAAATCCACGGTGCTCGAGCCACCGTGAGATCGCGCCGCATTTGAAACAGGTCGACCACATCGAGCTCGCGAGCGAACGCCTCCAACTGCGACAGGCTGAAGACGCCTGCTACGTCGCTGTAAGCGAAGCCGGCACGGACGAGTCGGACGACGAGGGCTGCCTCGACGTCGACCCAGGTCCGCCGTTTGTTTTCGGTCGCTCTGGCATGATCGTCTTCCACAGGCGACCGACGCGGAAAAAACTCTCGAACAGTCTCCGGTGCTCTTCGATCACCTCGGCAAGGAGCGTGATCACGACCGAGCCCTGGAACTCGTCGAGCTGATCCATCGTGAGCGTCGCCTCTTGGAGGTCGCCGTTGATGTAGTAGACGGCGCTGTCCCTCATGAGATTGGCGAAGCCCTCGTAGAAGCCCGACAACAGATCCGGCAACGCATCGATGACGAGCGTGATCAGCGCATCGTTCTCGAGCGAGAGCCAGTCCATGTCCGGATGCTTCGCGCGCAACGCTTTGATCACACCGTGGAAGTCGGCGCCGCAGGCCCGCTGACGACCCCAGGGGGCCTCGCGGACACCGAATACAAGCTCGCCGATATCGACTCGGCGGTAGGAGTTGAGAATCTTGTCGGCCATTTCTACTCCATCCACGGTCCGTTAGCTGACCGGGCAGGGCTCCGATAGGAAGACACGACCGAACGGCCGCGTCGGGTGTGCCGAGGCGCAACTGAGCGCGCGGAACACACCAGGGAAGTTGGTGGGCGTACCAGGATCGAACGCGAGCGTCGTGTCGATCAGGATCGCCGCACGCCAGAACTCGATGTTCAGCGTCTTCGACGCGCACGGGAAGTCGTGCGAGAGGAGTACTCCGTACTCGGTCACGCACCGACTGCCGGTCAGCGGCACCTCGCAACCACCTGCAACGCTATCGAAGTCCTCGTTGAGGAACATCGCGATATTTTGCGCGGTGATCGTGTTGGCGGTGAAGTTGATCGTGTAGTCGGTACCCGTCCGGAACAGCGTAAGCAGCGACCCATCGACACCACTGCGCGACTCCACGATCTGAGGCGTGACCTGGAATCCGCCCGTCGTGATGTTGCCGACGTCGAAGGCGCTCGCGGCACCGGCCTGGCGAACCGACAGAGCAAACGTACCGATGGTCTGGTTCGGATCCAGTACCTCGCTACATTGCTGCGGATTCTGGGCAGGCATTACTCGTCTCCCTTGGTTAGCAGCAGCCCGCGGCGTCGAGAGGTGGAATCACTCCACGTGAGAGAACCACCCAACGGAACTGCTCCTGGAACGTCCAGACGGCTTTGTTCGCATCGAACTCGGTCGGCAACACCGTCCCGTCATGGAACTTCTGCCAAATCACAAACGGGTCTGTCGTACTACACTCGGTCTGGCCAGGCAGCTTCCACGCGAGCACGCGGATCACCGCGTCGCGCACGTCCTCGAGCCAGAGATCGCCCGGCGACAACTCGCCACCGTCCTCGATCTGCTGGTGCGCAAAGCCAGAGACGCGAAACGTCCACGCCTCCAGGTTGCGCACCTGTTCCGGTCCGATCTCGCCCCTCGAGATACCGCCGAAGCGTACACACGCGCGGATGAAGTCGCCCGGCGTCCCCTGCTGAAATCGCGCGATCCGATGCGTCGTGTGCGAGTTCGGTGGCTGGTCGCAGAACTGGAGCGACCCGTGCTGCACGTTGGTGTCGAGCGGGTCGAGCAACGACGTGAGGCACGTGTCGGCCGAGAGCTGGTCGCCAATCTCCGAAAGCACCGCGCGAGCACTCATGAGCCACGCCCCTGGGACCAGCGCTTGAGCGCTGGGTTGAAGCCTTCGTCCACAATGATCTGAGAGGCCAGCCGGAACCGCTGTTCGGCCGCTGGTCCCAGGATCCCGCCTCCCTTGCCTCTGCCGGCGATCTTGCCGCCACGCGGCCCCACAGAGCGCTCTCGTTGCAAGCCCTCGGTGAGCGCCTCGACGCTCCTGCCGTACGCCAGGAAGGTGCCGACCTCGGCGACCACCTGCGTCTTGTTCTCGCGGATGATGCGAGAGTTCCACGAACGGCGCAGCGCGCCCGAGACGATGTGGTTCTTCTCGGTCGTGATCTCCTTGGCGCGGGCCTCGATCACACGGGCAGCCTTGAGCACCACGCGACCCTTGCGCGTCGTGATCAGCTTCTCTTGTTCTGCCAGACGCCGATCCATCTCGACGAACGCCTTGGCAAGCTCCTCTGGGCTGTTCGTGCGAAAGTCGGTCACGACTGCGTCACCTCGATATCGCGTAGAAGCGTCAGCGTGTACTTGTGCCCGGCCGTGTACGGAGACCCACGGTGCGGTCGCTCGACGCCGTCCACCTGGAAGACGTCGTTGTTGACCTCGTCGATGAACCGGTCGCCGATCATGATCGTGACGCCGTTGCGCGTCGGCGGGCCGATCGCGTTGTGCTGCTGCGTCGCCACCTCGCCGAGCTCCTCGCGCGCCCGCGGCTGGTGCTGCGCCGGATAGATTGCGACCCAGTACCGATCCAGGATCGTGTTCCACCGAGACACCGTCCCGTACGCGCCGTCGTCCATGTTGGCGCGACGGTCCACTCGGATCGTCCGATTGTAGAGCATCGTCGGTCCGGGCACGATTGGCACGATGGCTCCTAGATCACCGTCACGACGCGAGCCGTGACCGCGCGGAACCGGACGAGGATGGCATCCACATCCGGATAGCCTGTCAGGTTGTCGACCGACACGTTCCGCAGGATCTGGCGGAGCGTGAAGGACCGATCATTCGGGATCGACTCGCCCGAGTACGGGTTCGATCCAAGCCCGGTCGGGTTGTCGCACTGCGCCGCGTACTTGACCAGTGTGCCCACGGCCGCCTTGATCTGGAGCGGCACCTCGGTCCACCGACCCCAGACGCCCGTAATGCGCACGTTCATCGAGCCGGCCGGGAACGCGCCGCAGCCACCGAAGCCAAGGGTCTGGTCGAGGAAGCGACGGGTGCGCGACGGAAAGCGCGAGTACGAGACCGCGTTGCCGAGCACGATGCCGCGTCCCGAGCGCTTGATGCGGACGTTGTCGATCCCGACGTCGCTCCACGAGGCGCCGTCCAGATACTCGAGCTTGGTGATCTCGGCGAGCGGCCGGTCGAACGGCAGGTAGACCTCGCCGTTGCCGTCGAACACACGCGCCATCGTGACCGGCTGGAAGATGTCGCCGGTCACCGCCTCGACCTGTTCCTGCATGAGAGCGACGAGCCCAGCGATCTCGCCGGTCGTGAGTGCCGTGTCCTCCGGTAGATAGCTCGCCGACTCGGCCGCCGTGAGGTACGGCGACGAACCTGCGCCGCCCGTCATCGCCGGCAGCACGTAGAACTTGAGCGAGAACTGCTTCTCGGTCGCGCCCGACACCTGCGTCGAGTACCAACGGTCGAAGTGGTTGTCGATCTCAGCCGCCGCCGCGATCGCGTGGTCGACGCGGTAAAGGCCGACACCGTCCTGAACGATCGAGCCCATCGGGATCGTTTCGAGGATGACGCCGGCCGGGTCGCGGATCTCCACCTGGCGGACCTCGAACGGATCGAAGAGCGTGCCGCCTAGTCGGAAATCAATGCGGAGCCGTACGGTCTCGCTCTGCTGCGCTGCTGCGCGCTCGACGGGCATTTATCCTTCCCTCCCCTCGAACTCGAGGTTGTCGAGGTCAGCGGCCATGTTCCCGAAGGTCGTGTCGCCCGTGTGGGCCGCCTTCGACTCGTCCCAGACGGCATCGGCAATCAGCGACGGGTCTCCACCACCAGCCGCAGCCTGCACGGTGAGCGTTGCAATCATCGCTGTGGTCGTACCGCCGATCACTGCTGACATGCGAGCGACGTAATCCTTGCCCTCTTCGAATCCGTTCGCGGCCGTGACCGCGATCTGTTCCGAGTAGAGGCCAGGCACGCCCGTCGGCTGCGTGAAAATACCGGCGAGAATCGGCGCAGCGCCTTCCTCCTCGTAAATCAGATAACTCACGTTACCCGTTACGTTGGTCGCGGCACCGGACGCGTCGACGGCCTGGGCGTAGATGGTCCAGTTGTCGTCGAGCTCCTTTTCGACGTGATACGCCATTACAGCTCTCCGGGATCAATGAGACCCGTGTGGCCGAGCGCTTGCGGATCCAAGCTCGCCTTGCCCGCCGGTTCGATCTCGACGCGCCACGCCCAGAACGCCGCGTTGCCCGACAAGGCAAGCGGGAATGTGTAGTCGAACGACAGCGTCGAGACATCTGGTGGTGGAAAACCGGGGTCGTGGCCCGTGAAGTCGCCCGGACCGATCGTTGCCGATGTTGCAGGCGGCGTGTAGGGATCCACCCACGATCCCCACTTCGTCGCGAGCGGATAGATCGGTCGCACCTCCTGCGTCAAGAACGGCGGTGCTAGCGAGGTGTTGATGACGACGAAGAACACGAGCCCGTGATTCGTACGGATCGAGTCGAGTCCGACGTCG